>ENA-UAPL01000431-UAPL01000431.1-human-gut-metagenome-genome-assembly--contig:-NODE-431-length-19189-cov-8.675342_pt1 | contig 19189 bp, 19 predicted proteins | sample MGYA00243480_ERZ654577 | MGnify/ENA primary metagenome ERZ654577 (study PRJEB26926, sample SAMN06164678) | human gut metagenome | biome: ENVO:00009003; feature: ENVO:2100002; material: ENVO:00002003...
AAGAGACAGGGGTTATCATGCGTTCATAGGGGCTGTCGGTGAAGCGGGTCAAACCGTCTTGTCCTCGCTTTCCTCGTCGCCGCCCCCGTCAGCGTCCAGCTCGTCAGATTCCTCGGTCTCCCAGGAGTCCTCGTCCTCCTGGTCGGTATCATCCTCGCCGTAGTCATAATCGTCTAAATTGTCGTTGCCCTTGGTCTTGGGCTTGTTTTTGATGAATTTGAAGTAAGCAAAGGCACCGCCGCCGCCCATCAGAGCCAGCACCACCAAAAGAATGGCCGGATTCAGTCCTGCGGGTTTCTGCGCCGGTTCTTCCGGTTCCGGGGTTTCTTCCGGGATCTCCGGTTCTGGCTCCTTGCCCGTGCAGCTGCTCATATTGGTGGCGCACACCGGGCAGGCGGTATTGACCGTACCGGCTACACATTTTTCCGTACAGTTACAGACAACAGGCTGCTCCTGGGTAGTCTGACCGTCCTCCATCAGCGCCATCAGGTCGGCTTCATCCACCTGATTCAAGAAGTGGACGGCAGTTTCTTTGTCCTCGTTGGCCCGGTCAATGAGGATGTAGAAGTAGTTGCCCGCCTTGGTGGTGACGGTGATGAGCTGCTTGTTGCCGCCGAAATCATCCACCAGGGCGGCGTTGCCATCCGGGGTCAAGGCCGGACTGTCCTCGGTTTCCTGCACCACCACATTGCTGTCGTTGGTGGCGTCCTCTGCCGGGGGCTGGTCCGTTCCCTGAGCAAAGGCCGTCACGGAGAAGCTGGCCATCAACACCAGAGCCGCACACAGGGCCGAAAAGGTCTTGAAAATTCTCTTATTCTTCATGGCTGATCTCCTCCTGTTCGGTGTAGTCAGCAGAGGCAGCGGCCATGCCGGGAACCGCGCTGCCGGACAGCATGGCGTTCAGCTGAGCCGGGGTCATACGCAGGGCGCGCACCATCTGGACGATCTCCAGGTTTTCCGCCTCGGTTTTCTGCGCTTCCAGGGTTTTCAGCTTGTCCTGATACTCCGCGATCTTCTCGCGGACCTTGGCAATCTCCTGGTCAATGCGCTGGATTTTATTCTTAGCCATAATCAATCACTCCTTCTTAAAAATCTCTATTACCAGTTCATCAGGCCATAGCCCTTGATACACTCGTAGGTCAGGGAATAACTCTTGATCTTGCAGGCGTCGCCAGAATTGCCCTCCACGGTGTAGACCCGGCTGCCGTCTGTGCCGACCACAAGGCCCACATGGTCGGCGCTGCCATCCAGGTCCCAGTCAAAGAAGATGGCGTCGCCGGGGGCGATATTGGCGTAATCACGCCCGCCCCATTGTCCGTGAGACTGGAACCACGGAATACCTTGGGACTGGCAGGCGGCAAAGCGCGGCTCGGACAGCCCCATCTGGCCGTAGCACCAGGACACGAAGCAGGCGCACCATTCCACACGGGAATTGAAGCCGTACCAGCTCCAGTAGGGCTGACCGCCCACATTGCCCACCTGACTTTTCGCTATATCCACCACGGCCTGATTGCCGGGGCGGGTGCCGTTGACGAACTCAACACCAGCTAAACTCTCAGAATCGCTGGTGTCGGAGGAACCACCGCCGAAAATCAGCGGCTTGTTGCCCAGCGTCTGCCGGTACACCTGGTACATTTCCAGCTGTTCCGGGGTCAACAGCTCCGAGGCAACAGACGAAATGGGCTTGCTGGTGAGCTTCACATTCAGAATGTAGTAGTTGTAAGGAACCTGAACGGTGTAGCTATTGCCCTCGCTGTCAGTCCGGGTTTCCGTCCGATAGCGTACTTCAACTTCCTCGGTGAGCGTCAGCTGATACTGGGCATCAAATACACGCTCCAGCTCTGCCTGGGCGCTCTGCCGGGTGTAGCCCTGCAAGACAGCGGACAGGTAGGCCGCCAGCTCATGGGGGTCATGCCCGATCATGTCGAGGTCGTAGCGGTACTCGTCATACCCTGGATGGCTGCTTTCGATGTTGTCGATCTCGGCTTGCAGCGCCGCTTCCTTGGCAGCGTAGTCCGCCTCCACCGCCACCAGCTCCGGGTCATCCGACGGATAGGTGGTGCCGGACACCACAGAACCGATGCTCTGCGCCATCATGGAGCAAGAGGACATGGTGTTGAGCAGCATACAGACCAGCAGGAAGATCGCGCCAGCAATCAGAAAGCCCTTTTTGTGGCGCATGACGAATGCCCCAGCCTCCTGTGCCTTTTCCTTGACAGTCTTGGCGGCCTTGCCGGTCTTTTGGGCTGCGCTTGCGGTATTCCCGGCAGTTTGACCGGCGCGCTTGGCGGCAGCGTATTCCTTTTTGATGGCCTGTTTCTGCTGCCAGCGGGAAATGGGGTTGCTGGCAAACTGAGGATTTTCCCGCAGGGACTTCTGATACAGGGCGTTCACATTGGCCTTCTCCAGCTTCTGCTCGGCCTGGGCTGCCTTGCGGTAGGGCTTCAACTTGTGGCTGCGGTAGCCCTCCCGAACCAACCGTGCGCCGGTCTCAGCAGCCTCCTCGGACTTGTGGGCGCTCTCCACGCCCACATTGTCCTGTTCGGTCTCCCGGATTTCCTTGTGAACTTTCCCCAGGGCGGCATTGGCGGGGGTATCCCGCACCGCATGGGACAGCTTGGAGGGCGGCTTCTTCTTGTCCTCCAGCACCAGCTTGGTGGTCACTTTGCCGGTCTCCGGGTCCACCGTCTTTTGCCGGACCTGCTTTTTGGGAATTTTAGCCTGCGCCTTATCCGCTTTGGCGGCGGCCTTGTCCGCCTTACGAATGGGCTTCTCCAGCGCCGGGTCAGAGCGTTCCTCGTCTGTAAAGCGCAGGCGCGGTTCCTTATTCATACCATTCTCCCATCATCAGAGAAGCAACCATGTAGCGCAGCTCCACATAGAGGGCCAGCCCCACAGGGTCATGGAAGGGATGCTGAATCAGATGGGCGTAGATCTGCGCTACCACATTGGCCAGCAGCTCAGTCTGGCTGCCCTCGAAGATGATGACAGCGGGAACGCCGCTCATGGCACACCAGATTTCCGTCAGGCGCAGCAGGCCCGCTTCGCCGTCCTCATTCAGTTCTGCCGCCTGATCCGCCGCCGTGCGGCTCTCGCTGACGGCATCGGCCATATTGGTGAGCAGCTGGGTGCGCTCATCCTCCAGAGCAGCGTCAAAAAACATCATGGTATCCAGTTCAGTGTTGGGTTTCATGGTCATTCATCCTCCTTTTTTAGTTCCTGGGGTTTGGTAGTCATAATGCGATACAGCTCGGTATTTTTGGGGAAGTGATCCACAAAAGGCAAGATCGTGGAGCCGTAAAACAGCAGGCCCTCGCCCTCACTGGAGTGGGTCACATAGCTGAGCTGGTGCGGGGAAATGCCCAGCTGCTTGGCAAGAATCTGCCGGTCGCCGCCCGCCTGGTTGAGCATATACACGAAGTCAGAGTTTTCAAAGATGTTCTCCACCTCGCGGCTGCTCAAAAGGTCCTTTACATTCTGCGTGATACCAGTGGGAATGCCGCCCCACTTGCGGAATCGCTTCCAAATCTCGACGGTATAGGCGGCAGTCTGTTCCTCTTTCAGCAGCAGGTGCATCTCGTCGATGTAGTAGCGGGTGGACTTGTGGGCGGCGCGGTTGATGGTGACACGGTTCCACACCTGGTCCTGGACCACCAGCATACCGATTTTTTTCAGCTGCTTGCCCAGTTCCTTAATGTCATAACAGACAATGCGGTTGTTGATGTCCACATTGGTCCTATGGTTGAACACATTGAGGGAGCCGGTCACATAGATTTCCAGCGCCGTGGCGATGTACTGTGCTTCCTTTTCGTCCTGCGCCCGCAGCAGGTTGTAAAGGTCCTCCAGAATGGGCATATTCTCTGGTCGGGGGTCATTGAGATACTCCTGATACACCAGCCGCACACAACGGTCGATGATGGTTTTCTGCACCGGCTGCAACCCCTCCTTGCCGCCCACGATCAGCTCGCACAGCGACAAGATGAAGTCGGACTTGAGGGACAGCGGGCTTTCATCGTCCGAATAGTCCAGGTTCAGGTCCATGGGGTTAATGTAGTTGGTGGAAGTGGGCGAAATCTTGATAACCTGCCCATGCAGACGTTCCACCAGAGGCGCATATTCCGCTTCCGGGTCCAGGATTTCGATCTCGTCCGAAGTTAGCAGGAAACAGTTGGCGATCTCACGCTTGGCGCTGAAAGACTTACCGGAACCCGGTGTACCGAGAATCAGGCCGTTAGGGTTTTTCAGCAGCTTGCGGTCTACCATGATAAGGTTGCTGGACAAGGCATTGATGCCATAGTACAGCGCCTCTTTGCCGTTCTGGAAAAGTTCCTGGGTGGTAAATGGCACGAAGATGGCCGTGGAACTGGTGGTCAGCCCGCGCTGAATCTCGATCTGATTGAGACCCAGGGGCAGGCAGCTCATCAGCCCTTCTTCCTGCTGGAAGTCGAGCCTTGTCAGCTGGCAGTTGTACTTCTGGGCAATGGAACTGGCCTGGAATACATTGTTGTCCAGCTGACGGGGATTGTCTGCGGTATTTAATACCAGGAAGGTCACAAGGAACATTCGCTCGTTGCGGCTCTGCAAATCCTGCAAGAGCTTTTTGGCCTCGGCACCATAAGTGGCAAGGTCGGAGGGAATGATGTCCATGTCATATCCGGCACGGACGGCCTTTTTCTGTTCCTCGATTTTGGATTTGTCCAGATCGGTGATTTTTCGCTTGACCGTCTTGATGGCCTTGATCTGATCTACCGACTGGATGTGCAGGCTGACAATCAGATTGGATTCCATGTCCAAAAACTCCGCCAGCATTCGGTCGTTCAGTTCCGGCGCAAGGATTTGTACGAAGCTGACCGCCCCGTACTTTTTGCCCATACGGAACCGCTTGCCGGTGCGGAACTCGAACCCGGACGGTGCGATAAAGTCCTTGGTAGACAGGCCACTGTACGGGAGCCAGTCCCACTCAAAGCGGAACGGCAGCTGCTCATCCATGTGGAAGATTCCATGGAGCTGGGCAAGTCTTGCCTTACCGTCCAGAGTCTCGGCAGCCACGCCAAGACGCTTGAAGTTATTGAGAATGTCGGTCTCAATACGCTCCAGACGGGGTTTGGCCGACTTGATGCTGTCCGCGTCAATGCCGAAGGTGAGAAACTTGGTCTTGATAAGGCCGTTGTTGCCCTTTGCCAGCTGGTTTTGCAGCATGGTCATGTACTCAACCCGAATACTGTCAAAGTCATCCCCCTGGAGAGGAATGGAAATGGCACGGGCAAAAGTCTCTTTAGATGCTGCAAGATTCAAAAAAGACAGCTCAAATTTGATCGAGCTGTCAAAGTAGTTGAGGAAATCACACCAGCCCTCGAAGATCGCTGTTTTGTCCTCGTTCTGCGAGAGCTGATAGTTGATGTCCTGGAATTGGATGGTCTTTGTGTAGTGGCCGTCTGCCACGCGGCAGATACCATCCGGCCACATTCGTTCATAGGGGATGCTGTCCTGAGCCGATTTTTCCTTTTTGTCTGTGCGGTTGGCACGGGCAATGGCAGCCTCAATCTGCTTTCTGTCGGCGTGGGACAGTTTTTTCTTGGTCCTGACCGGCTGCACAGTTTTTTCCTCGGTTTTTCCGAACAGCCGGTGCAGCCAGCTTTTGATTGCCGTGAACAATGTCGTACACCTCCTCGTCAAGATTTGCCTGCCGCTCCAGAGCGGCATAGAAATTGTTGGTCTTATACGGGCGCTGCTTGGGACGAATCACCGTGACACGGATGATATTCCCCACGATCTTTTCCAAGGGCTGGCCGTGTTTCTCGTACATGGCGAACATGAAGAAGGGCAGCATGACCAGCATCATACACATGGCTGCCACGCTGTTTCCCACAGGACCTCGGAGCAAAAAGAAAAGCGGTACGCCGATCAGCGCCCCGCCGGTGAAGCAGATCAGCTGCCTCTTGGTCAGGTTGAAAGCAACCTTGGTTTTGACTTTCGTCAGATCTTTGGGTACGGGTACATAAGCCAATGGGATTTCCTCCTTCCTGATTAGTGTGCATTAAACACAGCTTTTGCAAGGCTTCCGGTCTTAAAGAGCGTAAAGCACAACAGGACCGTATAGCCCACACAGCTCCAGATAGCCATGATGATGTCATCTTCTGTTGCGATGTTCTGGACCAGCACGGCATAAATCGCCACACAGACGATGATGAGAAATGCCTGGAAGCCCAAAGCAAGGAGGGAGCGTAGATAATTCTGGCCCATGCCGCCCGATTCCTTGCTCATCATGGTAGCCATAGGAATAGGGGCCACCGAAGTCACAAGTAGGGTAAGAACCCAGCGCCTTGCCATATCGCTATGGCAGGTTTCCGAGAACTCCCCTCCGAACCGGACTTACACCTCTCGATGTATCCGGCTCTCCAGATGTCAGTCTAATTTTCCAGCGTGTAACTTGTCGTGGCAGTGGACGCAGAGCGCTATTGTCTTGCGCTTGCGCCCAATCATAGCGATTTCCCATTGTTTTTTGCCACTCAAATCTTTGAGTTTTCGTACATGATGTATCTCAAGCGGCACATTTTCTGCGCCACACCACTCGCATTTGTTCGCTTTCAACCTTTTTATCAGGCTGTTACGTCCATAATTCTCAACCACTCTTGCTACGATGTCGGGATTGCCGCCTTCGACTTTGGTATTTCGACGGAATCCGTTATTGTAGAACAGCACTTTTCCTACCTTGCCGTTTTTCTTTGGATACTCCACAACAAAGTCTTTCCCTTGACGGTACTTGCGAATAATTCTGCTGATTCGTGTCCGATATTTTCCAGCAAAGGTCTTGAGCATACTGTATCTCATTACATAGTAGAAGTTATTGAGTACAGACACGTTGTTTGCGAGCCGATAGTAGTTGTACAATCCACGGATTTCTGCGTTGTACTGGTTCAGGATTTCCAAATCGTCAAGGTGCAACAGGCGGGTGCGCCGGACAGGTTCCCAAACCTCTCTGTTTCCATTCTGCTTGTCGTATTTGATTTTGAGGGCATGATAGGAGAGCAGCCGCTTGACCCACTTATCGTGGGGAACATAGAGCAGGACTTTTCCGTTGTTTACCCGTCTGGTAGCTCCGGTTTTGGTCTTTTTGTTGTATTCGCCTTTGGCGATTGTGACCTCATATCCCAAAAACTTTGCAAAGTCATGCCCGTGGGTAATCAATGTTTTTTCTTCGGACATTTCCAGATGAAGTTTTTCCCGAATGAAGTGCCCCACATCCTGTTTGACCTGTTCTGCGTCCGCTTTTCTGCCAATTACTCCAATCAGAAAATCATCGGCGTACCGGATATAGAAAACTCTTTTATAGCCTTCGTCCATCTGGTCGCTGTACGGTGTTGACCGCAGGCCGCGCCGTAGTTCTCTGATTTCGGCAAGCAAGCCCTCTTTTTCTTCCTCGCTCATTTTAGAGATATTTCTTTTGAGCCGTTCCTCTTTCCCTCGGCAGACATCCAAATTCTTCTTGAACGCTGGATTGATTCTACGGCGGTCTCCGCAGATGAACTTCTCTGCGTATTCCGCCATGAAGTTATCCAGTTCGTTCAGATAAATGTTTGCGAGGACGGAGCTGATGATAGAGCCTTGCGGAGTACCAGAGTAAGTATTGTGGTAGCTCCAGTCCTCCATATATCCGGCTTTCAGAAACTTCCAGAGCAGACCAATGAAATGCTCGTCCGCAATCCGCTTGCGCAGAATGGTAGTCAGCACATGATGGTCTACATTGTCAAAACAGCCCTTTATGTCTCCCTCAACAAACCACTTTGTTCCCGTAAAATATTTCTGCACATATTTGAGTGCCGTATGGCAGCTCTTGTTCATGCGGAAACCATGAGATTGGTCGCTGAAGGTTGGCTCATAGATACTTTCCAGTATGAGCCGCACCACCTCCTGTATCAGTTTATCGTCAAAAGACGGGATTCCCAGAGGGCGCATTTTCCCGTTGGATTTTGGGATATACGTTCTCCTTGCCGGGTTTGGCTGATAGCTGAAATTCCTCATTTTCTCAATGAGGGCGTTTATCCTGGCCATTCCCATACCGTCGATGGTTTTGCCGTCTGTTCCGGCTGTCATGTTGCCTGGTTTCGCCTGTATCCGCTGGTATGCCAGCAGATAGAATTGTGGATTGTACAGATTGCGGTATAACCGCTCGTACTTGTAACTCTCGTTACACGCCTTGGATTTTAGGCTTTCCAACACATTTTCAGGACTTCTCATAATGCCTCACGCACCTTTCCTTTCTATGAATTGGTTGACATCCTGCCTCCCTTCGCCATGTAGACGGGTTTCCCGTCCTCGGACTACTACGGAGGCTCCGTTGCCATGCCGGATATTCAGCGTCATCTTTCTTGGGTTTTTACCCCTTGAAATTTCTCGCCTTGCGGCATTACGCATAGCCGGATAGTTCCGGCGTTCCGGTTTAGGCAATCTCCAGCTAGACACTTTGGGAAAAGCGTATTGTGATGTCGGTAATGGGTTTTCATCCTTTTCCGCTTATTGCGGCTGGCTGTCATAAGTATCGTGCGGTCTGTGTTTACCTGTCACATTTCGCTATGACATACGGCGAATACAACCATCCTGCGCCGCCGGGTCGAGTATCCCGCCTCGGACTGCCCTTAAAGCAGTTTAGCCTTGTTCCTCATTCACAATGTTGCGTCTTGCCGCTCAGTCGTGGGTAGATGGTTTCCCCAACTTGCGATTTTTCCGATACGCTATTGTCCCCCTTCTGGTTTCCCTCCGGGGTAAACCGGATGACGCTAAAGTGACGCTTTTCACGTCTTTGATACTTTTCTTTACCGGCTTGCTAAAGCCGGATTCCCAAAATGCCCGCACACCGCCTGCGGATTACAAGCGGCGCTTCTGGACGCGCGGTAAATCTCAATCATACGGCCATAGATCACGATAAAGATACAAATGTAAAGCGCCCACATGGTAATGCCAATAAAGAGCGACTGCACCCATAAGCCAATCAACGGACCTAAATCCATTTCCATCAGCCGGGTCTCCATATCGCCCATAACAGAGGAGATGTCGATGGAAGCGTCAGAACCGATGATACCTGCCGCCTGCGCTACCACACTTTGCGCCATGTCGAATACACCCATGACGATATTCCATGTGTTTGTGACGATCAAAATGGCGGCGGCAGATTTGAACACCCATTTGAAGATCATCCAGGTGTCCACATCATGCAGGTTGTTTCGGTCGGTAATCATCTGAATCAGCTCCAGCGTCATCACGATGGCCAAGATCACGCCAGCAATCGGCACCATGATGGAGTTGGAGAGGCTCTGAATCATATTGAAAATATCACCGTTCCAGCCCTGGGGGGTCTGGCCCACCTGTGTCGCAATGTCTGCAACCTGCTGGTTTACGCTGTCGAACATCCCCGATAAGTTTCCCATGATGCCGCCAACCAGCATTTCCTTGAGCCAGTTGGTAAGGGCATCCAGTAAGAAATCCATACGGTGTCAACCTCCTTTCAGCCGCCCCCGCGTGGGGGCAGGGGCGGCAAGGATTTCTTATGACAGCTTAACGGCGTGAGCGATCAGACGGTGAACAGGCTGGAGAGCAGGGGTACGAGGACCATGCCGACCACGGCGACGCCAGCGCCAGCCATGAGCTGCTTCATGCCCTGGGACTTTGCGCCCGGATTATCATTGCCGTAACCTTCCAGCAGGTTGATGACACCCCAGATGCCGAGACCAGCGCCCAGAGCAATAACGAGGGTCTGCAAAACGGTGATAGCCTGATTGAAAAATGCCATAAATTATAGTTAGCCGGAATCATTTGAAAAAGGTTGATTTAGTCATTCATAGGCATACAAAAGCCGGAGCAATCTGCCGCCCGGTTTCCGGGGGCCGATTCCGGCTGTCCTCCTTTTTTTATTATTTTTTGGTGATTGTCCGCTTTGTACGCCAATGGCCCCATAAGGGCAGTTGCGGCGAATAGATACTATCACTCCTTTCACAGCGGAACAGATTTACGCGCCCTCTGCGTCTACTTCGTACACATCGTAGACCTCATTGGGCTTGAGTTTCAGCCGGGTGGACAGGAACGCTTCAATGTCAAAAGCGTTCTTTTCGTCCGCGTCGGCTGTGTATTTGAAATTGGGGTGCTTGGTGATGTCGTACTTATCCGAAAGGAAAGGCCGCACACCGCGCAGCTGGAGGATGCACTTGCCACCGTCCATGACGGCCAGCTCGTCCTGACTCATCAGCTCTTTCCCCAATTTTTGATAGTTGAGCGAGTGGGAAGTTTCCCGCCCACGGCTCTCGCCGGTATTGTAGGTGTCGATAGTTTCCTTGCCCAGCACGGCGGCCAACTCCTTGAGGGTAGTCGGCTCCTTGCCGCCCAGGAAGATGGAGGTATCCATGTTGCCGATGATGGTATCGGCATTGTCCTTGTAGATGGCTTTCAGCTGGGACTGTGCTTGCAGCACCAGACAAGCGGAAATCTCACGGCTTCGGATGGTGGCAACCAGCTTTTCCAACCGGGGTATTTGACCGATGTTGGCACACTCGTCAATGAGACACCGCACATGGACCGGCAGCCGACCGCCATACACATCGTCAGCCTTTTCGCAGAGCAAATTGAAAAGCTGGGTGTAGCACATGGAGATTAGGAAGTTAAAGCTATCGTCCGTGTCGCTCATAATGAGGAACAATGCAGTCCGGCGATCTCCCAGGGTATCCAGTTCCAACTCGTCGTAGGAAGTGACCTCCCGCAGCTCCGCAATGTCGAATACGGCAAGGCGCGCACCGCAGGAAATCAGGATGGATTTTGCCGTTTTGCCCGCCGCCAGCTTGTATTTTTTATACTGCCGGACGGCAAAGTGGTTTGGCTTTTCCGCTTCCAATGCGTCAAACATCAGGTCCACGGGGTTTTTGAACTCCTCGTCATCCTCCCGGACCTCCATGGCGTTGATGAACTCGATGAGGGTGGAGAAGTTTTGTTCCTCCACCGGTGCCTCATAGTGGATATACCCGATGAGGGCGCAGTACAAAAGTGTCTCGGCTTTGACCCAGAAATCGTCCCCGGCCTTGCCCTCGCCCTTAGTGTTGGCGATGAGCGTCGTGACCAACTTCAAGATGTCCTTTTCGGAGTGGATGTAGGCAAAGGGATTGTAGTGCATGGATTTCTTGAAGTTGATGGTATTGAGGACCTTAATCCGGTACGGCTCATAGATAACCTTGCCGTGCTTATCCTTCATGGGCTTTCCGTCCTTGCCCAGCTTGGGCGTACCGCGCTGAAGCATTTTGCCGCACTCCACCAGGATGGTGCCTTTGGGGTCTGTGACCACATAGGACGAGTGCATCTGCATCAGGTTCGGTTTCAGCCAGAACCGGGTTTTACCGGAACCGGAGCCGCCGATCACCAGCACATTTTTGTTTCTGGCGGTCTTGGGGTCCTTGGGGCGACTGTTCATGGTCAGGCTCTCGGTTTTGGTCAGAATCACATTGTTCTGGAATACCGGGTCGATATAAGGTGCAATATCCTCATGGGTTCCCCAGCGGGCGGAGCCGTACTCCATGCCATGCCGGTACTTCTTGGCGTTCTTGCTCTTGAGATAGACCGCCAGCCGCAGGCCACCGCCGCAGCACAGGCCCACCAGCAGGTCCAGCGGGTGCAGGCTGGGCCACCAGCTGGCAAGCGCCTCCGGCAGTGTGGAGAAGAACGAGAGCATTTTTGCCGAAGCGTCCGCGCCCACGGCCATCCGCCATCCTTCACCGAAGTTGGTGGCAAACAAGCCCATCAGAATATACGGCAGGTTCAAAACAAGGAGCTTTTTGATGTCAAGCTGCTTTTTCATCGTTCCAGCTCCTTTCGCTTGTTCCGATCCACAACGGCGTGCTTCACCAACTCTTTGAACTGGCTCAGCTTTGCCAGCACGGACGGGCGCTCGGATTTCTCTGCCTTTCTTACCTTTTTGCCGGTATATTCGGTAAAGGCAGCTGTCAGGGCATCCGCATCCCGGCCTTTGAAAAAAATCAGGTACTTGGGTGGGGAACTGCTGCGGTCCTTTTTTACCGCATAGTCCACACCATATTTCCGGGCGATTTTCTCAAATTCCTTGATGGAGGGGTCGGTAATCTCGATGTTGGAAACACCCTGGTTCTGACCGATCAGCTGTTTCACCGTCTGCTTGCCCTGGGGCTTCACAGGCGCATCACGGCTTCTCTGCTTTTGCAGCTTCTTTTCCTTGCGGTGGGCAAGATATTTGCAAATGGCGGCCTTAAACAGACGCCCGGTGAACTTTGTGCCGCTGACTACCAGCGTCAAAGTCCTGTTTTCCACTTCCTCCTGCATAGGTCATCGCCTCCTTTCTGCGGTTTTTGCAGGGGTGCATTTGATACTAAGGCGGGACCACCAACCGCCTCAACAGATATTTCATTGTCTATGCCTCCTTTCAGCAAAGCTGGTTAGGATGGTTATACAGCTGGCTCACGGCCTTTCACTCAGCCATGGCGCGCACCTCCTTTCCCGCGTCCCTGGCCCTTCACGGTCAGGATACCGTCCAGGGTGGTGGCGGTGATCCGCAGGCGCTCAGCGGTGGCAATGTCATTCTTCACGGTCTCGTCGATGCCGTGGCCGCAGACCACCAGCACATGAGAGCGACGCAGATAGTCTCGCGCCATATCCAGCCCGTCCTTGTGTTCCTGGGGGATTTCGTCCTTGAGAAAGGTGGACAGGAACAGAACCGGGCAGATGGGCGAATAACCGGCGTCGTACACCTGTCGGCAGTAGGTAGCAGCGTTCTCGGCGTTCTCATACTGGTTGTTGCTCCAGGGAGCCGTAATGTAGGCAAGAGGTCGTTTCATGGCAAAATCCTTTCTCCCGGTATTTCCGGGCAACAGAAAAGCGGCTGTTTACCAGCCGCCTGCGTTCATATCGTGATTGACTTGTACGGTGTAGTGATTACTGATGGTGGTGGGCGCATTGAACAGCACTGCAAGCAAATACTGTTTCATATTGCGGACCTCTGTGGTGTTTTTCTGCATACCGTCCATGACAAATCGGATATGCTCGCTATCCAGCTTCAAGAACCGGGAGCGCACGACTTCATGGGGAAAGTCGCTGCCAGCGATCCGAGTGGTCTTACGCTTGGCGCAAACGGTCTCCACCATCAGCTCCACAATCTCGTCCAGGTCCTCCCGATAGGTCGAAAACTCTCTGCACAGATAGTCATACTCGATGTTCTCCAGAATCAATTCCCGATAATTTTCTATCTCTGAGACAGACATCGCATCCCTTCCTTTCCGTTCCGGCAGCTGTGCTGCCGCTGTTTCCCGGAAGGGAATGGAATCGGTACTTGCTCCATGAGTATTTTGTTTTTGGGTATTTGGTTTCTCTATATTTAATTCTGCGGGCTTTTCCGTATCCGGTTTATCCAGATACGGGTTTTCCGTATCTGGTGAAGCCGTATCTGGTACAGCCGTATCCGGCCCAGGCGTTTCTGGCTGCCGGGGCTGGGGTTGCTCATAAATCACATACTCGGTGTCGCTGATCCGACCTTGTTGGTCCCGCAGCTGGTTCCGCACGATGTAACCGGCGGTTTCCAACTCCCGCAGCGCATTACCGATGGCGTCAACGCCCTCCTTGCAGATTTTCGCAAGGCCACGGGTGGTATAGTTCCAGTCATCCGGCAGGGATAGCATCATGGAAAGCAGTCCCTTGGCCTTGAGGGACAGTTCATGGTTTCGCAGGTGATGATTGCTCATCACAGTATAATCTCTGGTCCGTTCAATGCGAAAAACGGCCATTGACTTCACTCCTTTCTAATTTCAGGGCATGAAAAAAGCCACAATCTTTCGTGAAAAAGACTGTGGCTTTCAGCTGTTTTTGTTGTTCTGCCAGGGCCGGTAGGGACGCTTGTACTTCGGCGGATGACTGAACATCGGTTCATGCTCCGAAAACGGGAGGGTCTGCAAAACCCGGTCAATGTCAGTGGATTCCATATCATACTGGGACTGACAACTTTCCCGGATGGCATCTTTGATGCTCTGGACAGTACACATATTCATTCCTTTCCTTTCGTAGTGATGATGGGTTTACGGGTGGCGGCGCTTGTCCGGCTTGAAGTCGAGAACATGGCCCTCGATCACACGGGCATACCGCTTGATTTTGATTTCCCGGCGCTTCTGGCTGTGAAGGGCGGCCTGATACCCGTCCTCCGTGAGAAACAGCCGCATTTCATCGCCGGGGTTGCCGTAGGAACAGGGACGCTGAACGGAAAACTCGATCATCCAGCGGGTGTTATCCTGAAAACGCTCTACGGCCAAAATATTGTGTCCTTTCAGCTCACGGGCTGAAATATCCCTCATAGGCGGCTCCTTTCATCGTTCCTGGTCTCTCTGGCGCTTCTTCTGCCACGCCTCCAGCAGTTTGATAATGGTTTCCTGCATCCGCTGGGGCGTGTAGCTCTTGGGAAAATACTTTCGCAGGGTGTCAGAAGTGAAAGTTACCCGGTCCAGATCGCTTTTCTTTTCCTCGCCCATGATGACGCGCATCATATCGAGGGTCAGATGTCCCTCCTGGCTGTATTTCTTGAGCCGCTGGGCCTGGGAGAGAGAGGGGGTAGCCTGTTCGCTGTCCATCGCGTCCAGCAAGTCCCGCTGTTCCTCTTTTTTGAGGAAAGACAGCTCATAAGCCGGGTTGAGAGCGATTTTCCGTTCATCGACCATATCCAGCAGTTCGGGAATCAGCTCCGTCAGGCGGATATATCGCTTAATCTGTGACTTGCTATCCGGGCTGTTCTCTGCGATTTTTTCTGCCGCAGTCAACTTCGGCCCAACTTGGGCCGAAGTTAAATCCGTTCTGGCCCCTTGGTGCTTGACGGCCTCCAGCTTCATCTTGTAGGCAAACGCCCTCTCGCTGGGGAGCAGGCTTTCACGCTGCAAGTTGCTGTCCACCATGATGATAGTAGCGGCATCATCGTCCAGATCCCGGACGATGACAGGCATAGTTTCTTTCTCGGCCAGCTCACTGGCCCGGTGCCGTCTATGTCCAGCTACCAGCTCATAGCCGCCCTCCGGGTCCGGGCGGGCAATCGCCGGAACCAGAACACCATACTGCCGAACACTGTCGGCGGTCTCCATCATGGCCTCGTCATCCTTGACTTTGAAGGGGTGGTTCTTGAACGGATGCAGCTCAGACAGCGGGATTTCCTGTATCTTCTCCAGCTTGGCATCCTGACGGCCTTCTTCGGTGGAGAACAGATCATCTACCGAGGCCAGCTCGACTTTTTTCGCGCTGCTTTTCAAGTTTCATCACCTCCTGGGTCAGATTTTTGTACCCCTCGGCCACCTTGCCGTTGGGGTCATGGGCAAAGATGCTCTTGCCCTCGGCGCTGATTTCCTTTGCTCGGACGGAATGGGGAATCTCGGTGCCGAACACCTTGATTTTGCTGCCGTAGGTCTCCCGCAGCAGGGCGGCGATCTCCTTGGCAAAGTTGGTGCGGTTGTCCACCATCGTCAGCAGTATGCCGTCGATCTGGAGCTTGGGATTGATTTGCCGCTTCACCTTATTGACCGTCTGGAGCAGCTGTTCCAGGCCCTTGGCGGGCAGATACTCTGCCTGGACGGGGATTATGATCCTGTTGGCGGCTGCCAGTGCGTTGACCGTGAGCATACCCAGGGAAGGCTGGCAGTCAATCAGGATATGGGAATACTGTCCCTTGAGTGTGTCCAGGTATTGCCGCAAGATGGTTTCACGGCTCATGGCGTTCACCAGGGAGACCTCCATGCCGGAGAGCTGAATGTCAGCAGGCATCAGGTCAACGCCTTCCGGGTGGTGCAGGATACCCTCACCGGGCTTGATTGGCTCATCCATCAGAATACGGCCCATAGCGTCGGACAGGGTAAAGGGCAGTTTGTCCGGCTGGGGATTTCCAAGGCTGATGGTCAGGCTGCCTTGCGGGTCCCCGTCAATCAGCAGCACTTTCTTCCCGGCCTGCGCCAGCCCGATCCCCAAGTTCGCGCAGGTGGTTGTCTTGCCAACGCCGCCTTTCTGGTTGGCGATGGCGATGATTTGCGTGTTCAATGACTTCACCTCATTTCTGAATTGTTCTATGGCTTCTGGAAATAGAAAAAGCCGCCACTTCAAAAATTGAAAGTGACGGCCTTTTCTTATCCCGGAATGAAATTCCCCGGAAACGCAAAAAGCGCCCAGTAGAAAAATACTGAGCGCTTGGCGATTAGATTTATTCTGTTGTATTCAAATTAGGTCAAATTATCTCAAACTAATCAGATGAAAATGGTCGATGAAGGAGAAGAAAAAGTCACCTCTCCAAAGGGCAAAAAACGGCCTTCGGTTATCCTATTTGGTAACCACTTGGCCCTCTTTTTAGCCTGTTTTTTGCCGGTTATCCACTTGGTAACCACTAAAAATTGTGTTAAAATGGGTCTCGTTTCATCAAACTTCATCAAACTATATCAGCCATTCAGGGCATAGGAAAAGCCCGGAAAACCTTGATTTTCCGGGCTTTTTGAAGCATTTTGATACAGTTTGAACAGCTGATTATCTCTTGCTGAACTGAGGAGCACGACGTGCTGCCTTGAGGCCGTACTACGCGAGTTTTTGAGCTGTTTTCCCTTGATATTCCGGGCTTTTCCGGCTTTCTGCCTCTCAGTTATCCGGTGTGCGGACCATAAAAAACGGCCTTTTTTCATTCAGCGACAGGCTGATGAAACGCACCATTTACTACCCCAAACAACTCCTCTGGTTTATTGTACTTCACTTTTGCATAAATGTCCATAGTTGTTTTGCTGTTTTCATGTCCGGCAAGGTATTGTACTGTCTTTGGATCAACGCCCGCATAGAGAAGATTGGTGATGTAAGTGTGCCGCAGCTGATGGGGTGTCACATCGAAGTCCAGCGTATATTTGATTTTGGGTTGATTCTTCTGGGTCATACCCAGCGTTGGAGTAACCGTATATTTGATACTCTCCCCATTTACATACTTATAATAGTTCCGGGGCTTGGTGGAACGAACAACTACATACTGCCATACTCTTTGAAACTGCGAAGCAGCCAGCGGCTCCCCTTTGCTGTCAGCAATCACATAATCTGATATGGAGTTTTCTTTCGCTTCTCTCAGACACTCTACCAAACACTTTGGTATCGGAATATCCCTTTTTGCCGCCGGAGTTTTTAGCACCGTAGAAATCACGGGCCTGTTATGCTCTGTACGCCATGCCCGCCTCACCGATAAATAAGGTGTATCCTCATCCAGAAATACACAATCCCATTGCAGTGCAAGAATTTCTTCCCGGCGCAGACCGGAATACAAACCGAGCATAATAAACAAATATGGAGGAAGTCCCTTGACGGTATCCAGAAGCACGGCTACCTGCTGATCTGTCAATGCCTCTTTCTTTTTTGTCGGTTTTCCGCCTTTACCAGATATTCCTGCACAGGGGTTGTGTTCAAGGAGTTGGTTTCGCTCTGCCGTATAAAAAATGCACTTGAGCAGCATATTGACCTTGTTGTATAAGCCTTCCGATTTCTTTGACAATGGAACAAGCGCCAGCCGAATATCGTCAGCAGTCACTTCTTCCATATACATCTCTCCCAGGGGTTTGATGATATAGTTTGTCATATCCCTCGTATAACCTCTGAGTGTAGACGCAGACACCTTTGCCGACTGCATCAGCAGCCACTTCTCGCCATACTCGGCTACTGTCGGGTGCTGCCGGTGAAAGATAATTTCTTCTACCTGCTTCCGGGCCTCTAACTGCTTCTCATACAATTCTTCACAAGTAGCGGCATACAAACTCAACTCTTTGCCATCTGCATCCGTAATCCTGGTTCTGTAATACTGGATTCCTTTCAATGTAATGGTTCCATACTTCGGGATCTGTGTTTTCTTTTTTGCCATCTTTGATCGTCCTTTCTTGATAATGTGTAGTCTCCGTATCTACACTCTCTTTTTATCAGAAAGCCTCGATTTAATCAAAGATACGGCTGATGTAAAACAAAGAGCGAGACATCCTTGCCTCGCTCCTGCTTTACTTCCTATTTTATTATTACTGTGCTGCATCCCAGCTTGCAAACGCGCAACTCATTGATCTGACCAGCTCATCCGGCCTGTTATACTTAACCTTTGCATAGATGTCCATGGTAATCTTGCTGCTTTCATGGCCTGCCAGGTATTGAACCGTTTTGGGATCTACCGACGCATGAATAAGGTTGGTGATGTAAGTATGCCGCAACTGATGGGGTGTTACCTCAAAGTCCAGGCTGTAAACCACTTTTCCGTTATGAGCGGCCTTTTCTCCCAAGACAGGTGTGACAGTATGCTTTACTCTTTTTCCATCTTCATACCGATAATAGCTCCGTTCCTTGACCGTTCTCGTAACAATATATTGCCAGAGCCGCTTAAACTGCGTATAGGACAGCGGTTCGCCATCCCGGTTTGAAACTACATATTCCGAAGTCGAAGTTTCCTTTGCTGCTTTCAAGCACTCGGCCAAACAAACAGGGAGGGGGATATTTCTCTCCGCAGCCTTGGTTTTCAATTCATCCGAAATCACCGGTCTGTTGTGTTCTGTATGCCATGCCCGTCTTACCGTCAGATATGGAGTATCTGTATCCAGATATACTGAATCCCATTGCAGTGCAAGAATTTCTTCCCGCCGTAGCCCTGCATACAAACCGATCATGACAAAGACATAAGGCGGCAAATCTCGGATAGCATCCAAAAGGCGCGCTGCCTGTTCATCTGTCAAGGCCTGACGATCCTCTTGTGGAACACCGCCACCTTTTGTTGTCAGATAAATCGTCGGGTTATGGTCAATGATCCTGCTTTCCATCGCTGCGCGAAAGATAGACTTGTAAAGGATTACCACAGATTTATAAACCGATGCAGATTTCTTGGAAACCGGAACAAGGGCAAGCTGAATATCATCCAGGTTAACCTCACCCATCCGTTTATCTCCCAATTCCGCTATAATATGCCGCCTGACCTTTGAGGTGTAATCCGTCAAGGTAGTGGCCCGTACATGAACCGACTGCATCATCAGCCACTTTTCACAATACTCTGCAACTGTGGGCGTTTTCCGATGAAAAGTAGCATTCTCAATCTGTTCCAACGCAAGCGTTTCTTTGTTGTAGAGTTCTTCAGGTGTTTTTGCGTAGATAGCTACGAGCTTACCATTCGCGTCTTTGA
>ENA-UAPL01000435-UAPL01000435.1-human-gut-metagenome-genome-assembly--contig:-NODE-435-length-18936-cov-25.091362_pt1 | contig 18936 bp, 20 predicted proteins | sample MGYA00243480_ERZ654577 | MGnify/ENA primary metagenome ERZ654577 (study PRJEB26926, sample SAMN06164678) | human gut metagenome | biome: ENVO:00009003; feature: ENVO:2100002; material: ENVO:00002003...
CAGCAGGACGGAAAGATCAGCCTGCTCATTGATATTCAGAACAACATCAAGGCGCAGCAGAGCGCAGGCTTCACCCATTGGGCGAAACTGAACAATCTGAAACAGGCCGCCAAGACCATGAATTTCCTGACCGAACACGGGATAAGCAGTTATGGAGAACTGGAAAGCAAACTGACCGCAGTATCCGCACGCAGGGATACCTCTCATGCAGAGATCAAGCGGATAGAAAGCAGAAGTGCCGAACTTACCCTTGTGATGAAGCACGCCGGAACTTACCGTCAGCTAAAGCCTCTTTATGACAGATACCGTAAATCGAATGATAAAGAAAAGTTCCTGCGGGGGCATGAGAGCGAGATCATCCTTTTTGAAGCGGCCGCCAGAGAATTAAAACGGCTGGGGACTGTGCCGCTGCCGACAACGGAAAGCATGAAAACGGAGCTTGCCAATCTTAACGCAGAAAAGGAACGGCTCCTTGCTGAATATAAAGCCGCAAGAGCCGAAGCCCAGGAATACGAGACCGTTAAGCAAAATGTGGATGCGCTGCTGACCGTTGCAAAGGAACAGGAACAACAGCGGCGGCATGAACTGGAATAAATTTCTTTGAGAGACGCTGGGCGCAGCTCCCGGCATCCTGTATAATGGAACTGCGGAAGGAGGTTTTACCGATGACAAGAAGCGAAGCAATCAAAGCATTTTTCTTCAAAAGTGTACTGCCCGTGATCGTGGCACTGATCTTGTATTGTATCTTCAAATCTGCCTGCGTGAAGAACGGAGAGCTTGACTATGTATGGCTCTGGATACTCTGCGGGCTGCCGTTTGGACTCCATCGGATGTGCCTCTGGATCGTGCCGGGCGGCGGCTCCCTGGGTGGAGGGATCGCCCTGTTCGCACTGAATTTTATTATCGGTGGCGTGATCGGCGGCTTTGTTCTGGCGTGGCGGCTGATCGTAGCGGTATGGTATGTACCGCTGACAATATATCGGCTGATTATTGGTTGATTTTCTTGCGTCATGGAAATATGGAAAACTGCCGCTCGTGCCGATGGAAAAGCCATTCACAACCTGATGGAAAAAGGCAAGCCTTTTCCCACAGGTCTGCAAACAGCTTTCCCACAGCCTCGCAATCTTGACAGTTTACGCACATTCCCACAACGCCTACTACGGCGGCTATCCATCCTTTCCTATCCAATCCTAAAAAAATACTATGGAAATCCTTCTCTAACTGAGGTACAGTTTGTACCCCTGTTCAAATAATTTGATTAAAAAGAAAAAGCGGGAGTACAGCCGATCGGACGAACCGAAAAGCTGTACTCCCATTTTGTGTGCCTGAAAATGTCTGAAATCAAGCCTTTTTCTTCATGTGCCAGCAAGCAGACCGACACATGAGAAATCATAAAGGCTCCCTTTGAAAATACGGATACAGGAAATTATTCTGCGGTTTTTCCACCCTTATTTTCACAGATTTTAGATCGTTTGGAATTGTAATACGGACAAGCGACCAGACACGCCCGGAAACTCTGCTTGCAGCCATGAACACATTTTTTACAGATATGGTTATACTGCCGTCTGCCATTCTCGCCCAGGAAGAACGCCCATTCCAGCCGCCACTTCTTGCTTCGGCTCATAGGCAGTCCTGCTCCGGCACATCACGACCGGGCTTCTTGCCCTCCGGTGGCTTATGCTCGGCACACTCCCGTTTTGCGTCCTCTAACCGCTCACGGATGGAAGGCTTCTCCGGCGTTGTCCGTTCTGCGTACTCCTGGGCTTTTTCCAATTCCTCGCCGCGTCTGCCGTTGTTGATAACGCCATCGATCATGCCGTAGTCATCCTCCAGCGTCATTTCCGTTGTGCGGAGAGGATTGTCCTTTTCCGGCTGCTCCGCTGCCACGGCAAAGGCCCGTGTGCCATTCCCCATGATAAGATATTTTCTATCATCGGAAATATGGTGGACACCGTAACCGGCCGCCTCCATCTGCTCCCGGCTCATAGCCGTCACCTGAAAGCTGCCCCTCGGTGTCTGCACACGTTCGCCAGTTTCAAAACGGTCTGGCAGATAAGCGAGGTCTTGCTTCTCTGCTGGGACAGGAAGAACAACGATATTGCCATTGATCTGCATAAATCGTTCCGGCGTTTTGAACTGTTCCGTGTATTTCTGAATCAGTTCCGGGGACAGGGAGGCAAAATCTTCCTCACCAAGTCCAACCACCAGGAAAGTCCCTGCTACGATATCATAAATTTCTCCATTTTCATCCCGCAGCCCACGGTTCAGATCAAGCCCGATGAGCTTTCCTTCATCATTGCAGACCAGCGCCACCGGGTCGGAATAGGGATAGGTCGCTCCAATATCACCGCCAACCTCTGCCTGCAGGGAATGAAGGTCGGGGTCGATCTCCTTCACATAGGGTTCCTTCATAGGCTCCACTACAAGCACAGTCATCTTTTCCGAGGCAACCTTCTCCGCAGCGGACAGCATTTCATCTGCATGGGACTTCTCCGGGTCATCCAAAGCGGCCTTGACCTCCGCCGGATCAAAATCAAGAAATTCCTCATAGCCCGTGGCATCCTTGAACTTTTCAATCTCCGAAGGAAGATAGTCCTCCTGCGTCTGCCCCAGCGCCGCCAGCTTTTCATCCAGCGCAGAAATGCGTCCCGCCATCAGCTTTTCGTAAAGTTCTTCTTTTGCGGCGTGTGCCTCCGGGTGCTCCGCTGCATACTGCGGATCGTTCTGACGGAAAAACTCGTCCATGTCAAAGGCGATATCCATAGCCCACTCGTATTTTTCTTCTTCGGGAAGATCATCCTGGAAAGTCATCACCCGGCATTCCTCCGGGATACTGCCGCGCTCACCGTCATAATACTCATGGAAGGTTTCTCTGGTATCCCACACATAGCCCTGATCGGTGAAAGTGCCGTTTTCCTCCAACGCCACATCCCGGCCATAGGCTTCATAGTCGATATAGTTCTGCAGGTGGGCGGGAACCTGAGTGACTTCCAGTTCCTCAATGTAATAACGCCCCAGGTCGTCATAGTCCTCGATATTGGGGTAAATCTCATAACAATCCAGATTCTCGGTGAGGTTAATGATCTCCTGCAGGCTGCTGGTATAGTCACCGATTTCCATAGCTGCCTGGAACTTCGCATAGTCGCTCTGATCCATTTCATCCAGCTTGGAGGCCAGATAGTTCAGCTCGTCCAGATTTTCGTATTCGCCCAGCTTGTCATAGAGGCCGTCCACATAGCAGTCATAGTCCGTGATGAACCATTCCTCATAGGGCTGGCCGAAGTCATCCTTCTGGCCGATCCCGATCCGCTTAAACACTTCCTTCAATTCCTCGGCGGTGGTGGGAAACTTCACCCACTCGCCCACAAGTTCGCCCTCATTGTACTTCCCAAGATTGGTGATAAAGGCGGCAAAGGGATAATCCTTGTCGTGATCGTAATATGGCATATCAGCACCTCCTTACAGTTCCGGCGCAGACTTTTCCTTGTGGGGCTGCGCCTTGTTTTTTCCCGCACATTCCTTCTTGCCCTGTTCCAGCCGTTCCCGAATGGAGGGCTTTTTCTCCGGCTCCGCAGGGCGCTCATGGTTCCACTCGTCGCCGGAGAGAGAAATATATCCGTGTTCCGTAAAATGACCCTGTTCCTCCTGCATGGCATGCTTGCCAAACGGAACAGGGTCGATTGCTTTCAGAAGCTCCGGGGGTAGCAGCATATCCATGTGCTGCGCCAGATATCGCCACCCCAGATCGTTCAGATCATGGATGTTGGGCTCAAATACGAAATAGTCGATGTTGGCCGCAAACTCCTTGAACTGCTCCGGCGCTGTCAGCTTGAAGGGCGATGCCTGCACCGCCGCCAGCAGTTCCCGGTCCTCCGGGGAGAGGGCAGCCACCGCCGCCCTCACTTCGGGTAAATGTTCCAAAGTCTTATTTTCTGCCATCAGCACCAACCTTTCTTTTCGGAAATTCCAGCTTGAAATTGATGTACTTGCCGCCCGTGTCGTCCAGGATCACCGCGGCGTCATAAGTAGCCTGTTTCTTTTCAGACCACATTCCCTTGACATTGGCGCGGCCCTTTTTCAGAAGGTCCGTTGCCATCTTCTTTGTCAGCTCCTTCTTGCGGCTCGTCCAGAAGCGGTCATTTTTCCAGAGGACAAAACCGCAGGACCGATCCGAACACGCAAAGTTTTTCTTTCCCTCATAGACCGGCTGGCCGCAGCGGGGGCAGGTGCCGATCACTTCCTTCTCCGGGGAAAACAGCTTTTTGCCATCCTCGGAAATACAGGAATAGGTGGACACGATCTCCTGAACCATCGTGCGGATACCGTCCATGAAGGCATCCGGGTCAGCGCCGCCCTTTGCGATCTCCGTCAATTTCTGTTCCCATTCCGCTGTCAGCATGGGAGAGGTCAGCGACTCCGGCAGGACCGTGACAAGGTTGATACCGGCTTTTGTGGGGATCAGGCTCTTGCCCTTGCGTTCCACAAATCCGGCTGCCACCAGCTTTTCGATGATTGCCGCCCTGGTCGCAGGCGTGCCAAGTCCTTTTCGCTCCGCCTCATCGGGGATATCGTCCTTGCCCGCATTCTCCATAGCGGACAGGAGGGTATCTTCGGTGTAGGGCTTCGGCGGCTGGGTGAAATGCTCGGTAACAGCAACCTCCGCACCGTCAAAAGTCTGCCCTTTGGTGAAGGCCGGGAGCGTGCCGCCGTCTCCATCCACAGGCTTTTCTTTCAGGAAGGTACGGAAAATGCGGTCGATTTCCCGCCAGCCTTCGGAGATGATGCGCTTGCCCTTTGCGGTGAAGGAATGGCCGCAGCAGTCAAATGTGGCCGTGATCGTCTCATACACATACGGCTCCGCCGATGCACACAGCAGCTTGCAGCAGACAAGGAGGAACAAATTGCGCTCGCCCAAAGGCAACGCTTTGACGTCTGCTTTCTCAACCTCCATCGTGGGGATAATGGCGTGGTGGTCGGATACATCCTTGTCGGAGATCATGGTCTCCACCAGCGGAAAGAAGTTGCCGCAGCCATCAAAAGGAGGCAGCTTTGCCGCCAGGTGAATCACACAGGAGGCCGTTTCCGCCATGTCGGAGGTCAGATACCGGCTGTCTGTACGGGGATAGGTCAGCAGCTTCTTTTCGTAGAGACTCTGGGCGTAGTCAAGGGTCTGCTTCGCCGTGTATCCGAACAGGCGGTTTGCCTCACGCTGCAAGGTAGTAAGATCATAGAGCTTCGGCGGCTGTTCTTTCTTCTGCTCCTTCGTGACGGAGGTACAAGTGACGGCCGCACCCTTGCACATAGCCGCTGCCTGTTCCGCCTCCGTTGGATCGGTGAACTTTTCCGACACCGCCTCGGTTCCATCCAGCGTCAGGCGCAGTAAATGATATTTTTCCTTGTGAAACAGCGTGATCTTTGCGTCACGCTCCGCCAGCATTGCCAGCGTGGGTGTTTGCACACGGCCTACATTCAGGGTGCGGTGATAGAGAACGGAGAAAAGGCGTGTAGCGTTGATCCCCACCAGCCAATCCGCTTTCTGGCGGCAGAGTGCTGATTGATACAGGGCTTCATAATCGGCGCCGGGGCGCAGGTCAGAAAAGCCCTCTCGGATGGCGCTGTCCTCCATCGAGGAAATCCAAAGACGAAGAATTGGCTTGCGGCATCCAGCCATTTCATACACCAGCCGGAAGATCAGCTCACCTTCACGCCCGGCATCACAGGCATTGACAATGGTATCCACATCGGGGCGGTCCATCAGGGCGCGAAGATTTTCAAAAGCGTCCTCCTTGCCCGGTGCCAGCACATAACGGAACGGCTCCGGCAGAATGGGAAGATCGTCATATCGCCATTTCTTGAAATGCTCGTCATAGCCGCCAGCATCCATCGGGGATACCAGGTGTCCCACGCACCAGGATACGAGAAGGCCACTGCCCTCATAAAAGCCATCGGCCCCGGATTTAGCACCCAGGGCCGACGCAATAGATTTTGCTACACTCGGTTTTTCTGCGATAATCAGTTTACTCATTCTTTTCCTCCATTTCCTCGTCCTCGGTCAGATATTCTTCTTCATCCTCCAGGTCGAAATCATCCAGATCAGCAGGAACTTTCTTACCTTGCTTCGGTTTCAGCACCAGCAAATAGACCGCCGCGCCGCCTCCGGCTGCAAGGATCAGCAGCACCGCCAGGATCGCCCCGGTATTGCTTTTCTTTTCAGGCTTCGGATTCTCCGGCTCGGTGGGCTCCGCAGCTTTCTGTTCTGTACCAACACATTCACTGAGGTTTTTTACGCAGACCGGGCAAGCGGTATTGACCGCACCGGCCTGGCACTTTTCCGTACAGGTGCAGACAATAGGTGTTTCCGCCTTTTCTCCATCCTCCGTGAGCGCCATGAGGTCGGCTTCATCCACTTGGTTCAGAAAATGCACGGTTTCCTCGCCCTCGTCGTCACGGTCGATAATGAGATAGAACACATTGCCGTTCTTCGTTTCCACTGTAATAAACTGCTTGCCGCTGGCGGTCGGGCTGCCAATATCGTCAATCAGCGAAAGGTTCCCGTCCGGCGTCAGGGCGGCACCGCCATTCAAACCACCGCCCAGCATCCCCAGCAGATTTTCCAGCGTTTCCGTGTCCAGAGAGAAAGAGCCTTCCCCGGAACCAGCCTCGCCGTCACTTACCGTCATGTAGCCGGAATAGACATAGCCGACCTTTTCCGGCAGGATGACCTTCAGCCAGTCGCCGTCCGTGCCGATCACCTTCACGGTCGTTCCGTTGGGAAGCTGAGTGAAGGCGGTGTAGTCCATTCCCGCACCTGTGCGGACATTCAGATTGCCGCCGCCCGTGGTGACAGTACCGGTCTGCCCGGAGCCATTTTCGCCGGAACTGAACTGGATACCATCCTCGGTGACGGATACCGTGACCTGGCTGCCTGCCAGAGCGGAAAGCAGATCAGAAACATCCCCAGCCGTTTCCTGTTCAGCCACGGACTCCGTGCTTTCCTCGCCGCCGCTGGCAAAGGCGGTGACAGAAAAAGCGGCAGTGCTGAGCACCACCGCCAAAAGAGCCGATACCATTTTTGTCATAAAGTTATGCTTCATCCTCGTATCCCTCCGTTTCCTCATTCTCGGTGTTGCCCTCCTGCAGCATACCTTCCGGCAGGGAGATCATACCGCTGGCATAGGCTTTCAGGAAAGCGGTCAACTCTTTGTTGTCCATCTTCACGGCTTTCACCATGCGGACGATTTCCAGATTTTCTTCCTCCGCAAGCTGGGCCTCCAGCGCACGAAGGCGTTTCTGCTGCTCCGCGATCTTTTCTTTGGTTTTCGCAATGTCATTGCGGATCTTCTGTGTTGTTGCCATAAATCAAATTACCTCCATATCGATTTTTAGTTGTAGGGCGGTCGCCCGAAAGCGTAAAAGTGGGATTGCCAGTAGCTTGTGTTGATATCTGCATACTGAATGGGGTCGCCGCAATGCAGCATTTTTCCGCCGCCCACATAGATACCCACATGGGAAACGCCCGGTGTATCGTAAGTGCCGACGAAAAAGATCAGGTCGCCGGGTCTTGCGTTGGCAGAGGATACCGGGGTGGAAATATTGTAGAGTCCTTGGGCTCCCAGTCTGCCCGTATTGCAGACGCCGCTTTGCGTCAGCACCCAGGATACGAAGCCGGAGCAATCAAAAGAAGTGTTCGGATTGCTGCCGCCCCAGACATAGGGATAGCCGATGTACTTCTCCGCCTCGGTAATGAGCGCTGCAAAGGTTTCATCTTCCAGTGCGGAAGGCGGAATATCATAGGTGGTGGGTGGTTTGGTGTACTTGTCTACATAGCCGGAGCCTGGGAACAAATCTTCCCGGTTCCCCAGCGTTGCCATATAGACCGCATACAAGGAAAGTGTTTCTTCGTCCATGATATAGACCGGCACATGGGAAAGGTCGAAGTTTTCCAGCTTCACCTTGCAGATATAGTAGTTGTACGGTACTTCCACGTCATAGTCGTTTCCTTCGCTGTCTGTCCGTGTCTCCGTCCGATAGCGCACCTCCACTTCCACGGTCTGTGTCAGGATGTACTGCTTTTCAAAGAGCATTTGCAGTTCCTCCTGAACCTCGTCGATGGTGAACACCCCTTCATGGAACGCCGTGAGAATGGAGATCAGCACATAAGGGTCATGCTCGATCTCGTCCAGATCAAAACGGTATTCGTCATATCCGGGATGCAGAGCCTCATAGTGGTCCAGCTCATATTGAAGCTCCTGCTCCAGTTCGCAGTAGGCCGCCTCTGCAGCCAGCATATCTGTGTCCTCGGAGAGATAAGAAGAAGTAAATACACCGCCCACACCGGAGCCTGCCATCATGGAACAGGAAGATACCCCGCCAAACAGCAGGGCAACACAGGCGCCAATGCCGATCACCAACAGCACCGCCCGGCTATGATGCTTGATGTAGAGAAAGGTTTCCTTGAAGGCGTCCTTTGCTTTCTGTGCCGCACTTTTCGCCGTGGCCGCTGTGTTCTTTGCGGTTTTCTCTGCCTGTCGCAGCTCCTTTGCATAGTTCCGCTTGATCCGCTGTTTCTGCAGAAAACGGGATACCGGGTTAGAAGCTGCCAATGCAGGATCATCATGCAGTGCCTTTTGGTAAAGGTAGTCGGCGTTTGCCTTAAAAGAAGCCTGCTCTGCCTTCGCCGCGTCACGCCAGGGCTTTGTGCGGTGATGGTGGACGGCGGCACGGACTTTGCCTTTTCCGTAGGCAAGCCCACGCTCCGTCAGCACCTCGCCCTTGTGTCCGGCCTCAACACCCACATTTTCCTGTTCCACCTCATGCACCTTCGCATGGGCAGCGTGGACGATCTCATGGACCGGCCGAGAAAGCGGATTGTGCCGCAGGCGTCCATTGGGGCGTTTCTCCACTTCTTCAAAGTGAAGCTGCGTTTTGCCTTTTCCGGCTGTCTCGTCAAAAACACGCTCGGTACGGAGAACTTTCTTTGTGGGGATAGCGGCTTTTGCCGCGTCCAGCCTGTCCGCCGCACGGTCGGAACGGTCGATGTACTTTCCAAGTGCGGAATCGGCACGTTCTTCCTCGGTAAATTGCAGGCGGGAGGACGGGCGCTGCCTTGCGGCAGAACCATCCCGCACCGCCTGGGTGTCAGCCTTTTCCGCCTTTCGTGCGCTTTTCTTCTCATGGTGTTCCGCCGCACGCAGGGCAAGGTCAGCCTCAGCGCCAGCGGATTCTTCCGAAGAAGCGGACAGTTCCGTTTCCGGCTCCCGGCTGCTGATATGTTCCACCTCTCCCGTGGCAAGATTTTCCGATACCGCACCGTCACGGGTCATTTTCTGCGTGATCTTATCGGTCGCTTTCAGTTCCCTCATAGGCAGTCACCTTCCTTTCCATAGGGGCAGAAGTCACCGCAGGTGCCATTCTCAATCATGGCGATATAGCGGAAAATGGGATAGGCCTGGGGCGGGCAGACCGCATTTCCCAATGTTTTCAGCCGCAGCGCCCGGTCATCCATGCGCTCGGTCATGCGGGGGATTCCTTCCGGTTCGGCGGTCCAGAGGATACGTCCGTCCATCCTTTCGGGAAGCCCATGAGCCATTCCACCCAATCCGGATTCAGCGCCGCCGTTTCGGACACCGGTCGCTCCTGGGAGATGATCTGCGCCGACAGGTTCCCGTCCTTCTTCGCCGGATCGAAGGCCGACGGCTTCAAGGTTGAGCGGAAACCGTCCGACGCCACCGGGGTCAGATAGAATACCGCCGCCGACAGGCTGAGGCTCCAGATCGCCCCGTTTCGGTTCCTCTTGCGGAATATCCCATTGTCCGACAGGAACACATCCAGGCTTGCCGCGTCCCTGGCGGTGTTGTTGTCTGAGGCAAGGGGTGTGGGAAACATCAGCCGCGACGATAAAAGTTCGCTGGCGCTCATGCCATGCGCCGACGCCGCAAGCCGGAAATACGAATGGGAGAACAGCGTATCCCGCTTTTGCCAGGTCAAAGATCGTTTTGTCGAGCCCCATATTGATGAAGCCAGCAACATTTTCCCCAAGCACCCAGCGGGGCCGCAGCTCGGTAATAACGCGGCACATTTCCGGCCACAGGTAGCGTTCATCCGCAAAGCCCTTCCGTTTTCCGGCGGTGGAGAAGGGCTGACAGGGAAAGCCGCCTGAGATAACGGTAACTGTTTCAAGTCCTGTTTTTTCAAAAAACGCCTCCTTCGTAAAAGTAGTAATATCCCGGAACCTGGGAACATCCGGCCATCGTGCGGAGAGGACGGAGTGCGGAAAATCCGCCCACTCGCACTGGCAGACGGTTTCAAACCCGGCAGCCTCCGCCGCCAGGTCCAGACCGCCAATGCCGGAAAACAGGCTCACATGGGTCAGTTTATTCATGGTCCTTCGGCGCACGGAACGGTTCGATCTCACTTTCCAGCTCCGCAAGAACCGCCTCCATATCCGCCGTGACCGCCTTGCTTCTGGCAATCAGCCGGTTCATCACATCAAAGAAGGTTTCGCCCTCCTGTTTTTCTTCCGTATGCAAATAGCGGGGATCATTCATGTTCGTTTTCTCCTTTCCCGGTTTCACCAAGTTTTGTTGTCATAATGCTGTAAAGTTCATTGTCCTTCGGGAAGTCATCCACAAAAGGCAGGATCACATTGCCGAAGAAGATCAGCCCCTCGCCGGGGCCTGCGTTGCTGATATGCGCAGCCTGCTGGTTGGAAATATTCAGGCGCTCGCAGAGGATTTTCCTGTCTCCGCTGGCCTGGTTCAGAAGGTACACAAAATCGCTGTTTTCAAAGATGTTCTCAATCTCCGGGGAGGAAAGCAGGTCCTTGATGTTCTGCGTAATTCCCGTGGGGATACCGCCCCATTTGCGAAAGCGTTTCCAAATCTCCACACTCCAGGAACCGACCTCACCCCGCAGCAGAAGGTGGAACTCGTCCACGAAATACCAGGTGGATTTACCCTGATCCCGGTTTTGGGAAACACGGTTCCATACCTGATCCTGGATCACCAGCATACCCAGACTTTTGAGCTGCTTTCCCAGCTCCTTGATATCGAAGCAGACAATGCGGTTGTTGATATCCACATTGGTGCGGTGGTTAAAAACATTCAAACTGCCATGCACATACAGTTCCAGTGCCGCCGCGATCCGCTGCGCCTCCGGCTCCGGCTGCCGTTTGATCTCGTCATACAAATCTTCCAACAGCGGCATATTCTCCGGGCGGGGGTCTGCGATATAGGGGCGGTACACGATCCGCACGGCACGGTCAATGACCGTTTTTTCCACCGGCTCCAGACCGTTCCGGCCGCCTGCCGCCAGTTCACAGAACGACAGGATAAAGTCTGATTTCAGCGCCAGCGGGTTATCGTCCTCGCTGTAATTGAGGTTGATATCCATAGGGTTCACATACTGCGTGCTGGTAGGCGAGATTTTGATGACCTGGCCTTCCAGACGGTTCACCAGCGGAAAATATTCCGCCTCCGGGTCGCAGATCAGGATATCGTCCTTTGTGTTCAGGAACACACCCACGATGGAACGCTTTGCGGAAAAACTCTTGCCGCTGCCGGGTGTGCCTAAGATCATGCCGTTGGGCGTTTTCAGCTTCTTTCGGTCGGCAAGGATCATATTGCCGGAAGTGGCATTGAGCCCGTAGTAAAGAGCTTCGCCGCCGTGGAAAATCTCCTGCGTGGTGAAGGGAACGAACACCGCCACCGCCGAAGTGGTAAGCCCACGCTGTATCTTAATGCGGTTGACACCCAGGGGCAGAGCCGACACGAAGCCGTCCTCCTGCTGAAAGTCCAGCCGCACCAGGGAGCAGTTATATTTCTGTGCCACGCTTGCCGCACGGAGAAGGTCATTCTCCAGCTTTTGCTTGCTGTCCGCAAAGTTCACCACCAGGAAGGTCATCAGGAACATTCGCTCATTTCTGCTTTGCAGGTCACGGAGGATGTTCTTTGCCTCGCCTGCGTAGGTGGCAAGGTCGGTGGGGATGATATCCATATCGAAACCTTCCCGCACTGCCTTTTTCTGTGCGTCGATCTTCATACTGTCAATGTCGGTGATCTTTCGCTTGACCGTTTTGATCGCCTCGTTTTGATCCATGCTGCGGATATGGAGGCTGACAAGCAGCCCGCTGTCCGTATCCAGCAGTTCGGTGAGCATACGGTCATCCATTTCCGGTGCGCTGATCTGCAGAAAGGACACGGCACAGAATTTATCCGCCATCGTGAACTTCCTTGCTTCACCGAAGCGGAAGGAAGATGGTGCGATAAAATCCTGAACCGACAGGCCGGACGGGGCAAGCCAACTCCATTCAAAGGCAAACCGTTCCCCGTCCGGGTGCAGGATGCCGTGGAGCATTTCCAGCCATTCCTTGCCGCCAAGCTCTTTTGCCAGAGCGCCCATGACCTTGAAATGGTTGAGGGCATCCATGACGATCCGGGAAAACCGTGCCCTTGCGGTTTTGCTATCCCGTGCCTCGATGGTGAGGGTCAGGTACTTTGTTTTGATAAGACCGTTGTTGCCCCGTTCAAGCTGCTTGCGGAGCATTTGCGTGTAAAGCTCACGGATATGGTCGAAGTGATCTCCCTGCGCTGCGATCTCGATACGCTTTACAAAATCCTCCCGGTTCATGCGGCGGCTCACAAGAGATAGCTGCATTCCGATAGAAGCGTCATGGGCGTTATACATATCGCAGAGGGCTTCAAAAATCGCCGTCTGGTCGTCAGGTTTCGCAAGCTGATAATTCACATCCTCGAACTCGATACACTTCGACCAGGTGTGGTCATCCAGCTTGCACAGGCCGTCCGGGTGCATCTGGCGGAACGGTAAGGTATCCTGTGCGGAATGTACCTTGCCGTCGCCTCTGGCGGTTTCCAGGATACGGCTGATCTCACGCTTTTCCGCGGCGGTTAGCTTTACCGTGGGTTTTGCCGCCTGCCGTGCCTGCGGCTCTGGCTTTCGCTTTCTGAACAATGGCTTTCACCTCCTTTTCCGCCTGGGCCTGCCGCTCCAAGGCTGCGTAGAAATTGTTTGTCTGGTAAGGCCGTTCCTTCGTCCGCAGGAACATACAGCGGATGACCTGTCCGGCTACTACCTCCAGGGGTTGGCCGTGCCGCTCATACATAGCGAGCAGAAAGAACGGGAGCATGACGATAATCATGCAGAACGCGGCGGCGCTGTTGCTGGCCGTGCGTCTGAGCAAAAAGAAAAGCGGTACTCCGATGAGTGCCGCCGCTCCGAAACATATAAGCTGCCGTTTGGTAAGTCCAAACAGCACTTTGGATTTTACTTTCGTCAAATCCTTTGGAATGGTTACATACGCCAATTTATCAAGCCTCCTTAATGCGCTCCGAACAGGCTCTTAGAGAGGCTGCCGGTTTTGAACAGGGCGAAGCACAGCAGGACCGTGTAGCCCATGCAGGCCCATATCGCGCCTGAGATATTTCCGTCCGTGGCGATACTCTGTACCAAAACAGAGTAGATTCCCACGCACACCATGATTAGAAATGCCTGGAACGCCAATGCAAACAGGGATTTCAAGTAGTTCTGTCCTGTATGGCTCCAATCCCGGTTCGTCATGGTGGCAAGTGGAATTGGTCCAACGGAAGTCGTCAAATACACCTCAATCATGCGGCCATAGATGACAAGCATGATACAGATGGAAAGGGCGTTCATGGTAAGTCCTACGAAAAGGGACTGGAACCACAGTCCGAACAGTTCTCCCGTGCCCAGGGCTTCAAGCTGCGCCTCCATATCCGTGATGACGCTGCTGATATCAATGGAGGTATTCCCGATGATGACGCCTGCGCTGCTGTTCACAACGCTTTGCCCGACATCGAAGATACCCATGACGATATTCCATGTGTTCGTCACAATGAGAACGGCACAGAAGGTCTTGAAAATCCACTTGAAGAACATCCAGGTGTCTACATCGTGCAGATTATTTTTCTCTGTCACAAGCTGGATCAGCTCATAACACATTACGAATGTCAGGATAACCCCGGCGATTGGAACGATCACCGTTTCAGAGAGGTTTCGGATCATAGAAAAGACGCCGCTGTTCCACGCCAGCGGCGTCTGGCCCACTTCACCGGCGATCTCGCCTACTTTGGTATTGACCGTATCGAACATGCCCGACAGGTTTCCCGTGATTCCCTCGATGAGCAGCCCTCGGAGCCATTCATCGAGTTTGTCGAGTATGCCGCCCATAAGCGATCACCGCCGGACGATCAACCGAACAGGCCGGAGAGCAGAGGTACAAGGGTGATGCCGATGAGGGCGACACCGCCGCCGGCCATCAACTGTTTCATACCCTGGCTTTTGGAAGCAGGGTTGTCCTGGCCGTAACCTTCCAGAAGGTTGATAACGCCCCAGATACCAAGACCTGCGCCCAGGGCCACTACGAGAGTCTGCAAAACACCAACTGCACTGTTGAAAAATGCCATAAAATAATCCTCCTAAAAAATGTTTTTGATTTGGGTTTAAGTAGTTGCGTCAATCTCGTACACATCGAAGGTGTCCGTGGGTTTTACCACGGCACGCTGCTTCTTCATGTACCGTTCCATGTCAAAGACATTTTTAGGGTCGGCGTCGGCCGTGTATCTGTAATTCGGGTGCCGGGTGAGGTCGTACTTGTCCGAAAGGAACGGGCGCACGCCCCGCAGCATGAAAATACACTTGCCGCCGTCCATCACTGCCAATTCGTCCTGGGTCATCAACTCCTTTCCTAATTTCTGATAACTGAGGCCGTGGGAAACCTGGCTGCCCCGGTTTTCGGACTGGTTATAGAGATCAATGGTCTCTTTCCCCAGCAGCTCCGAAATTTCCTTGAGCGTGGATTTCTCCTTGCCTCCCAAAAACAAGGTGCTGTCACAGTTACCGACGATGGTATCTGCCGCGTCCTTGTAGATGGTCTTTAACTGGCTCTGCGACTGCAAAATAATAGAAGCCGATATTTCACGGCTTCGGATGGTGGCGATCAGCTTATCGAAGTTCGGTATCTGGCCGATGTTGGCAAACTCGTCCAGAATCAGACGGACATGGACGGGCAGCCGTCCGCCGTAGAAGTCATCCGCCTTGTCGCAGAGCAGATTGAAAAGCTGACTATACATGAGGGCGGCCACGAAATTGAAAGTGCTGTCCGTATCTGACAGGATCACAAACAGCGCCGTCTTTTGGTCGCCCAGGGTATCCAGTTCCAGTTCATCATATTCCATCAGGTCCCGCAGCTCCTTGATATCGAAGGGAGCAAGCCGGGCACCGCAGGAAATGAGGATGGATTTTAAGGTCTTGCCCGCCGCCATCTTGAATTTGCGGTACTGCTTGACGGCGAAGTGGTCCGGCTCCCGTTCCTCCAGTTGAGAAAAGAGTAGGTCCACCGGGCTTTGATAAGTCTCGTCATCTTCTCTGGCTTCACTGGCATTGATAAGGTCCAGAAGTGTGATGAAGTTCTTTTCTTCCTCCGTGGCCTCGTACCAGATGTAGCCGATCAGCGCGGAATAATAGAGGCGTTCCGCTTTGACCCAGAAATCTTCCGAAGATTTTTCGCCTTCGCCCTTCGTGTTCATAATCAGGGCGTTCACCAGCTTTAAGATATCCTTCTCTGACCGAATGTAGGCCAGTGGGTTGTATCTCATAGATTTTCGGAAGTTTATCAGGTTGAGGCACTTGATACGGTATTTCTTCCGTTCCAGGAAAGTGCCGATCTCCGGCAGCAAGGTCCCTTTTGGATCGGTGCAGACATAGGACGAATGGGCTTGCAGCAGAGATGGCTTGCAGAAGAACCGCGTCTTACCGCTGCCGGAACCGCCGATCACCAGAATGTTTTTGTTTCTGGCATACTTCGGCTGCTTTGGACGGCTCGCCATTGTGATCCGCTCCGTCTGCGTCATGGGGATGTTTTGGAAAAAGTCCTTGTCCATGTAGGGAGCAATATCCGCCGCCGTACCCCAGCGGGCAGAACCATACTCGATCCCGTGGCGATACTTCTTAGCGTTCTTGCCTTTCAGGTAGACCGCCATGCGAAGGATCACCGCACCGGCTATGCCGATCAGCAGGTCCGTGGGATGGAAACTGAGCCACGGGGAGGAAAACGCCGCCGTGAAGCCGTCCCCGATAGAAAGCAGCTTGCCGGAGAGGTCAGCGCCGGGCGCAAGCCGGAAAGCCTGTGCCAGCTTATCGAAGGGATACACAAACAGAAGATACGGAAGGTTCAGCAAAAACAGTTTTTTCATGTTCATCTCTGCACGCTCCGATCTTTGACCTTTACTTTCTCCCGGTCAATGGTGCGGTGTTCCGTTTTCTCTGCCGCCTGTTCCTTCGCCTGGGTCAGCCGATCCCGGATGGAGGGCTTTTCCTCCCGACTCATTTTGCGGCTGGCAAACTCCTGAAACGCCGCTGTGATGGCATCCGCATCCCGGCTTTTGAAAAAGACCAGGTAACGGGGCTGCTCTGCGGCGGTGTCCTTCTTCAATGCAAAATCCACATGGTATTTCTTCGCCACACGGGAGAAAGCCTTGATATTCTTGTCGCTGATCTCGATATTGGCAAGACCGGCGTTCTGGCTGGCAAGCTGTTTAAGGCTCTGCCTGCCGCGGTAGATTTTTGGCTTCTGGCTTTTCTGGATTTCCTCTAGGAATTTTTTGACGGCCTTTTCAAAGACCTGCTCACTTAGCTTGGCTCCGTCAACAATGAGTGTCACGGCGCCCCGCGTTACTTCCTCCTGCATTTAGCCTCGCCCCCTTTGCCCGTCCCCGTACATATCGTGCTGCACCAGGGAAGAATAGTAGCTGTTGATGGTGGTCGGGGCGTTATACAGCGCCGCCAGAAGGTATTTCTTGATATTGCGGACATAGGTGGTGTTGTCCTTCATACAGTCCATGACATACTGAACATGTGAACTGTCCAGCTTCATAAACCGGGACTTTACCACCTCCGCCGGATAATCGTCTCCGGCAATGCGGATGACTTTGCGGGCAGAACATACGGTATCCACGATCAGGTCAACGATCTCGTCAAGCTGCTCACGGTCGATATGGCTGTCCTGCACCAGATAGCTGTACTCGATGTTGTCCAAAATCACTTCACGATAACATTCTCTGGCTCCCATCCGATCCATTCCCATCCTTGCCCCTGCAGGGGTAGGGGGATTTGATGGGATAGGATTTGATATCTCCGTACTTGATAAATCAGTCTTTGTTTGATTAGTATTTAATTGTGCGGGGTTTTCCGTACACGGTTCCGCCGTATCCGGGATACCCATATCCGGGTTTTCCGTATATGGCTTTGCCGTACCCGGTAAAGGCGTACCTGGGCTTGACGGCGGTTCGCACTGAGGCATTTCGTAAATGACATACTCGGTATCCGTGATCTTGCCTTTTTCATCCCGGAGCTGGGTGCGCCGGATATACCCGTGGGTCTCCAGCTCCTTCAATGCCGCACCGATGCTGTCCACACCTTCCCGACAGATCGCCGCAAGGCCTCTGGTGGTGTAATTCCACTCGTCAGGGAGCGACAACATCATGGACAGCAGCCCCTTGGATTTCAGGGTCAGCGTCCGATCTTTCAAGTGATGGTTCGACATGACCGTATAATCACGGGTCTTTTCAATACGAAAAACAGCCATCTTCGCACCTCCTTCCTGTGAAAATAAAAAGTGTTGATTTTGAGCGGTTTATCCGTCTGTATGCCTCCGTTTTCTCCTGCATGGGAAAACATCCACGTCCTGTTCAGAACGCAAGCCACGGAGGAAGAAACAGAAGATATCCAACTGATTTTGATACATTTTGGGGGCGGCTACCTCTCACGGTCTTTATGGTCATAGTGGAGATCGCCGGAAAGCACCTTCGCATGATTGCGGATTTTGATGTGCCCCTTTTCCTGATTCTCCAAAGCCTTGCTGTATCCGGCGTCAGTCAGGAACAGGCGCATTTTCTCACCCTTCCAGCCAACAGGCGAGTCATGGGTAAGAACATCAAAGACGATCATGTGTCTGGTCGCCGGGTCGAAACGCTCCAAAGCCATAATGTCATGGCCGGATAACTTCTGCGCCCCGGATTGCTGTCTGGCCTCTGCCAGCATTTCCCCGATGGTGCGGGCTTTCTCTGGCAGACGGTATTCGGCCTGCACCTTGCGGATCAAATCCATGCACTCCTGATCCGACAGGGGGCGGAGCTTGTCCAGAAGGCCTTCCGCCGTTTCTTTCGTTGCCGGGTTCGGCGCATAGCGCCATGTCATGTAAATCTCATTCAGGGCAGCGTTCTGATTGGTACTTTCAATCTGAAACACCATCCTCATTTCTGCTTCTGTCAGTTTCATTGCCAGCCTCCTTCAAAAATGGGTATAAAAAAACGCCATAGGTTTTTTGAGCCTACGGCGTTTCTTGCGATATTCACAATTCCAAACTTTCCAGCCACTCGTCAAAAGATTTCTTGGAAACGCGGATCGCATTGCCTATGCGGACGATCCTGAACTCCTCCTGCTTGACGAGCTGATATGCGGTTGTGCGGCCAATGTTGAGCATGGCCGCAATCTGTTCCACGGTATATGTGCGCGGTTCCGGCAGTGACTTTTTCTCTTTCTTGTCCATAGTAACCTCCATGTATTTGCCTTGTCATTTTGACTAAGGGAGTGGAGAATGGCAGTAGCAATCAGTTTTGGCTGGGTGTCCTCTTGCTAAGAATTTGCTAATAGGACCACCCAACGGACACATAAAACTGCGTCAGAATAGGTGTTTTGCACCATAAAGTTCGTTTACTACAAGTCATTCTGCGTAAGGGATGATATTGGAAGTTACATCCGAACCGTGTATCACATGGTAAGCCATACTCCTAAGCGAGGGGTCGGAGGTTCAAATCCTCTTGGCGACGGGCTTCAAAGCGTTCGAAAATGTTAGCTGGATTAGCTGACAACGAACGCTTTTGTTATTTTCTAATCACGTTC
>ENA-UAPL01000446-UAPL01000446.1-human-gut-metagenome-genome-assembly--contig:-NODE-446-length-18466-cov-4.065015_pt1 | contig 18466 bp, 9 predicted proteins | sample MGYA00243480_ERZ654577 | MGnify/ENA primary metagenome ERZ654577 (study PRJEB26926, sample SAMN06164678) | human gut metagenome | biome: ENVO:00009003; feature: ENVO:2100002; material: ENVO:00002003...
AGATCGTCGGCAGCGTCAGATGTGTATAAGAGACAGACATAGTATTTAAATAATATTAAGAGTATAATTCTTTTTTGTATCTTTGCCTACAAGTTCAAGTAAACTATTTGGTTATGAGAAAATATTTCAAAACTCTATTTACTCTACTTCTGTTTTTTATACCCTCCATATCTGTGCACCTCTGTGCACAGCCCAACTGCCAGATTCAATATTTTTCCGTCTACAACGGTATGGCACAGAAAACAGTGACCGGTATCGTACAGGATCCCAAAGGATTCATCTGGTTTTCTACTTGGAACGGACTGAATAAATTTGACGGCTATACGTTCAAAAACTACAAAGCCTATCCCGGGGATGGATGTACATTGACCAGCAACCGCTTGTACAGCATCACTCAAAATCAGCACTGCGACATTTGGTGCCATACTTACGACGAAAGAGTTTATCTCTTCGACAGCCGGAATGAAAAATTCATAGATATTCTGCATCCCATCGAAGAAAAGAATAAAACGAGATATAACGTAAACAAAATATATGCGCTTCCCAAAGGAATCAGTTGGATTGTATGTGACAACGAAGCATTCCGCATAGACGAACACGCTTTTAAAGAAGATAATGAAACTATAAAAAGTATTACCCTATACAGCGAAGCCGCCGGTAATCTGCCCGGTAACGCTATAAGCAATATATATCAGGACAGTGACGGAGACGAGTGGATATTTACCAATAAAGGTATCCGCGTTATTGGAAAGAAGACTATAGAAAGCGTTGTAAACTTCAAAAGTACCTGTGAAAATAATGGGAAAATGTATCTGTTATCAAAAGATAACCGTCTAGCCATCTATAGTTTCCAGACAAAACAGCTTCGTTTCAAGAAAATACCTTATTCATATTCCCGGCTGAACAACATACAGAATTTAGGAAAAGATAGCATAGGGATAGGGAGCGACAATGGAATCATATTCTTTTTTGAACAAGAAAACAAATTCAGCCACGCAGATATCCGTACTGCCACTCAACCATCTCCTAATGCGGGAGGTATATTTAAAGACAGCCACAATGAGCTATGGATATTTTCTTATACTGCCGGAATTACACGCTACAATCCGGCAACCGGCGAAAAACAACATTACCAGACATTGCCGCAAGACATGCCAAAGGCTGAGCGTAAAAGCCGTGACGTTATTTTTGAAGACAAGCAAGGAACGTTATGGGTGGTACCCCATCTGGGATGTCTGAGTTATTATGACCGGAAGGACAAGCAACTGAAACCTTATTACACGGATTATGACAACCCGGAAACTAAATTCACTCCGGTAATTTTGAATTATTACATTGACAATCAAAAGAATCTGTGGTTTGCCAGCAACTATACGATGGGACGAATGTCTTTCTTTCCCAATGCCGCCCATCTCACTCCGATTGATTATGGATTCGAAACACGTGCTTTCTTAATAGATAAGGAGAAAAACCTCTGGACTGCAAACAAAAAAGGATTTATCCGAATCTTCAACCCCGATAAAAGCCTGAAAGGTTATCTCACCCCCGAAGGGGACATCAGCAAGAATGCCGTTGCTTTCGGGAAAAACATCTATTGTTTCGTAGAAGATGAACAGGGGGATTTCTGGTTAGGCAGCAAATGGGACGGTGTCTTTCGGCTCAAAAAGAAAGGAAACGGACATTTCACAGTACTGAAATATGCGCACGAAGAAAACAATCCCTGCAGTTTGAGCAACAACAGTATATATTCTATATTTCAGGATCACCAAAAAAGGATATGGATAGGAACGTATGGCGGAGGGTTGAATCTTTTCCAGGAAACAGCCGATGGAAAAGTACGCTTCGTACACAACAAAAACCTGTTGAAAGGTTATCCGAAAGATAACTTCTCGAAAATACGAATTATACAAGAGGTCAATCAAACGATACTCATCGGTACAACAGAAGGTTTGCTTACTTTCTCGGGCAACATCGATAACCCCGAAAATATTAAGTTCCATCCCAATGTTCGTGTCCCCGACGATGCATCGAGCCTCAGCAGCAATGACGTCATCTACATTTATACGGATAGCAGGGACAATACGTATGTACTGACTTTTACAGGTGGCGTCAATCAGGTTATTTCAGACAACCTGCTGACGGAACATATTCAATTTAAAACCTATACCAAGCGGAACGGCCTGTCTTCCGACCTTGTATTGTCCATGATTGAAGACCCGCAAAAAAATCTTTGGATCATATCGGAGAATGTCTTAACCAAATTCAACCCTGAAACCGGTAGTTTCAATAACTTCGATGAAAAGTATCTGCAAAAAAGAATCTATTCCAGCGAAGCTATCCCGGTTCTATATCAAAACCAGATTTTATTGGGTACGGAAGCAGGTATTCTCGAAATAAACCCGGCATCTTTCAAAAAGAGCACCTATACTCCTCCCATCGTTTTTACGGGCTTACGGATACAAGGTAACAAACAAAATCCGGGAATAGACGATTTAAAAGTCTTGAAGCTGAAACCGGACGAACGTAATGTGACTTTTGAATTTGCCGCATTGGACTATATCGCCCCCGCTTCTATCAGTTACAGTTACCGCCTGAAAGGTCTCGAAGAAAAGTGGAATGAAGCAGACAATAACCGGAGAGCCAGCTATATCAACCTTCCTCCCGGAGAATATGAACTTCAAATACGCTCCACAAACAGTGACGGAGTATGGACCGATAATATACGAAAACTTCCAATTGTCATCATACCAACCTTTTGGGAGACTTATTGGGCATGGCTGCTCTATGCCGTTTTATTCATACTGTCCACGGCAACCATTGTCTATATCATTCTCTACATATACAAACTGCGCCATCAAATCAACATCGAGCAGCAGTTGGCAAATATCAAACTAAGATTCTTCACGGATATTTCACATGAATTGCGTACTCCTCTGACGCTTATCACCAGCCCGGTAAATGAGGTATTGGAACATGAGTCCTTGTCAGAAAGCGCACGTAAACATCTTACGTTAGTACACAAAAACGCCGACCGCATGTTGCGGCTAATCAACCAGATATTGGATTTCCGCAAGATTGAGAACAAGAAGATGAAACTTATATTAGAGAAAACGGAGGTAATCTCTTTGCTGCAACAAGTGATGGATAATTTCCGTTATATGGCCGAAGAAAAAAGTATCAACTTCCAATTACTGACTAATGAAAAAAACATAAATGCCTGGATTGACCGGGATAAGGTTGAAAAAATCGTCTTCAACCTGATATCGAATGCCTTTAAATACACCCCCGACCACAAATCCATAACAGTACGCGCCTCTGTGGAAACCGGGCGGCTGATTGTTTCGGTAACCGACGAAGGCATAGGCATCGATCCTCAAAAGCAACGAACTTTATTCCAGCGCTTCGAGACACTGGTACATAGCAATATTCTACAGCCCTCTTCAGGCATAGGACTGTCATTAGTGAAAGAGTTGATAGAACTGCATCATGGAAATATTCAGGTCGACAGCCAGGCAGGAGTCGGCAGCAAATTTACCGTTGCATTGCCTCTCGACCAGAAATCATACGAAAAAAGTGAAAGTACGGAATTCATCTTGGAAGATACCGTCCCTCAACCTGCCAATGAAGCAGATACACAGGCGGGGCAGATAGAAATACCCGGCAATGACCTCAGCAATCATAACGATGCAAACGATGGCGAACAAATATCTGTCTTGATAGTGGAAGATAATACGGAACTCCGGGGATTCCTGAAAGACATATTGTCCGATATTTACAAGGTGATAGAAGCTACCAACGGACAAGAAGGAGTGGAATATGCCGTGCAACACATGCCCGACCTCATCATTAGTGATATTATGATGCCCGTCATGGATGGTCTGGATATGGTAAAAGCAATTAAAGAAAATCGTGACATTTGTCACATTCCAATCATCCTGCTCTCCGCCAAGTCTTCTCTGGACGATCGCATTTCAGGACTGGAGCAAGGAGTGGATGATTATATCACCAAGCCTTTCAGTTCCACTTATCTGAAGACCCGTATCAAATCACTGTTACATCAACGCCAAGACTTGCAAGAGTTTTACCTGAAGCAACTGACTGAAAAACAAACAGGGACATCCAAGCCTTCGGTAAACTTAGAACCCTCCAAACCCCAGATTACATCATTTGACGACCAGTTCATGCAACAAGTCATAACCATCATGGAAAAACAAATGGATAATTCGGAACTCACCATCGACCAATTTGCACAGGAATTAGGCATGGGCCGTACCGTATTCTATCAAAAGCTGAAAAGTATCATCGGCCTATCCCCCATCGACTTTGTGCGCGAAATGCGCATCAAACGTGCCATGCAATTGCTTGAAAGCGGAGAATACAATGTATCCCAAATAGCATACATGACCGGATTCAATGACCCGAAATATTTCAGCAAATGTTTCAAAAAGAAGTATGGGGTCAGCCCTTCGGAATATTGCGCAAAGAAAGAATAGACAAAAACAAGAGTACCGTCATAATAAGAAATCTTCCATATTGGAACGATTTATAACTTTAAAAGTACTGCCCGGATAAGCTTTCATAAACTGTTCAGAATATAAACTTAACGAAGTATTTATTCAGAAAATGCCCACTCCCAGATGGGAATAGCTTCCACATCCCCATACTTTTCTTTCTGGTTATAAGTCAGCAACGTCTTCTTTTTCAATGTGACTGTCTCGATTTCAAAACCGGTCAGTTCCCGTTTAAGGTTCATGTCATTCAGTTCATAGCAGATCTGGAATCCGTGCGCTTCGCCATTTTTGTAAGCGACAAAATCACATTCCGTCTTGTTATTATCGAAAGAGATACTCTCATAGCCTTTGTTCCTAAGTTCATTATAAGCCAGGTTCTCCAATGCGCTTCCACTTTGGGGGGAATAACGGAAAACATTTGCCGCTACCAATCCATTATCAATGAAATAACATTTATGCTGCGAACGAGTGGTTTCCTTCAATGAATAGGAGAAATTGCGCACATCCATGCAAATATAGCTGTCGCACAGGATATTGATATAAGCCGCCACTGTATTTTCATTACTTTTCAGCGCTTTCCCCACAGCCGGTATAGAAAAGCGACTGCCGACATTCTGCATTAAATAATTGACCAGCCTGTAGAACAAGTGCGTGTCACGCAGCCCGTTGTAGACAATACAGTCCTTTTGTACGATTGACTCAAAATAGCTCTTCAACAATTCTTGCCTGATATCGTCATCCATATCTCCCAGCACGATTTCCGGGAAACAACCGAAGGAAAGGATATTGTCCATGATACGCAATACATCCGGTATCCGGTGATAACAATCCAACAGGTTATTTATTCCTCTCGAACGGAATACTTCGGAAACAGAGAACGGACGTACCTCGTTTTCAAAATAACGACCGGACAGCAAAGCGGAGAAACGGTTCTGTAAAAGTTGCGAGTTGGAACCAGTGATATAGATTTTCTCGAACGATTCGGTGTCATATACACTCTTTATAAAAACCTCCCAATCCGACAGGTGCTGGACTTCATCCAGAAACAGGTATTTTACTTTTACCCCGGTCAGACGCTCGGCGTTCTCTACCACTCCGTACAATTTGGACGAATCATCCCAGAAAGGGATAAATTTCGGGTCATCCAGATTGAGCACCAGGATAGACCTGCCATCGGTTCCGGACTGCAACAAATCATTTATCAGTAATTTAAAGACTGTGGATTTCCCACAACGCCGCACTCCTGTCAGTATCTGGACATGGCGCATATTTTTTTTCTTCAACAGGTTATCCATGATACTTCTCGAACACAGTTGCTCAAAAAGTTTTCCGCTCCATTGCGGATTTTGGCGAACAAGGGTCTTTTCCATTTTTACTTTCTGTTATCAATTTCTTTAATGGCAAATATAGGTAGAATTTAGTAGATTACCTAAGTATACTTCGGTTAATTCAATATTTTACCTAATTATGTTTAGGCATTACTTTGATTTAAACTAAGTATGTTTCGATATTATGCTATCCTGCCATTAACGCCTGACTATCCTATAACAACTTTGTCCAATCCTCATCCGGGTATCGGATTTCAGCCTTTGTTTTTTTTACCGGCTGTAGGGGTCGATAACCCGAAAAAACTTATCGAAGATATTCCCACACAAAATTATCAGTGTGCTTAATGCCTTCGCTAATGTGAAGCTGACGGTTGTATTTCCACGACTTATGCAATATAGTTATTATATTATAAAGCCTTGCTTCGATTTTTCTTATCGTGAAGCAAAGATGAAATAAAAAGAATAGTTTTCCACAAATCTTATAAGATTTGTGGAATTTACTCGTATTGCACTTGTATAAAACAACGTTCCACCTATAGATTTAATATTATTAAACTAGATTTTGGTCATCACTCATCACAAGTCCACTCTATTCCTTTCATAATCGGGGGATTGCGACAGTTGTGACAACACAAAAATAGGGTGACGAGAACATTTGGTCATCACCCCATTTTAGCACTGGAAGGAATATGCAGCATTTCCATCCCCAAAGGCTTAGATAACCGTCACTTATCACTGATATAAATAAGCGTTATTACCATCCTAATTACAACTATACCCTATGTATAATACCCTCTAACCTATTTTATTTCTTGATTTTTCAATTGCGGGCTATACAGTTTCCAATTGTGGGCTATCCGGTTTGCAGTTGGAAACCGGATAGCCCGCAATTGGAAAACAAAGTTTTACCTGTAGTTTTGTACTGTTATATGTAAGGCTAAAGAAAGAAACAAACTAAACTTTATACCTTTTTTCCTTAAGTATGCAAGCACTGAAGTGTGGGAAATACGGAAGTAAAAACCGCCGTAACACTCTGCGCACTCTGTGACGATATATAAAAAAGGGCGCTCCGTGGAGCGCCCCTCGCAAAGAATGTCTAACAAAACTTCACAGCCTCATGTAGACAAATATGTTTGATAATACCGGAGGTATTATTGTCTCCATCTAGGATCACCGATACCAAGTTGGTAAATCTCATGATTGAGAACTTTATCGGTCTTGTTAAAATAAAGACCATCAAGGTTATCAATCTGATGCATATTCTCTGCCGGACTCAAATAAGGAGGATTAGGACTTTTCATTAACTCTGTCGGAGTAATGGGAGTTGCACCTACTTTTATTTTCAGTTCAGTCGTTCCATTAATAATACCCGGTTTGAATTTACCGAATGCTCCTGCGCTGTTTTTTGTTGCAGAAAATGCACCACCAGTAAATATTTTATCCAGAGCCTGCCTACCACTTTCACAACTAGAAGAATAATTGTCGGCAATATCAAAAGTTATTTCTTGCGCAGTACCATTAATCTGGCGAATATCCATACCTTGGAAATAAAGATTACGATTATCCCCATTACTTCTTGTCTGAATGAAAAGATTCTTTTTCACTGTTATCTTACTACCACTGGGCAGATATCGTAAATCAAAGATATTACGCCCGGAAGAACGAGTACTGAAATTAACAAATGTATTATTCTCAAGAGTGATATTGTAGCTTACACTTTCCAACCAATCCAAGTTCTTTCCATTATCATTAAAGAAAGAAGTACGCGGAGAATCATAGAATGTATTGTTACGGAAAATCATATTAGCGTAAATATTAGACTGAGGCGATGCGCCATCACCTGCAATCCAAGCATATCCACGTCCATTATTGTCATAGAATCCACAATTATAGAACAAACATCCATCAACCAAGAAATTACTGAAAATCTTGCGTTTCGTTCCTTGTACACGAACAAAACCACGAATCATACGCTGGAATGTGCAATCTTTTATTTCAAAAGATTGAAGTGTCACAGGCATACCATTGGAATACATATTTATGAAATAGTTACCTGTCCCGTTAGAACCATTATATTGAACAGCTAAAGGACAATCAAAATCAATTCCTTCAAAAATTAATTTCTTGATAACAATATCGCCCAATTCTCCTGATTGGGGTTGACGACCAAACATAAAATTACAAGACTGAACCGTTCCATTAAATACAGACATACCGTTCATAAGAACTTGAGCATGCCTGCCACTACCATCGTCTTTAGTACGCAATGTAAGTCCCTTACATAATGAGACATTGGTTGCGCAATAATAGGTTTTTCCTGGTTCCAGTTCAAAAATAGTACCTTCTGCCAAAGAGGCATCCGAGTTATAGTTTGAAAGAATAGTATCAATTCGGCAAGCATTATAGTCTACTGCTCCCGGAATCGTATCATTAGGATCACAAACATGTTTTATCAAAATAGGCTCGCCCAATGTACCTTCCATACGAACGATACATGTATTGTAAATAGCATCCCAATGTACTGGTACATTTTTGTTTACTGCATTCACTACATATACACAGTTTTCCTGCAAGCCGTCTATATCAATATAACCCCGATTAAAATCGTCCTCTGTCAGTCGATATTCTTTCCACTTATCAGGCACAGTAGCATCCGGATTTGTCGGTGATGCTTCAACAGTAATAACCTGCATCACAAAATTACCGTCTTTTACCTCATAATTCTTCTCAAAATCGTTCTTTTCAATAATTGCAGCACTACCAAATGCAGACAATTCACGTTCTACTTTAAGACGTAATGTAGTTTTGGTTATATTTTCAGCTGTAAGCACATCAGGAATGGCATATCGTTCCCCGGTAGTCAGCCCCATGTAGTCAGCCCATTGACGTCCACTACCATATCCATACCACTTCGAATGATACCCTTCGCCTTTTTTGGATAAAGTACGGATTGCGAAACGATAATCTGTACTATACTGAAGGTCTTTTATTTTCAAATCCAACACATCAGGTCCCACTATTGTATCAAATAAGATATGTGAAGGATTCTCCCAGTCTGACGCCAAACCGGAGGATACATTAGGTTGCAATGCATACTTTATTTCATAACCAGCGCAATCTTTCACACCGTACCAATAGAGTTGAACGTCATTCAAGTCAAGAACCTGACAACGATAAGGGTCTGCATCGCCTTTACCCGTATTATTGTCCACACGGAACATAGTCATGAACTCCCTCTCCGGAGAATCAGTACCAGTACCTACCACATCATCATCCTTGCACGAATAAATCGATAAAGACAAGAGAAGTATCAATATATAATAAAAATTATTTTTCATATCGTTTATTTCTAATAAGATTAATCTGTATAACCATAATAGTTCTTATAAACTCCTGCCGAACGCTGAATAACGGTTCTAGGATAAGGAAGAATATATCGTACAACCGGTAAGTTATCCGGTCCATTTTCCACGCTGACATTACCGTCATTTCCTACGATATAAATTTGACCAGTCACATCGTCTCCTCTCATGAATCCATAAAAAGAATACAAACACTGGGCTCTCGGGAAACCTGCATCTTTATTATACCAATCATAAAAATTACCAACTTCTGTGTGTATTTTGTCACTCGGATTCTTCGCATTTTCATAAGGATTATACAAACCTAAAACATCTAAAGCAGTATTAGGATACTCATTGATATTATTCGGATTAGCTTTATCTTTTTGATAATACATTGAAGCAGGAAGATTATTTAAATAACCGGCTTTACAGCCATTCTCCGCATCGTATTCCTCTACCATATCAATATAATCAGAAGAACCTCCCGTATTTTCTGCTACGGCAAAATAACGTAAGAAATTATAATAAGTAACCTCGCTATAAAGATTATTACGAACCAAATCACGCCAACGCATATTCTCACCGGCAAACTCCCATTTACGCTCATCCAGAACCGCTTTCAAGAAAGTCTCTTTGGATGCTTTCGCATTGGTGATGTACGTTTCATCAGGATTTTCAAATGCGCGTTGGCGAACCTGACGGAGTGCATCAACAGCTTTATCACCATTAGGACCACTTACACCATCTTCTACCTCATTTACAGCTTCAGCATACATCAAAAGCACATCAGCATAACGCATATAAGGGAAGTTTATGCCTGTATTGTCTGTACTATTATTACCTAAACTCTGAGTTGACCAAAGTTTAGACCACTTATTATTATATACTGTATAATCCGTAAGTATAGTGGGTGTACCATCATACTCATATCCCCACAAACCATTTACGTAATCACGTCGCAAGTCATTCTCATCAAATGAAAAACGATAAAAAGCATTTAAACGAGCATCGCCTTTAGTTTCACCCCAAATATTGGGTGCGGCAGTAGCACCTTCGGACAATGCACTTTTCGGTCCATGAATATATCCGACATTTCCACTGGAATTCTTAGCAAACGGAATTTCGAAAATAGGGTCATCATTATTAGTTACAATATACTTACACTCATTGATGAATACCTCACGATAAGGAAGATTCAATCTATGATTACTCTTATTTATAACAGAGTCACAATACTGACGGGCAATATCATAATATTCCTTATAGTTATCCGGACGCTCCATCGTTCCATAATTTCGGGGATTCGATTTGTCCGGATGAAGTGAATACCCACCACAAGTCAATGCCATACGAGCAATCATAGACCAACACATTTCTTTAGAAATACGCTCTACACCATCACTTAAAGCGCTTGCCAATTCCATATAGGGAGCCACCTCTTTTAAATCGGCAATCAACTCTTTATGAATAGTTTCACGATCAGTAACAGGCATTATAGCATCCTCTGCCAAGCTGTTAGGTGTAAATGAAAAAGGAATATCACCAAACATCACGACAAGATCGTGATAAAACATGGCACGTATTACTTTAGCTTCACCCAACATCTGCATTACTTCAGCATCATCCTTGCTAAACACAGAACCATTCTCTAAATTGTAGATATAAACATTAGCATATTCTATACCACGATAAGCAGCTGTCCAAAATTTATCTATATCTCCACCATTACTATTACAGTCAAAACGACGGTAACCTGTATTCGAAGGCAATTCATTGGACGAAATCCACATTTCTACATCGCTATTTAAGCAAAAAGTGCTTAAATAGGCCTTTCCATAAGTATCGTTTGTCAATAACTGGGCATAAACCCCATTCAACGCACGGCTCGCCTCATTTTTGTCACTGAAAACGAAATCGTATTTATACTTTGACCCTGGTTCTACTTCCAAATAATCATTACAGGAAGAAGCAGCCAAAGCAAACAGACCGACGATAAGTATATTTTTTATTTTCATAAGTAATTTCTTTTATGCATTAGAAAGTAATATTGGTTCCAAACACAAAGCTACGGCTACGCGGATAACGATTGTAGTCCATACCGCAAGTCAAGCCGGTCTGTACGTCCACTTCGGGGTCGTAACCGGAGTATCCTGTAATGATAAAGAGGTTTGAACCACTAACATAAAGCCGAAGTTTTGAAAGCCCCCACTTTTTAGTTAACTGTTGAGGCAACGTGTAACCAATCGTAATGTCTTGGCAACGCAGGAATGAACCATCTTCAATAAAATAAGAATGAGTCACTTTCTTTGTAACATCGGTTGGATTCCATAATGTTTTACCTGCATTCATGGCAAGATATTGTTCTACGGTATTTTCAAGATAAGTATTCTTGTACATGCACTCACCATCTTCACGCGTGTAAGCCCAACGATTTGTAAACTTGGCAAGAATATTGTTGAAGTTATTCTTGTTACCCTCCGAAGAAGATAACTGATAGGCTGTAGCATTGTTTACATCAAAGCCAACCATATAGTTGAAGTTAGCCGTAAAATCAAGACCTTTCCATTGTCCGCTTAAACCAAAACCTCCTTGAAATTTAGGATTAGTATTACCGATAACAGTACGGTCATTTTCATCAATTATACCATCAGGTTTCCCATCGGGGCCACTGATATCTTTGAATTTAATCTTACCCGGAAGCGTCGCTTCACCGGAATTACTGCTTTCATATACCGTATTAATAATAGTACCTTCTTTAGGAACCGCCAAGAAATTCTGATTAGGGTCAAAATCGAATTCATCTGGGCTATACAAGCCATCATAGATAAAACCATAAATCAAACCTACTTGGTCACCTACTTTCAAACAGTAATCATTAAAACTTGATTTCCAACGGCTATTCTGATCCCAGATTACATCATCCGTATCATTCAGCTTATCAACCACCATCTTATTGAAACCAAATGTCAGATTTCCACTCAAGACATAGTCTTTACCACGAAGGATATCACCGTTTATACTCAACTCAAAACCCTTGTTGGTCACCTGACCTATATTTCGCATCTGCTGAGTGTAACCGGCAGTAGTAATAATATCTGACTTATAAAGTAAATCTTTTGTTGTATTCCAATAGAATTCCGGCGTAATAGTCAACCTGTCATTGAAAAGCCCCAAATCAAAAGCAACGTTACGCGTTAATGTTGTTTCCCATTTAATTTTAGGATTGGCAAAAGTTTTATCACCGGAATTACCATACCATGACTCCAGTGTACTTGTATTTCCTTCATTAAAAGCCGGGCCATTCTCTGTATTCATGGTATAAAGATAACGCCAAGAATCATCATCAATACGATTGTTACCAGCCATACCAATAGCGGCACGCAACTTCAAATTACTAATGAGCTCATTATTTTCCAAAAATCCCTCCTTGGAAATAACCCATGCGGCAGATACAGAAGGGAAATAGCCCCATTGTTCACCCGGAGCAAATTTGGTAGAACCATCGGCACGCATCGTCACTGAAGCTAAATACTTATGATCGTAATTGTAACTTGCCTGGCCAAAGAAAGAAGCTGTACGATCGGGAGTAGAAATTGAAGTCGTAGCTACCCACGGAGTTCCCAAGTTCATATTCTCAATCGCTTTATCTGCAGTAATGTTACGTCCGAAGTAACGGTTCTTCATATAATTCTCTTTCGTTACCTTATTTTGGATTTCCTGCCCCAGCAAGAAAGAGAAATTATGCAAATGATTCAAATCGAAACCATAAGAAGCAGTATTTGTCCAAAGATACTTTTCAGTTCTCTTATTTTTGATTTCTGCAACTCCAAGTTTATTGTTTTTCTGACCTACATCAGTCAAAGCACCATGGAATGCGTTTTCATCTTTAAAATCAATATAGTGAGCTGCTTCTGTACGCAATACCAAACCTTTGATAGGAGTCCATTCTAAAGCGAACTGGTTAGTATAACTATAAGCATGCTTTTTCAGCGTATTCTGTCCAATATCACTTTTCGGATTACTGTATTCAAATATAGCCTCATCATCGGGATCAACTGTTGCGGGATCCCAAAAAGCGAATTCACGTAAACCATTAGTTGGACGATATTGCAGTACATCAATAATACCGCCACTACCCACTTTGTCACCACCGGCACCTGTATCACGACGATAAGTAAACTTAGGATTTAATTGCAAAGACAAGTTCTTTGTTAACTGAATATTCATTTTAATATTCAAGTTAGTACGACGAACACCCGAACCCAAAATAATACCATTATCCTCTGAATTGGTAAGAGATGCGTTAAAACGGAACTTCTCACTACCTCCTCCAACTGTAACATTAGTAGAATAGTTCAAAGGAGTTTCCCCCATTACTTCATCCTGCCAATCATGTGTTGTTGCACGTTTATAGATATCAAGATCAAGCGGATTACCAAAATTTGCACGGAAGAATTTGGCATTGGAACTACGGTTACCATTAGCGGCAGCCCAGTCATACTGATAACGAGTAAAATCGTACGCATCCATCAGTTCCAATTTCTTCGAAAGCTTGCTAATAGACATCTGGGCATTCAAACCGACAGTTACTCTTCCTTCTTTAGCTGATTTCGTAGTTACCACAACTACACCGTTACCACCTTTTGCACCATAAATAGCAGTCAGAGAAGCATCTTTCAATACATCAATGGAAGCAATATCCGAAGGAGGAATATCGTTAATGTTATCTGTTTGAAAACCATCAACAATATAAAGCGGATCATTACTTTGTGTTACTGACGTCCCCCCCCTGACGCGAATGTTGATATCAGCACCCGGAGCACCATCGACAGTAGTTACCTGCACACCGGCAATTTTACCTTGCAAGGCAACGGCAGCAGAAGTTACAGGAACAGCGGCTAGTTTAGCACCCGAGATAGAGCCAACAGAGCCTGTTAAATCTTTTCTTGCTTTACTTCCACCATAACCAATAACCACCACTTCTTCAAGTGCTTGTGAATCATCTTTTAAAACAATCTTTAATTCTTTACCGGCCACAGCATCCACTTCTTGTGTTTCCATGCCGACATAAGAGATTACTAATTTCTTCCCTTTACCGACTGATATGGTAAAGTGACCATCCAAATCGGTGGTAACACCATTTGAGGTATTACCCTTTTCCACCACTGTGGCACCAATAATAGTTTCCCCTGTAGAATCTAATACAGTACCTTTTACAGTAATGTTTTGAGCAAACGCCCCAACCGGCACCATTAATAATAGCGCCAATAGCAGGAGTAATCTGCTTTTCATCTTTCCATCTTTTTGTTTCATGATAGCATTACTTTGGTTAAACAATATATTTAATTTATTATACACTTTCATTTCCACCTTTCAACATTACCTAATACCCTTCTGATAGTATATTCCTTCGCCTCCTTCTTCGTCAGCTCCTTAATGCCCGCCCACTTCGCGCGTCCACTCATATCGGCACCTTTACCGGTATTATTGTATTCATACAGATGGAGATCTTTACTCGTAGCGGCATACTCCATGTGCCAAGTGGTAGGCCAACCTTCCGGATGCATTTGTTCACACATCACCGAATTCAGAATAGCTACTTTAGGATAATTATGCCATGGACGACCGATAGCAACAGGCTTGCCATCATCTCCGGGACGGGGGCTATCCGGCATATAAGTGAAGTTGCACTGATTGAACACAAAACCATATTTCTGATTTTTGGGAGTAGAGGGAGCAGTTATCCAACCACCACCCCAGCTGCGAATTTCGCAAGACTGGAAATAACCGATTCCTCCTCCGTAGATGTAATCGGTACGTCCCACAATCAGACAGTTCAGAAAATAATTAAGCATGCCGTCTTTTCTTAAAAGTACGGTATCCTGATAACCTAAGATATCACAATTACGGAATATGAGTTTATTGCCACACAGGGTGAGTGCCAAAGCCTGGCCTACAGGACCGGCGGTATTTTCTACCGTCAGATTTTCCACCACACACCCATCAGCCATTACGGTTAGAGTAGCCGAAGTACGAACCAAATCGGCATTATCTTTCCACAAAGCCCATGACTCCGCCGGACACTTATTTCCGGTCTCCGGACTTTTACAATCGTATATATGATAACTGATAATTGTATGGGAACGTTCCTCTCCTCTCAGTGTTAGATTCTTCTTGCTTTGGGGAACTATTAATTTTTCCTGATCGTATTTTCCTTTCTTTATATATATGACAAAACGCTTGTCACTATTATCAGGAACAGCGTTGATGGCCGCTTGCAGTGTACGGTAATCACCACTGCCATCTTGCGCAACTATTAAATCCGCATGCTGTGTTTTTGCAAAACAAGCAACGCTTTCTGTTGTGCTAATCAATAAAGCAAACAATGCAATGAATGTGTTTCTCATAATAAAAAGTATTATAGCAGTGTTATATATTCACTGCAAAAGTCAAAAAAAGAAAGAAGTTAAAGGAAGAAAAATTATCGTAATAGGTGGAAAAAGCATTATTTACACATAATAACCAATTTTTCCACCTACACGGTAAACGATAATTTAATGAAGAATGAAGAATTAGGCTGCGCTACACAAGCATGCCGCAAGGTAATTCTTCATTCTTCATTCTTAATTCTTCATTTCCCTTCATTCCCCTTCATTCCCATTTACTAATCTTATTCTATAGTAATAGAATATTGTTGCAGGTCTTCCATGCGGGAACTTCCCCCCACCATGAGGTCGTACTTACCGGCACAGACTCTCACGGTATTGGTTTGAGCATCCCACCATTCCAGATTCTTATCATCCAATTCAAATTCCACATCCACTGTTTCTCCGGCAGGAATGGAAACACGCTTGAAAGCACGCAGGGTTTTGCTTGGCCCTTCCGGGTCGTCCTGTTTCTTCAGATATACCTGCACGACTTCCTCTCCATCACGTTGACCCGCATTTGTTACGGGAACAGTCAGTTTCAGGGTTTCACCGGCAGAAATTTTATCCTTTGCCATTACCGCCTGTCCGTACTTGAATGTCGTATAACTCAAACCATAGCCAAATGGAAAGAGAGGAACCTCATTCATATACCGGTAGGTTCTTCCCGTCATGTTGTAATCTTCAAAATCGGGAAGTTGGGATATATTACGATAGAATGTCACCGGTAATCTTCCCGCCGGGTTGTAATCGCCAAACAGCACTTCCGCCACTGCCCTGCCACCCGCCTGACCGGGATACCAAGCCTGCAAAATAGCTTCACACTCTTTTGTTTCCGGTTCCATGCCGATGGGTGAACCGGAACAATTGACGAATATCACCTTCTTTCCGGCACGGTGCAGAGCGGTTATCAACTCACGCTGAACAGCCGGTAATTCAATATCCGTACGGTCACCTTTCTTGAAACCGGGCAGATTGACACCCATTTCTTCTCCTTCGAGCGAGGGAGATATGCCACCTGCAAAAATAACGATATCCGCATCCTTCACTTTTTCCACCGACTTCCGTATATCGACCTCTTTCTTGAAACCAAGGTCAAAGTTCAGTTGCGCGTCACTCCTCAAATATTCAAAATCAAGCTCGATAGTATATGACTTTCCCGCCTGCACCTTTAAAGCATAAGTAGTTCCCCGTCCACCGTGTTTATTGGAGAAACTCTTCACCTCCTCATTATCGATGCACAGACGGCCGGAACCATAACTATAAATCTCGAAGACAACTTCGCCTGACTGTTCCGGGGTAAACACACTGTTATAGGTTGCCGAGAAGTCCGTCAGATTCACACCGGGTGCAAACACCGTAGCGCCAGAAGTACAGAAATGGAAAGGAGTAGTGACTTGCGCAGTAGCCACCGAATTTCCCTCACGCGTCACATTATTCCAATAATTTGCACTGAAACCTGGACCATCTTCCGATTTGCACTGATTGAATGCACTTTGAATCAAAGTACGTTCCACCCATCCGCAACCCTGCTCATAGATAAGTTTATCATCGGCACCCAACGCATTTCTCACTCCGTCCAGAATTGTAACGGTGCGCAAAGGCATACCATTGTAATTGCCCCATTGCATAACCGAGTCGTTAGCGTTCGGCCCCATAACGGCAACCTTCAACCCGCCCCGTTTCAAAGGCAGGAAATTATCCTTATTCATAAGCAGCGTCATAGACTTACGTGCCACGTCAAGCGCCAAAGAATCGTGTGCCGCCGAAGCAACTACGGAGAAAGGTATTTTTGTCCAGGATACTTCTGAAGGGTCATCCATTTCTCCCAAAGCAAAACGGGCAGCCAACAAGCGTTTCACGGAAGTATCGATAGCCTCTTCGGAAATCAGCCCTTGCTTCACACCTTCCACCAACTTTTTATAGCTGGAACCACATTCCAAATCAGTCCCGCTCAGCACCGCAGCGGCAGAAGCCGATTCCGCATCAGGATGAGTGCGATGGCCGCGTTCATTATAGAAATCGGCGATGGCACCGCAATCAGAGAGTACAATACCATCAAAGCCCCATTCGTCCCGCAAAATCTGCATCAGCAAACGATTGCTGCCGCAACAGGGTTCACCTTCAAAACGATTATAAGCACACATCACCTCTTTCACCTTCCCCTCTTTCACCAATGCTTCAAAAGCAGGCAGATAGGTTTCATACAAATCACGGGGGTTGATATCGGCCGCATCAAACGAATGCCGGTTCCATTCCGGACCGGAATGTACCGCGAAATGCTTGGCGCATGCATGCAGCTTATCATATTTCCCATCATTGGAACCTTGCAGCCCCTTCACTGCCATCACTCCCATACGACTTGTCAGGTAAGGGTCTTCCCCGTATGTTTCTATTCCCCTGCCCCAGCGCGGGTCACGATAAATGTTTATCGTCGGCGTCCACATCGTCAGACCCTGATAGCGTTCATAACTTCCCTGAGAAGTATAATAAGCATTCTTTGCACGAGCCTCATCGGACACGGCATCGAATACATTGTACACCGTTTCGGGAGAAAAGGAGGCAGCCATACCTATCGGCTGCGGAAAGACCGTTGCCAACCCGGCACGAGCCACGCCATGGAGCGCTTCATTCCACCAGTTATAAGGTTTAATCCCCAACCGCTCCACCGGTTTGGACCCATCCATCATGAGTGATACTTTTTCTTCCAAGGTAAGTTCCTTCACCAAAAGTTCGGCACGCTTCTCGGGAGACAGAGAAGTATTTTTATAAGTTGACTGATTGCAGCCCGTCAACAACAAGGCAGATAACAGATAAATAAGTTTGTGTCTCATACATCTGTCTCTTATACACATCTG
>ENA-UAPL01000452-UAPL01000452.1-human-gut-metagenome-genome-assembly--contig:-NODE-452-length-18128-cov-4.866541_pt1 | contig 18128 bp, 15 predicted proteins | sample MGYA00243480_ERZ654577 | MGnify/ENA primary metagenome ERZ654577 (study PRJEB26926, sample SAMN06164678) | human gut metagenome | biome: ENVO:00009003; feature: ENVO:2100002; material: ENVO:00002003...
TCGGCAGCGTCAGATGTGTATAAGAGACAGGATATGTTCACACGGTTGCGGTTGTCGTCACAAGCAACATGGCAAATATACCTTTATTTAATATAATGATTATGGGATATTTATTATTGAACCGGAAAACTGTTAGCTACCCGCACTTAGGAGTTTACAGAATGTTTCAACGGTGCAAAGGTAATAAATATTTTTGGTTTCATAAACAATTCGTCTTTTTTTTAATTTTAAAACTTTATCTTTGCTTGATAAACCAAGAAAAAGCGCATATATTTATGGATATAAACGAAGTTCATTTCATCTATTTTTCGCCTACTCGTACTTCTAAACAAGTTGGTGAGGCAATTGTTCGCGGAACAGGACTAACAAATGTTGTTATTACGAATTTAACACTGCATGCTGCTGAGGTAGATATTCCGGAGAATACACTGACTGTTATTGCTGTGCCGGTGTATGGCGGCAAGGTGGCTCCTTTGGCTATGGAGCGTTTGCAGGGTATTCGTGCATCGGGATCTCCGGTTGTGCTGGTAGTAGTTTATGGTAATCGTGCGTATGAAAAGGCTTTGATAGAGTTGGATGCATTTGCTTCTTCCCAAGGTTTCAAGGTTATTTCCGGGGCTACTTTTGTGGGAGAACATTCGTATAGTACGGAACAAAATCCAATAGCCCCAGGGCGTCCGGATACAAATGATTTGCAATATGCGGAGGAATTTGGTGCGAAGATACGGACGAAAATAAATGCTGCCGCTGATATGGAGCACTTGTATCCGGTGGATGTGAATCGTATTCAGCGCCCGCGCCAGCCTTTTCTACCTTTGTTCAAGTTTCTGCGCCGGGTGATAAAGTTGCGTAAAAGTGGTGTTCCTTTGCCGCGTGTACCGGAAGTGAATGCGGAACTTTGCACGCATTGTGGCGTTTGCGCTGTACATTGTCCTTCGGGAGCTATTCTGAAAGGTGACGAATGTAATACGATTGCCGAAAAGTGCATAAAGTGTTGCGCATGCGTCAAAGGATGTTCGTTCAAGGCGCGGACGTATGATACTCCGTTTGCTTCATTGCTTTCAGACTGCTTTGTGCGGCAGAAAGAGGACCGGATTATTTTATAGTTTTAATTCTACATGCAATAAACTCCTTTCATTCAGAATTTCTACAGAATTCTCCGATACATTTGTGTCTGTATTTAAAATTAGGAACTATGAAATTATTGATAGTAGAGGATGAACGTGAATTGTCCGATAGCATTGTGAGCTTTCTGTGTCGGGAAGATTATCTGTGCGAACAAGCCTTTTCCTTTGCTGAGGCTACCATGAAGGTGGAACTCTACGAATATGATTGTATCTTGCTGGATTTAATGCTTCCCGGAGGAAATTGATTGGATGTGCTGCGAAAAATAAAAAGTACATCGCCTCAGACGGGAGTCATCATCGTGTCGGCAAAGGATTCTTTAGACGATAAAGTGGCGGGACTGAAGATCGGTGCGGACGATTATTTAGCCAAGCCTTTTGCTTTGCGACAACTATTTTACAGTCAGTAATCCGGCGGATGGAGTATCTCTTAATGCCCGTACACTTTTTCATCGTTTCAGTTCTGATGATACAAAGATGTCCGGGAATGGACTTGGACTTTCTATTGTAAAAGCCATTTGCGACTACCATGATTGGAGAGTAGAATACGCTTTCAAAGAGAATCGCCATGTGTTTACAGTGCATTTTAGGTAATTTGTTGGCGAAATTATTTCAAAGCCCTACAGTTATGAAGGCGATGACATTTTAATTATTTGTCAGAATTTATCAATAGTAATATGTCTTTCGTAACTTTTTGATTATAAATGTATTAAACCGTGTCCTATTCAGTATACGACTGAACCCTATTAAGTATACGACTGAATGGCATTCACTATACGACTGAATCAGGTTCAGTATACGACTATTTTAGGAGCATGTATCATTTGTAAACAATATACACCGTTACTCTGTTTTTTTAGTTCATAACCTTTCCTAAATGAATAAATTCCGTCAACGTCTTTTTAATAATCAGTTGACGTATCCTAAGAATTTTTCTCAAAAAGATTGTCTCCCCTTGGTAAAATTCAAAATGTCTTCTAATTTGCCTTTTACTTTTGCCTCAGAATTTTGAGATAAAGGAAAGAAAAGGTATGAAAAGATTTGTTTTAGGCATCGTGGTCATTTGTTGGACTACGATTGTATTCGCTGCAGGAGATGGCAGTAAAGTGACAGGAATATTAAGCGGTAAAACGAATAAAGCACTGGTGGAGTTTGCCACGATAGCTTTGTAATTGGTTTCTCCATGGATAGGCGTTGCCGGGTATGCAGTAGCTGCCGGTACAGGCTTCTTTCGTATGTATAACAATCGTCATTGGCTGACAGATGTGCTTACCGGAGCCGGAATCGGAATATTAAGCACCCAGGCGGCTTATTGGCTTTATCCAACTATTACAAAGACTTTCTTCCGTAAGCGGTATAAGAATATATTTGTTTCTCCTTATTTCTTAAAAGAAGAAAAAGGAGTAAGTTGTCATATCACTTTCTAAAGGATGCTCGTTACAATCAATAAAGAATAAACTTCAGAATAATAACTTTCCGTGTTTGGGCGTCTATTCTGAAACGATTATCAGTACGTTCACCTATCAACCAAATGATATGGGAGCCACTGCAAAGCACCCATTGTTGTTCTTTGCGGGAAAGGGAGAATTTCCGATCAGTAAGGTAATCGCTAATCTTTTTTCGCCCGGTCATACCAAAGGGAACGAATGTGTCGCCTTGTCGGCAGTGTCTGACTGTGAGAGGTTGTTTTAGTTTGTCTGCATCGAAGCAAGCAGTGTTTCGGTCACGGGGAATGATGAAATCATCTGTGACTTCTAATTCTTCCATTGTCAAACGGAAGGGTAGGGCAGGATCATCTGGAGAAAAGACTGTTGAAACATCTTCTGAACAGACCGGTTCTATCAGTAGAAGCTCCCGATCTTTAATCACGCGCCATTCTCCGCTAAGGAATATCTTTCCCGGTTGCCCATTTAGGGAGGTGAAAATATCTTTGATCTGTGCACCGTTAAATCCTAATGGAGATAAGATCTCAAATAATAAAGTTTCCGGTGCAGGTTCTTGGAACAAAGCACTGATTAGGATACCTTGTTCGGTTTGCACTTTCTGCTTACCTTCTTCTATACCTTTCTTATATAAGAGAGCTGCATCATTCAGATGTTCTGCGGTGCGGAGAAGGCTTTCTTTTACAGAAGGATTGATTTCCTGCATAAGGGGCAAGAGGTTGAGGCGTATCTTGTTGCGTGTATATTCGTCTTGCAGGTTGGTGCTGTCCGTTACGTAAGATTGTCCGATTTCTTGTAGGTATTCGGTTATTTCTTTCCGGTCGAGGCATAACAAGGGGCGGACAATGTTTCCGTTTTTGGGACGGATACCCAATAGTCCGTTGATGCCTGTTCCACGAATAAGGTTGAGCAGGAGAGTTTCTACACTATCATCTTTATGATGGGCCACGGCGATAACGTTGGCTCCTTGTTGTAGACGGAGCTGCTCAAACCAGGCATAACGTAATTCCCGTGCTGCCATTTCAATGGATATGTGGCGCTTTTCCGCTTCTTCCGTGGTTTGGAAATGTTGAATGTGTAATGGAACTTTCAATTGTAAGCATAGTTCGCGGACAAACATTTCATCTCGAACCGACTCATCGCCCCGCAGATGGAAATTGCAATGTGCCGCCTCACAGGTGTATCCCATATCAAGAAGTAGACGCAACAAAGCTACTGAGTCCGCTCCGCCGCTCAATGTTATCAGTATTTTGTCTTCTCGTGTGAAAAGCTTCTCCTGATCAATGTATTGCGCTATTTTCTTTATATTCATAATGGTGCAAAGATAATATTAACGAATTGAATTCTTTCTAATTCTTTGGAACAAAGTGGAGAATGGAGAATATTTCTCCTTATTTAAAAACAATCTAAATAATTTGTAGGCTAAATACAAATCATTTATCTTTGCATCCAAATTAAAGAAAGAGAGAAGACTATGCGTTTATCCGAATTAAAAACTGGAGAAAAAGGTGTAATTGTTAAAGTTCTGGGGCATGGCGGTTTCCGCAAACGGATTGTAGAAATGGGCTTTGTTAAAGGCAAGACTGTCGAAGTTTTGCTGAATGCTCCGCTGAAAGACCCGATAAAATACAAAGTAATGGGGTATGAAATCTCTTTGCGCCGACAGGAGGCAGGGATGATTGAAATACTCAGCGAACATGAGGCGAAAGAGCAAGTGACAAAACCGAATTATCATCCGGGAATGAGTGAAGATATTTATCCGGGGGAAGAAGAACTGAAACGTATCGCTCTCGGTAAACGTCGTACCATTAATGTTGCATTAGTGGGTAATCCAAACTGTGGGAAAACTTCTCTGTTTAATATTGCTTCCGGTTCACACGAACACGTTGGTAACTACAGCGGGGTTACAGTGGATGCCAAGGAAGGCTACTTTAATTTTCAAGGTTATCATTTCCGCATAGTCGATTTGCCCGGTACATATTCGCTATCAGCATATAGTCCTGAAGAAATGTATGTCCGTCATCATATTATTGATGAAACACCGGACATTGTTATCAATGTGGTAGATTCGTCCAATCTGGAGCGTAATCTGTACCTCACTACCCAGTTGATTGACATGAACGTGCGTATGGTGATGGCTCTCAATATGTACGATGAACTGGAAGCCAGCGGCAACACGCTGGATTACATGAAACTGAGTGAACTCTTTGGTGTTCCTATGGTTCCTACCGTTTCGCGTACGGGCAAAGGCATCGAAGATCTTTTTCACGTTGTTATCAGTATTTACGAAGGTGCCGACTTCCTCGATCAGAAAGGCAAGGTACGTGCAGAAGTGTTGAATGACCTGCGTGAATGGCATCGGGAGTATGTGCCCGGCTATACCGGTGGGGCTCATAAAGAAGAAGAAGTACGTCATCATGGATTCTATCGTCATATTCACATAAACCACGGTCCTGAACTGGAACGCAGCATTGAAGAGGTGAAGCGGGTGATTAGTGAGAATGAGGGTATCCGTCATAAGTATTCTACCCGCTTTCTTGCCATCAAGCTTCTGGAGAATGATACGGATTTGGAAACGCTGATTAAAACTTTACCCAACGGCAAAGAAATCATAGATGTCCGTGATCAGGAAAGCCGCCGTATCCGAGACGTGCTGAATGAGGATTGCGATCAGGCTATCACCGATGCAAAATATGGTTTTATATCCGGTGCACTGAAAGAAACCTTTGTGGATAATCATTTAGATAAAGAACATACTACACGCGTGATAGATTCCATTGTAACACATCGTGTGTGGGGATTCCCCATTTTCTTCCTGTTCATGTATCTCATGTTCGAAGGGACGTTCGTGCTCGGCGAATACCCGATGATGGGTATCGAATGGCTGGTAGAAACCCTCGGCAACTTTATACATGCCAATATGGCGGACGGACCGTTGAAAGATCTATTGGTAGATGGTATTGTAGGTGGTGTTGGTGGTGTGATTGTCTTCCTGCCGAACATTCTTATTCTTTATTTTTGTATATCGTTGATGGAAGACTCCGGTTATATGGCGCGTGCTGCATTTATCATGGACAAGATTATGCATAAGATGGGGTTGCATGGTAAATCCTTCATTCCTCTGATTATGGGTTTCGGATGTAATGTACCTGCTATTATGGCTTCGCGCACTATTGAGAACCGTAAAAGCCGACTTATTACCATGCTCGTCAATCCGTTGATGTCATGTAGTGCCCGCCTGCCTATTTATTTGTTGCTGGTAGGTGCATTTTTCCCGAACAATGGTAGCTTGATACTGTTATTAATATATTCAATAGGTATCCTGTTGGCGGTATTGCTGGCGCGTTTATTCAGCCGTTTCCTGGTGAAGGGGGATGATACTCCGTTCGTAATGGAGCTTCCGCCTTACCGTTTACCGACAGCAAAAGCCATTTTCCGTCACACGTGGGAGAAGGGTGCACAATACCTTCGTAAAATGGGAGGTATTATCATGATAGCTTCCATCGTAATATGGGCATTGGGATATTATCCTGACCATGATGCGTATGAAACGGTTGCCGAACAGCAGGAGAATTCCTACATCGGACAGATAGGAAAGGCTATGGAGCCGGTGATTGAACCTTTGGGTTTTGACTGGAAACTTGGTATCGGTATACTTTCAGGTGTGGGCGCTAAGGAATTAGTGGTAAGTACACTAGGCGTGCTTTATACGAATGATGCTGAAGCAGATGCCGTAAGTCTTGCCGAACGTATTCCGATTACGCCATTGGTAGCTTTCTGCTATATGGTGTTTGTATTGATCTATTTCCCATGTATAGCTACGATTGTAGCAATCAAGCAAGAATCCGGTAGCTGGAAATGGGCATTATTTACGGCAGTGTATACCACGTTGCTTGCGTGGGTAATGGCATTTGCCATTTATAGAATAGGAGGATTATTTGTATGATGAATTGGCAACAATGGGTAGTTGCAATCCTGTTACTGTTGTGTATTGTTCGGATCGGATGGGGAATTTATGCATTTTTTCGCCGGACAAAAGAAAATGGTAATCCATGTGCAAATTGCGTAACCGGTTGTGACTTAAAGCGATTGATGGATGAGAAGCGTGCAGAGTGTAGTGTGACAAAAAAAGAAAAGAAGAAAAATTGCTGCGGATAGTTGGAGTTTTCAAAAAATGTACTACCTTTGCAACCGCAAATGAGAAAAGATTGGTTCCTTGGATGAGTGGCTTAGTCAGCGGTCTGCAAAACCGTGTACGGCGGTTCGAATCCGCCAGGAACCTCAAAACGAACAAAATGCCCTGAGTAGAAATACTCGGGGCATTTGTTGTTTATTGATCTTCAGTAACTTAGCTACCCTGCTATTGGGGTGGAAAATCGTGCGAGTGTAGACCGAATGTAGCCCGAGCCTCCTAAAACGATACGATTGTAGCACATGAAAAGTATTAAAATATATCTCCGAAAATATAACAACGATACTTCCGGTATCGTGTGGATCTCCTTTTATGTACAACGACAAAAGATTAATTTCTCCACTAAGGTCACAGTAGAGGTGAAGCATTGGAATGAGAAAAAGAGTATAGTTGCTGCAGGAGATAAGCAATCTGCTGATAAGAACCTAATAATCGAAACTATCCTGGCACGTATCAATAATGTGTTTGTAAAGTATCGCCTCCGGGATAAGAATCTGTCTCGTGACCTCTTTCTGCGTGAATATAACCGGCCATCGGATTACGCTACATTCTTCGATTTCGTCCGGGACTATATGAAGAAGATCTCTCATCGCACGGAACTTACTACCCTTAACACACACATGAGTGTTATCCGGAAGTTGAAAGAGTTCAATACTGACCTGATCTTTGACGATATCACACGGGACTGGTTGGATATCTACTTTGCTTATCTCCGGAGAGAGCTGGATAATAATGCAAACACAGCCTACAAAAATATGGCCATCATTAAAAAATATGTGCTGGCTGCATATAAAGCCGGGTACATGACAGAAAATCCATTTGAGGAATGGGCTATCAAAAGGGTTACTTCTACTTGTGTATATCTGAATGAAGAAGAGTTGGCCAAACTCGTGGCATTGTATAATACCGGAGAATTAGAATATAAATTGCATAAGACATTGGAGTTCTTTCTATTCATGTGCTTCAGTAGTCTACATATTGGAGATGCAAAGAAACTGCAGCTTGAGCAATTCTCTGAGGATCACTTTACCTATTTCCGAATGAAACTCCGGAACAGCAAGCCGGAACCGATCCAGATCCCGATATCTGATCCACTTAAGAACTTATTATCCAAGATTGTCGGTACAAGAAAAAAAGGTCCTTTGTTTGAAGTGATCCAAGCTGATCAAACCATGAACCGCAACCTGAAGGATATCGCTGCCATTGCTGAGATAGATAAACCTATCACTCACAAAGTCGGGAGGCATACATTTGCAACCATTTACCTACGGCATACAAAGGATCTTGCAGCACTGAAAGAGTTACTGGGACATTCGGATATGAAAGAAACGCTCGTGTATGCTCATGTTATGGATGAGTCGAAACGTGAAGGGGTACAATGCTTCAATAGCTTCATAATTTAGTACTTTCGTACGAAACAGAGATAACACGTTGTATATTAGAAAAATGCGGATGTACGAATTTTGCACGAATCCGTACAAAGTTTAGTACATCCGCACGAATCAAGGTTTAGGGTTTGATAAGTACTGTTGCCAAATGGTTATATTCGGAATGTACCTCGAAGCAGGGACACATCTTGATCCACTCGTCCGGCTCAACAATGCCGTTGTCATTTAAGTCTGGACTGAGATCCCGGTGCCCGTCAAGATAAAGAATCTCATGACTTGTCATAAGTTCATTCAGTAAAGTAATTAGTGACTGTTTTTGTGCCGGTGTCCTTGTGTCTGCAGGATTTCCCGAAGCATCCAAGCCACCTTCATAACATATCCCGATGGAGTTTGCGTTGTAACCGCGCGCATGTGCGCCGATTTCTTCGATAGGGCGCATCGGGTGAATCTCTCCGGATTTTCGGATATAGTAATGATATCCCCAAGTCCGGAAACCTCTTGCAATATGTGACGCCTTTACCTGCTCTGCAGTAAAATCTTGCGTACACTTCGTAGCACTGCAATGAATAACGATACGATTGATAAGTCTTTTGGCCATCTCTTACAGTTCTCCACCCGCTACCACATAATCAACGAATGCATTTTCAAGCAACGCTCTCTCGTCTCCTTGCAGGATAGACAAGCAGTCGCCATCTTCGGTGTATTCGTAATCGGTCAGCAATTTCTGAATGCAAGTTGCCTTTTCCTTATCAATGTCAATTATCAGTTCCTGGATGATAGGTGCGATAATCTTTGTTCTGCTCTCACCGCGGAGAATTCTCAACTGGCGGGTTGATTCACCCACTTTAATGTAAGCCACACTGTCCAGTAAGGACATCTTTTTTGCTAAATCTTCTGTAATCATAATTGTTATTTTATTGGGTTAATAATGTTATCCAATACCGGGATGAGGGCCTCCTTTACGAAAGCCCGATAGCCTCCATCGATATATCTCCTTATAATTGCCGCCTTAGCGGGATCTACATCAATCTCACCTCCAAGGTAGATTTCCCTCGCAAGTTCCAGTTCACCAAGATCTACAGTCTCATTGTAGATACTGTTGCCAAGTTCCTTGGCAACATCCATCATGAAGGGATTACCTTCGACATCTTTCAGTTCGATTTTTCTAAAATCAATTTTCATAACTGCATTTTTAATTAAAATTTATTTCGTCCGACAATCATGACATTAAAGTAGTCGTTTTCCCATGAGCCTTTGTTTGATTGCATTTTTACAATAAAATAATTATCATAAATTTCAGGCGTGTAAAGAAAGTTCCAATCGCTTACCATTGTAACAAACGGCATATAATCGGTGTGCCCCAAATTATGAGTAATTACATATATACCATTTGAATTCCTGTACGATGAAAGGCTTGGAGTGCCATTTCCCCAAACACGGTCTACACCGCCATTAGCGTTAATTCTCGCAGCCCGCAACACACCGGGAGCGTTCCATGTCTCGCCCACGCGCTGGCAAAACTTATGACTGCCATAACTTTCAACGGCGGTTCCTCCTGTCTGGGCCATCATTGTTAAACATTTACCTGCCGTACTCTGTGTGTATATACTAATACCGGTAACACCATCGGCACGTATTGACAGTAGCTGGGTAGCATCGTCATTAATTCGAAGGAATCTTGTACCTGAAGGCTCCAAAAGTATTTTCGCTCCGGCAGCATTTTTGCAGGAGAGGTCATTGCCGATGACAGTCCAACCGCCTATCTTAGCGTCAGTAGTGACATTCAATTTTCCGGTTGTGATCGTCAGTGCCGCAATCGCATCGGCAGTCAGTACGGCCGCCCGGATTGAGGTTACGTTAATTTTATCCGAAGTTATGGTGCCTGCTGCAATCTTAGCCGCTGTAATTGCATTCGCAGCGATTTTATCAGAGGTTATAGCCAATGCGGCAATACGTGCGGCAGATAAATAACCGGTAGAGATCTTGGCGGCATCCACGGCGGATATTTTCGCATTTGTGATCGTTGCGTCACCTATATTGGCCGTACCGAATACTACGTTCGTCGCTGTGATTTGCCTGGCTATAAGAGTACCTGTATAAACACCATTGGAGTCAATATAGGTAGTACGGTCATTGGCAACGGTATCAAATATGGTAGCGTACGCTACTTCGACGGTAAACGCTGCATTGGCTCCATTGAAGGAAAAAAACATACTTGTACTGAATGTACCGGAGTCACTGCATTTTAGCCGGAATACATACTCGGTATATGAACCGGTTCCGGTATTAGGTGTAAGCCATCCAGCTATAGGATTGTTGCCTTGCGAATTAGCATGATAATTAATCGTATAACCTACAGGAATTTTAGCGATGATTCTCGCTATATATTCACAGTTACGATAGGTTGTTGTAGAAAAGGTAAACCCGCCGCGATTGGGCGAAGTAGTACCGACAGTATAACGATATCGCATATAATAGCTGCTTGGTCCTGGCGCACCGGCAGGCTTGGCTAATCGTTCCCAGATTCCTGCAGTACCTCCGGAGTTATTATATAGCCCGGTCGAATTGGCGCTTGTGCGGAAATAAGGATCGGCATATTTCATCACCCCATTCATATAAGATGATGCGATAGCATCTCCTTTGTCACCTTTTGCGCCGGTTGCACCTTTCGGACCTGTGGGGCCTGTAGGACCGGTTGCCCCAGTCGCTCCTTTGGCTCCGGCATCCCCTTTGGGTCCGATAGGACCGACCGGACCAACTTGTCCAACTGCCCCTTTTGCTCCTGCGGGACCCGTTGCTCCAGTTGGGCCTTTAGCTCCAGTTTCTCCTTTTATCTTCGACCAGGTGTAGGCTGAGAATGTGTTACTGTCTGTCGCTGTGAAGTCTGTGTACTGGCCAATGTATGCACCCGGTGTTTCTCCGGCATTAGCTGTGAATGCCTTGCCATCATTTGAATACTTGATATGCAGATAGGGTGTACGGCCGTCAGCACCTTTGGTTCCTGCGATACCCTGCGTGCCTTGCGGTCCCTGTGAGCCTTTCAATTGCACCCATTTATATGAGGTGTAGGCGGTAGGTGCCGTTGCACTGGCCGTCACCGCCGTGCCGATATATGTATTAGGTGTGTCAACCATCGGGTTGCCGCTGGCACTGGCCGAGTACTTGATATGAAAAAATTGCGAAGTACCGGGAATGCCTTGTGATCCTGTCGGTCCTGTCGCCCCTGTTGCACCTTTAGCACCCGCAGGACCTTGTGCCCCTGTCTCACCTTTCACCTTTGTCCAGGTGTAATCAGAGAAGGTATTACTATCAGCTTCAGAAAAATCCGTGTATTGTCCGATATACGCACCCGGTGTTTCTCCGGCATTGGCGGTAAATGCCTTACCGTCATTTGAGTACTTGATATGCAGATAAGTAGTTCGCCCGTCAGTTCCTTTAGGTCCGGCGATACCTTGCGTGCCTTGCGGTCCTTGCGAACCCTCCATCTTAACCCATTTATACGAGGAATAAGATGTCGGTGCCGTTGCACTGGATGATACTGCCGTGCCAATATACGTGTTAGGTGTATCAACCATCGGATTGCCGTTGCTATTGGCCGAATACTTGACATGAAAGTACTGGGATGTTCCCGGAATACCTTGTGAACCGGTCGGCCCTGTCGCCCCGGTTGCTCCTTTAGCACCCGCAGGACCTTGCGGACCGGTTGCCCCTTTAGCGCCTGTATCGCCTTTTGAAACTTCCTTCAACCAATCCACAGACGTTGCGCTCGGCGTTTCCGTTGTTTCCTTAGCAATACACAAATAAAGTGATCCTCCGTATGTTACCCGGTCATATTCATAATAGCGTTCTCCGGCATTGTATGCCCCCTTATCCACCGGTACAGGTTTGGCAGTCACTCCGTCCGCCGATATCACCCGGATTGAACCGGTCATGAATATATTTTCCAGCAAAGCGGAATAACCGCTCATGTCGCCGAACACCGGATGAACAAATCCTTCCGTATTACCCAACTGCATAGCCACCATTGCCGGAGCAATTTCCCAACTGTTTACACCGTTCAGGAAGCGGATATACCCGTCTTTCCCGCTCAGGTAGATAGAGCGCTGGCGTTCGGTCTTCGTGAAGTTACCCATTCGGGCTATATTCATAAATTTGCAAGGCAGCACATCGGTCAACTGCGGCATCACTAACATGGTGCTATCCTCATACACCGATATCACACGGAACATAACCGTCCTGAATCCTGCATTATGATGATAAATACCTCTCAGAATATCATCAATATCAAAAGGATTAGTGTCACCTTCTTCCAATTTCAGTGTAACAACATATTGGTTTTCTCCGGCTTCCGCAACTTCTTGGATAATCCCGCCCTCACTTACCCAGAATTCAGAGCCAATCACCGTTATTTTATTATAGCGTAATTCCGGCACTTCCAGAAAAGCCCGCAGGAGAAGCGAACGCGCCTCGATATCTCCTTCAGATGTAGCGTTCCAACCGGTACCCAACAATCCGGAGACGAATGTTTCCGAACTGATATTCCCCTTGAAAATGGCACGTAATATCGTTGCTACATTGGTAATGTCGATATCTTTACCCGTTATCTTATCCGTGGCGGTGACGTTGGTACCGGACACTGTATCACCAGCCTTAATATTTTTACCGGATACATCTTCGGTAGCGGTGATAGTATCGGTCTGAATTCCGTTCTTAACTTCCAATCCTCCCAGCAGCTTCAGCAGATGCTTTGTCTCATCCGGTCCTGTCTTAGATAAGAAGTACTTCTTCAGTTCCTCAATATCTATAGTTTTATCCTTCAGCCCTTCATTCAAAAATGCGAGCACTGCCGCTACATGACGGTTGGAGACACTGTTCTTAAGTATCGCTTTGTCTATATAGTCAATTAGCTGGTCAATTACTTCCTGTTGCTGTGTCATATCAGTTAAATTCGGGTGTGAATTGTTCGGTATGTATGCGCGGGGATCCGAAATCATCATCCAGGAGTGATCCGGTATGATGGTGTTCTGACTCTGCAAAACGCAATGTTAACTTGATGCTTTCCGGAGTGGTGGCACGTGCGGCGGATGCCAGGTTATCAGCCGTAGCGATGACCTTGATATTGCGGCCATCCAGTCCCAGGATCTTGATATCATCTGACGACAGCATATCTATAAGATATATGAGTTCTTCCGGTGATCGATATCCGGAGTCTACTTTTAATGTGTCGGTACCGGATTGGCGTTCACGGGCTTCTACATAATCATCCACCAATTCATCATATACGAAGTATGTTTCTTCGTCCGCTGCCTTGTGCTCGATGGAACCGATACCGGTGACCTCGATACGTTCGTAGGCTCCGTAGGAGTTCAGGAATTGAAGCAGATAACGTTCTCGCGAGACAGTTCCCGGAGTGATTACAATAGTACAGGCTTTTATCTCTCCGGAATAAATATCAAAGACGGATGCCAGAACATGACTCGTTTCAAACAGATTCTTCCGGAGGCGGTACAAGTTGAGTGCGACAGGATCTCCGGTTGTGCCGGGTAGGGGAGTGGCAATCCCTGCAGCTACAACTTTCAGTTCTGCATCAGGGTAGATAAAGGGGATTGGCAACAGTTCCGTTTCTCGGATGGTGAAAAGGCGTCCGGTTCCGCGGGTAGTCTGGAAAAAGTTTCCTTCTGAGTTGAGCAGCTTCCAGGTGAAGATATTACTGTTTTCATCATTCAGCCGGCGAAGTGTCCGTTTACTGACTCCGCCGATCAGAGCTTTTAATGTCAGCGTCACTTCTCCACCTTCAGTATTAGTGACTGTGATGGTGATATCTTTAGCGCTACCGGTGGCACTGATCAGCACGTCAACAGATTCATTATATAAAGTAGCCGGTTGCACGATGGCGGCAAGTATATCTTGTATGAAGATGGAGAAATCCCCCTCACCGCTGCCGGTATAAACAATATTATTTCCTTCCTTGATAACATAAGTGGCCAAAGAGGTGGTATTGACAGACAACTTGATAGGGTTCCCGGTCAGTGCCATGGTTGCAGGGTATATATTAGCGGTTAGACTCATAACGGGGTATAGGTTGATAAGACAATATTTCCGGATACGGATACCGTACAGCTGCAATAAGTAATCAGGAACACATCACGTTCCGGAGTCGGTGTTGTGATGAATGCGAACAGGTCGTCGGCAATGGCGATATTGTTTCCTGAATACCGGCGATAAGCGGTCAGTAACACATCCGTATTACTGACCTGCATGGCTGTTATGTTTTTGCTGTTAATCATGGTGCAAAGATGAGAACTGAAGGCGGAGACTAAAAGGACAACTTAAATATGGTCTGCCTTGATCCATAGATTGTATTTGAATTCAAAATGTACACCTCCGTACTCCTTTTCTTCATAGATGGGAATCCCCTGGCTGGTGTAGTTTTTGACCACTCTGATTTTATAATATAAGTCGAAACTGTAGTTTACCTGCTTGATGAAATGGGTTCGTGTATTATCGTAATCGTCTTTGGTCGGTACGGTGAAAGGTATCTCAACATCGGAGGTTTCGTCGCTGACTTCATTCTTTCGGTTGACACCGATCCAGGTTGCTGGTGGTTTGACTGCAGTCTGCCATTGCCGTATCTGCTCGCCGCAAACAGAATTATATACTGATTCCCGGTTATTAAAGAGGACCCATTTATAAAGCTGTACTATAGTATGAATGCCTTGTTCCTTATCAAGATCGTATGGCTTGAGTAATTTGATAGTCCGTAAATTTACAGTAGCCGGCAAACTGAAATGCAGCGGTAGCTGGTACCTCTGTGTATCGACTAAAAGCCGTTGGCCATCAAAAGCGACAGGGGTACTGAAATCAGCATTCAAGAGTTGCTTGTGTTCCAGGTGTAATTTGGCTTCAATAGTGTGGTTAGCATGTCTCAGAATCGCATCGTAGCCTTTCCAGAAGCGGTTGAATAATCCGTTTTCTCCGACGAATGTCATCGAGATATCATAGGTGTGTCCGTTCTTGTCAACAACCTGGCCGTTGGGCCCATAACATCGGGGACTACCACAGGGGCGCGTTGTTGGCAGGGAGAAGCAAAAACAGAGCGGAGTACTGTTTTCTGACTTCTCCGAGAGGTTTACATCAGAGCTTGAGATATTGGTATACCGGTGGATCTTGTTGAATAGATAGGCAGGGCATTCATAGTTGTTATCCGGATCCTCCCACTTAATAGGCAGGCATTCGTCTACGGATGAGATATCTTCGTAGTCTATGTTAGATTCCTTATCCCACGGAAAAAAGTCTAATGATACTACTCCGAGTTTTAGTGTGCGGAGGTTACGCACGCAATAAGTGCCATCTCTATTGCTATAGCTGAGATATCCGTCCTTCCGGTCTCCGACAATATGCCCGTATGGTTTGAGGAACTTATCAAGGGAGTCGGCTGCAGGAGAAGCGACTAACAGCGGATATGGGCCACTGATCGAAGTTGCTGCAGACAATTTCAATTGTTTGGGGGTATTGTAATTCATGATAGGTTCGGCAGCCTTTAGTTTAGACCAGTCTTGTGAAGCCGGAGAAGTGATAATGTCCTTGATGAACCTGAGCCGTACAGTCTTTGTCTTTCCATCAACAAAGTAGACCATTCCAAAGCGGCAGTAAAGCGCCTGCAGGAGTTCGTTTATCGTGCAATCCGGCATGAGGTCCGAATAGTCGATAAACCCTTTGACACAACAGTCTGCAGCATTGTTAAGTACAACCAGACGAGAGAGTTGCGGATGTGTGGAGAAAGGGTTCTCTGTCACACGATATCCGAAATAAGTGAAGATGTAATCAAGCAGCCAGGAGACTTTTAAAAAGGGAGTGATCCCGTAGCCGATGGGTACCGAAGTGGCGACAGCTTTACCGTCTAACAGATAGGTTTCGTTGCGTGCCGCTCCGTTCAGTTTGTATTTATCACCGTCCTTAATTATAGAATTAAGATACTCCGGATAATAGACATCTGTGTCATTTTCCTTGTTCTCTGGAATAGCAACGCAAATCTGGAAGACGTGTAGCGGGGTATCAGTCTTCCGGTCATTCATAATATCATCCAGGTAGGTGATAACTCCTTCTACTCCGTTATCGGGGCTATACTTTGGTAACCCTTCAAAAGATTTAAGAGTTACAGAGTTCCAGATGTTGTATATTTCCGATTCATCGAATCCGATATTAGAGACAATGCCGGTACTGTGTGAGGCTTGGGTAATGTTCATTTTTCCAATCCGGTGGTAGATGCCATCGGACACGGTGACCTGTGCATCTTCAACCGGTGCCTGATCAGTGTCCAGACGGTTGATATGATTAATCAGGCGAAGGTTATTTTTTGATGTCGGTATTGTGGCGGCGATGGATTGCGATCCCTGGTCATTGAATACAGGTGAAGTATCTTCGATTTCAATATTGAAATCAGAAGGTAGGTCGAATGTTCCTGATTGTGTGCTGAGTTTGACAGACATGGCTTATTTCTTTTGTTTGGTGAATGCTTGCTTTGATTTTTGGTCGAGAGCTTCGGCGTCATGGAGATCGCGAAGAACAACATAATTTCTTTGAGGCTTTTTCATCTCTTGGACAACTTTAGATAAACTGACGATTGCGTCAGCTAATTGAGGGACAAATAGCCCAAAAATAGGATTAGGTCCGGAATCCGCAAGGTTATTTAGTTTTTCATCATTGATAATATCATTTAATGTACTGTAATTTCCGGCTGCACGTTGCGGAACCCGCCCGCTGCGGGCATCCTGTATCGCATCAATCACCAACGGATAATTGACGTGCCGTTGCAGGCGTGCAAGATCTTCCGCATTAATAATAAGTTCGTCTCCACGTTCTGAAATCAGAGCCGTCCGGTGTACAATACCGGTAGGAGCCGGACCAATATAAGGCACATCCCGATAGGTTTTCCCGTCGTCTTCGCCGATGACATCATAATTTCCGGTTGCCCATTGGCGAACGGTTACGTTGGCGGTTGGAGTCTTGTTTTCGGTATCAGAAGCGGAGCTGGAACTTTTCTTTCCACCGATCAGGGCTTTCAATCCGGCACGAGCTGCAGCAATCGTTCCGCCGATAACAGCAGCCAGGGCCGCACCGGTTGCGATACCTAAGAAACCTTTGCTACCTATTTCACGGGCTTGGGCTTCTGCGATGGTGGTGATACCGATACCGGTTAATCGTATCAGTTCTGCATCGATCATGGTGGTTAGTACATCAAAGACGATATCGACCATAGAGTCACCGAAGTTTGCCAGGGCGTTTTCCTGTCCGGCGATAACGTTGCCCATTGCTTCACCGAAGCCATTGGCATACTGCATCATGGCGGTATGTTGTTTCTTACCGCTGGCAGTCTGTTTTTTTGCAAGGTCTTCGGCCATCTTAGCCTCTTTGTCGGCTGCTTTCTTTCGTTCCTTCAGTTCTTCTTGGACACACTTCATCTTGAAATCAAAGAGTTGCTCTTCGATAGTCTTCCTGGCGTCAGCATCCAGCCCGGCAATCTCAAGAGAACGTTGCAGGTGCATGATAGCCAGTTGATCTTTAGCATCTTCATAACTTTCCTGAGTGTTCAGATTTTCATCACTTTGGTTGATGAACACTTCCTTCAGGTCACGTTGTTGCTTTTCATAGAGTTGCTTTTCTTCCTCAATGGCAAGCTCAACGGCTTTCTTTCGCTCTTGGATCTGTATGTCTCCGAGCTGTTTCTCGGCTTCTGCAGCTTCCGAAGTCCCTTTGCCGGCTAAATTGATAACCCGTTTGAAATGTTCCGATTTCAGTTCCTGCATTTTGGTTTCATACTGTTTTTCTGTTTGCAGTTCTTCGCTGTGTCCTTCCGCATATATTTTCTTGATATCGGCCTGTTGTTGGGCATAGAGTATCTTTTCTTTTTCCAAAGCGGCTTTGCGGGCTTTTTCCTGTCTCTTATACACATCTCCGAGCCCACGAGACACTGAGCGATCTC
>ENA-UAPL01000457-UAPL01000457.1-human-gut-metagenome-genome-assembly--contig:-NODE-457-length-17924-cov-11.478818_pt1 | contig 17924 bp, 10 predicted proteins | sample MGYA00243480_ERZ654577 | MGnify/ENA primary metagenome ERZ654577 (study PRJEB26926, sample SAMN06164678) | human gut metagenome | biome: ENVO:00009003; feature: ENVO:2100002; material: ENVO:00002003...
TCGCGGTCAGCTGCGCGGACGCGCCGGACTTCAGGGCAAGCTTGCCGTCCCTCACGCCATCACCGGAGATCGAGACGGACGTGACCGGGATGGTGGTCTCGCACTCGACCGCGGCCAGGGCCGCGGAGGAGCCGTCCCACTGCACGATGCCGCCGTTGTAGTCCAGGCCCGGCTGGCGGGATCCCGGATACTGCTGGCTGCCGCCGTCGTTGAAGATCACCTTCGCGCCGGACGCGAGGTTGTCCGGCACGACGTACTTGTACAGGCCGGTCTTGCCGCAGCCGTCGGTCGCGCTCGGGGCGGCCATCTCCACGCCCGGCCAGGCCGCGTTGTTCACCGCGGTCGCGCCGTCGCCCGTGTACACGTACGCGTAGATCTTGCCCCAGCCGGACGGCTTCGAAGCGTAGATCGTGTTCTTCGCGACCGGGTCCGGCGGAAGCTCACCGGTCACGGTCACGGTGATCGACGAGGTCTTGGTCCCGGACTTCGCGGTGATCGTGGCCGTTCCGGCCTTCCTCGGGGTGACCACGCCCTTCGGGCTGACGGTCGCCACGTCCTTGTCGGACGAGCTCCAGCTCACGGACGCGCCCTTCGGATCGGTCGTGGCGGTCAACTGCTTCGTGGCCACGCCATTGGACAGGTCCACGCTGTAATCCGACTGATCAATCCTCACAGACTTGGTTTCGACCGGAGGCTCTTCGCCGCCGATGTTGGCCATCTTCACGCTGAACATGTCGTCATCGGACTTCTCGAAGGAGTTGTTCACCTGAGAACCGGTGTCCGGCAGGTCGGCATTGTCGTTCATTGCCAGATCGTACGGCAGGGAATCCATGGCGGACAGACCGAAGGTGGCTGCCAGTTCGATGCCGATGCCGCTCGAGGCAATGCGGTCAGCGGTGGTGCCGATCTCTTCCAGCGGGATGGCGATCTCGTAGTGATCATCCATCTGAGCGGAATTGTGGCCCTTCTCGTTGAAGTTGACCCACTTGGCCTTGTTCTGGTTCTCGGCCTTCATATCGCCGATGAAACGACCGTTGTTTTCACCCCAGCCACCGTCGATGCCGATGACATCCTTGCTTAGAATGCCATTGCCATAGCCGAACTTGATGTTCGACTTCTTGGTGTTGGTGGCGGCGTTAGCAGCCGGACCATACGCAGCCTTGGAGTTCAGACCGCTCTCGTCGCCCTTGTAAATCCACGGCCCGTTGGAACCGTTGGTGGAAATGGTCACCACGTTATTGAGCTTCTGCTCGCCACCCCAAGTGATGTTGGATGCCCACAGGGAACCGCCGGTCTGCAGACCGCCGTTGTTGCCGATGCAGGTGCTGTCATCCTTGGTGTCGATGGCGATGTGGAACGGCAGGTTCTGGGTCTGCCACAGGTGGCCTTGGCTCAGGGGGTAGTCGTCGCCAGTGTCGACGACATCCTGCACGTTAGTCATTTCCCACATGAGGTACAGGTTGTCGTCATCGTAGGCGCCATACAACGCATACAGATCGATCGGAACCTCATACATGGAATTCGGGCGGTACACGCGCGGGTCGTCGTTGGCGGCGCCCTGCGCGATCAGCATGGAGCTGTCCCAGTCAGCGATGCTCGCATCCTTCCCGGCGTTGAAGTTGATGGTCTTCTTGACGCCCATGCCCACCTTGTTGGTACTGTACTGCGCGGCAAGGTTCTGCTTCGGGACCTCCACCTTCTTCACGGTCACGGAAGCGCTCAGCGCCTGACCCTTCTTAACCTTCTTGCCATCCTTGGCGGCGGTGCCGGTCACCTTGACGGTAGCGGTCTCGCCGATGGAAAGAGTTTTACCAACGGAAATGACCTTTCCGTCAGTGAAGGAGCCGCTCTCGCCCTCGGTGGTGGTGTACTTCAGATTGTCGGCATCCTGCGCGCGCAACGTGACCTTGACATTGTCGGAGGAGAATTCCTTGGAAGCCGCTTCCACGGACACGTTCGGATCGGATTCGCCCTTCACGTAGAAGACGCTGACCGCGCCGCCCTTGGCGGTACCGGAAACGATCTTATGGTTGGAGACCACAAGCTGGCCGCCATTGACCTCATCCGGGTAGGTGCCATCGTCAAGTGTGGTTTCCATGCCGGAAAGGCTCTTGTCGCCACCCATGTTGGCAATGACCACACCATCGTTCTGAATGCCATCAGACGTGGAGCGCTCAATCATCAGGCAGGACTTGTCGCCGCAGTTCTGCAGGTTCTCGCCCTTGCCATCCATGGCGTTACGGAAGTGGTTGACTGCCGCGACGGACTTGTTCTTCCACATGTCGTCACCGGCGTCACCCAGCTGGGACTGCTCGGCGAACTGCGGGTTGGTGCCGCCAGAGCCCTTCGGACGGTTGAAGTACAGCGGAGCGCCGGCCCTACGGGAACCAACGACCGCCCAGCCCATCATGATCTGATAGTCGGTGAGGCCGGTGGATTCCTTGTCGCCGTTGGCGTAGTTATCGTGGGACTCAACCCAGGTGACCAGCTGGTCTTCGCTTGCGCCGCCGGTATCGATGTTCTTCACCATCTTGACGTCAAGGTTGTTCGAGCCGACAGCGGCGCGAATGGTCTTGCCGTAGTTGGAAGCGGTGTTGCCGCCGCCATCGGAGGAATTGTCGCGGAACATGTTGGCGTATGCCTTGTAGTCAAGGCCGGAATCGCCCTGCAGCACCTCGCCGTACTGGAACTGGGAGCCGTTCTTCAGAATGGTGTTCCAGTAGTTCGACTGCTTATTGTCGAAGACTTCGGTCGGCAGCTCGACGTGCTTTGCCGCATCGTAACGGAAGCCGTCAACGCCGTCCGCCACAGCGGTCTTCAGGAACTTCTGCATACGATCGGCAACAGCCTGGTTCTGCGTATTCAGATCCCACAGGCCAAGCAGGTGGCACTGCGTCACCTTGTAACGGTTGGAATAATCGTTGATCTCGCCGTTGGGACCGTCGCAGCCGGTACGCTTGTGGAAGTAGTCCTTGTTCTGCCAATCGGGGTCGATGGCGTTCCAATCGGAAGTGAAGTGGTTGGCGACCACATCCACGATCACACGCACACCATACTTATGGGCGGTGGCGGTCATTTCCTTCAGGTCAGCTTCAGTACCGACCACGAAGTTGCCGATGGAGGTGTTCGCCGGCTGGTACACGTAGTACCAGTTCTCGGTGAACTTCTTGCCGTTGGCGGCGACTTCCTTGATCTTGCTCATAGGCTCGGTCTGCACGGAAGTGTAGCCCGCCGCGGCAATCTCAGGCATGTGCTGCGTGATGGTCTTGAACGACCACATCCATGCGTGCAGGATGGCGCCGTTCTTCATGTGCTTGGTCAGACCGTACTGGTTACGGGCCGACTCGAAAGAAGGATTTCCGATGGTGTCCTGATAGCTGTCACGATCGGCGGCAAGTGCGGTGGATGCCACACCCATACCGCCGAACAATGTGGCGACCGCCACTGTTCCCGCTGCGACCTTCTTCCAGGTCTTGACGGCGCGTGCTTTACGGGCCGCGCGTCTGCGCTCCGCACGAGTCATCAGCTCAGGCTGATCCTCATGAGGAGGCTCTTTTCTGGTGAGTGCGTTCGCCATACCCGCGAACGTATGAGTGCTAAGTCGCACCTTACCCTCCCTGCTTCCTTGCATCTTCGATATGATAACGTTTGCCATTAGCATACGTTGCGTTAAAAATACCACATTTTTCCTTTGAAAAATGAGTGATTTTTACTGAAAAACAGCGGTTAAAACGCAATTGTTTTCTGCTCTGTTGCAAACGCTGTCAGCAACAGATACACTCATACCAGCACCCCGTAGCACCCACTATCGTTGCAAATTCACATATGCAAACGTTTCAGAAAATTTTCCAACCAATACCACCTTGCGACGCAAAGCACCCTCGCCCCATCCCACGCCACCGACAGCCCACCCCCAACAATCCTGAAATTAATCTTTCAAGAGATGCTCAAAAAGGGCTTCTTTACCTCTTATGGCATGCAACATGCCAATCAAATCAAAATATCAATAATAAAAAATGGGTGAATATCACAAACACGCTCGGACTCAAAAAAATAGAGTAGGGCCAAGCTATGGTGAATCAATCCATGGACCTAAAAGAATTATCAGGCAACGATTTGGGAGCGGATGGGGGCGGGGGTTACCGTACGGTGCTTGCGCATGCTTTTCAGGATTTTACGGATCGCACCGTTCGTCTGTTCGGCGGCGACGCAGAACATGCTGAATTCGCGGCCATGCGGGTCGGCGATGTCCTTCGGCTGGGGAATCATCGGACGAATCATCGAGGACTTCTTGATTACCGACTGAAGACGTTCCTGGATGGTCAGTCCGGCAATCATATTGTTGCAAGCGCAGTAATCGCACATATTCGCGAAATCGTCAAGCAGGAACGTGTATCGTACGGCGGCTGGCGCCAACGTGACGATTTCCTTGCGCTGCTGCTTTTCGAAGCAGAGGATCAGGTCGGCTTCGTCGGCCATCTGTCGGGTCAGTCGTCGGGAACGGAAGCCGCTCGACTCAATGCCGACGCTTTGCATAAGGCGGCCGCTCGACGGATCGATCGGATGCATCGGCAAACCACGCGTGCCGGCGCTTGACACCTGCACGGTGGTGCCGTTCAGATAGTGGGTCATCAGAAGCTCGCCCATAGGGGAACGGCAAATGTTGCCCGTGCAGACGAACATGATGTGCATGCCTAAACCCCTTAACCGTTCTTCCAACGTTTCGTGTTGCGGTTTTGCGAAATCCACCATGGCTTCCGCAACCCGCCAAACGGAAATTTTAGCGCGAGGCGTTCCCCGCATGCGGCAAATCGTCCAATACGCGCAGAATCATTGCAGAAATTCGGCGCGGGCGGTGGCGGTCAGCGAATAGCGGATCGGGCGGGAGCCGTGGAACTCGAGCAGGTTCCTGTTCACCAGTTCCGCGAGCGCGGTGTTGGTCTTCCGCTCCCCCACGCCAAGCCATTCGCGCATTAGGCGGCGCGATATGGGTTTCGGAGCATCGTCGAAAAGCTCCTCCTGCAGCAGGAAGTACAGCATGTTCCGCTGCAGTTCCGTAATGCCCTGCGTTCGCGCATAATGTTCAAGCCTCTTCCGCGCGGTGTCAAGCAGGGTTTTCTTCTCGCCGAGCACAGAGATGATGTTCTTCTGGGCGGTGGCGATAAAACGGATCATCCGATATGAGAACAGCGAGACGTCAGAACAGTTCAGCGGATGCTGCGCATCATCAAACGCCTTGTAATACCGGCCTTTTGCGTCGGCGATAACCGGACTCAGGCTGATCGCCGTCGGTATGGACAGGTGCTTGCTCAGCTGCAGAGCAAGCAGGAACCGGCCCGTCCTGCCATTGCCGTCATAGAACGGGTGAATGCATTCGAAGGCGTAATGGCACATCACAGCCCGCAGCAGCGGAGGAATCGCCTCATCCGAAAGCAACGCCAGCCATTTGGTCAATTGCACTTGGATTTCCGATTCCGGCCATGCGCCTTGATGAATCTCCCGGTCAAAGCCGTCACACACAGAGACTTGCTTGGCTCTGAATACCATTCCGTCAGGCTTGTCTTCCTCCCGTAGTTCCCCAGCCATCACCTGATTGTAAATATTACGTATGTCATGCAACGTTTTCGGTAGTTCCAACGTTGCGGAATTTTCGCCGGAGAGTCCGAGAAAGAGTTTGGCAAGCTCACTCAACCGCTTGTGCGGCCCGTCCGCGACCGCCGCATCCAACGCGTCTGAGATTTCCTTGCGCGTGGTGTGCACGGCTTCTATGGAGTTCGTGCTCTGCATTTCCGCGCCGATGAGTTCCATCAGATACGCCCTGCGGGCAATCGGCGGCAATGCGGCCCACAGCGATTCGACCTGCACTTCCATGCCACGGACCGAATCCATGACGTTCAACAGTTCCCTGAACGCCACGGCGAACATCTCATGACCTTCGAATTCAATACCTGACCGGTATGTTGAATAGCCGTTGAGTCTTTTTTGGTATTCCTCCTCAGCCGCATCCTTCGGCTTGGCCGTGGATGATGACATTGCCAATGTCTGCCGTATGCTTTTGTACTCCATAACCATCATCCTTATAACCGTCATTTGTGCAGAATATGCAGGTTCGGGGTGAATATAGACTATTCCTATACCTACATAATGTCAAAAATGTCGATATTGCAGCAGGCGTGTTTGCGGCTATTGGTACGTTGAGGGGCATATGTGGGGATACGTGCGGATATGTTTGCTATGCGCAGATATGTTCAAGCGCAGATTAGGTGCGGGTCAGGCGACTTCGAGCGTGGCGAGGAGAGCGCGGTGGTCGGAGCCGGCGATGTACTTGGTTTCCAGATCGCCCACGTTCACGCCCTTGTCGTGCACGATATGGTCGATTTCGGCGATCGGCATCATGGCCGGGTACGTCATGTGCAGGCCTTCGCCCGCCTGCTGGCCGGAATCCAGGAAGCGGCTGCCGAGCAGGTATCGGAAGCTGGCGTGGTCCCATGTGGAGTTGAAATCGCCCATCAGCACGTACAGATTGTCGTAATGCTGCAGTTGGGCGAGCGAGTCGAGACTACGGTTCCACAGACCTTGGTTGCGGGGGCGCGGCGAGAACGGGTGGACGGAGCCGAAGCGCACCTTGCTGCCGCCGAAATCGATTGTCGCGGCGGAAACGCTGCTTGATTCCACGGGAATGAGGTTCTGTTTGGCGTTTTCCATCGGCGCGGCGCTGTACAGCACGTTCACACCGCCGTTGTCATGCCACGTTTGCTGCGCGGCCACGGAATACGGCAGATAATTGGCGATTCCGGCGCCATTGAGCCGGTTGAGCAGGTCCCATGACACTTCCTGCAGCGCGAGCACTTCCACATGCTCGTTTTTGACGATTTCGACGATCCGATTGGCGTCGGCATGCCCTTCCTTGGTGTTGAAGGTCATGATGCGGGCGTACCGGTCGGACGTGTTGGGCAAGCCGTTGGACGAGACTTGCGTGACTGCGGTGCTGGCCGCGTCGGAAATCGTTTGCTGCGGCCTGATATAACCCCAATGCCAGCCGATTTGCACGACCACGCACACCACGCTGACGGTGGCGAGTAGGACGCGTCCGCCTATTGCACGGACGGCTATCGCGGTGATCGCAATAATCAAAGACAGCATGCCCAGCCACGGCATCAGCGCGACGATAAGCGGCACGTACCGTTTGCCGTCGAGGTTGTTGGGCAGCATGCGCAGCAGCATGGCCAGCAGGATGACGGCGGTGGCCAGCCAGAGCACCGCGGTCAGAAGGTGTGTTGCTGCGGTACGGCGGGTCATGCCATGTTGAGCACGGTCGAGGGGACGACTGGCGCATGCTTTGTCGAGCTGCGCGCCCAGATCCTCGATTTTGCTTTCGTTCGTGCGTTCGCGTTCGGCATCGTTATTGCCGCCGCTCTCACGCTCGCTTTCGCCGGTTTGCCGCATGGTTGCCTTTCATTACGCTCCCGTTCACCATACGCAACACGGCACGGGTGTGCCACCTCCTTTCCGCGAGGTTCACAGTGCTTTTACGTGCACCCGTACCACATGCCACTATGCGGACATTTCTCTCTCATTTCCTGCTGCGGGGAATGGCGGACTTGAGCAAACCACGCTCAGGACATGCCTACGGGACAGCGAAAACACGGGTAGGGGCGGGCAGGTAAGGCTAGGCGGCGTGGGGGTGGACGCGATTGAGTGCGCGCTGGACGGTGTCGCGGGTGGAGCCGGCGCCGTTGCCGCGGACGCCGAAGAAGACCATGACCACCATGATGAAGCAGATGGTGGCGCTCACGCGCAACGCCCATTGGATGCCGAACACGTTGGCCGCGGCGTACATGTTCTTCGTGCCGCCGATTGCGGCCCAGCGCAGGGCGGTAAACGTTTCCATCAGAATCACCAGCACGGGTGCGCCGATGGCACCGGCGATCTGACGGACCGTGTTCGTAACGGCCGAGCCGGCGCTCACCTCCTCGGGCTCCAGGCAGTTAAGCGACCACGTGGTGATCGGCATGAGCACGAATCCCATGCCGATCTGGCGCACGAACTGCCAGATGGACACCCACCAAATCCATGAGGTCATGGAAATCAGGCTCATCATGATGGTGCCGAACAGCAGGGTGATCGAGCCGATCAGCGCCACCGGACGCGCGCCGAGACGGTCGAGCGCCTTACCGCCGAAGAACTGCGCGATGCACTGGCCGAACGCGCCGGGCAGCATCACCAGGCCGCTGATCGTGGCGGAATAGCCTCGGCAATCCTGAATGTAGAGCGGCATGATCACCATGATCGAACTGAACGCGAAGAACGACAGCGCGGCGGTGACGGTGCCGACGGTGAAGCTCTTGTTTTTCAGCACGCTCAGGTTGAGCAGCGGAGGTTGCTTGGACGGGTCGGCCGACTGCCGGCGAGCGCCGTGGATCTGCCGCAGCACGAACCAGACGATGCCGACCACACCGATAAGCATGGCGAGCCACACCATCGGATGTGTGAACGGGTACGATTCGATGTTCGTGAAGCCGAACATGAGTCCGCCGAAGCCGAAAATCGACAGGCCGACGGAGAAGAAGTCGGCTTTTGCGGACGCGTCGCGCGTGCCGAAATTACGCAGGCCGAATATCGCCAACAGCAGCGAGATAACGCCGATAACCGTCAGTGTGAGGAAAATCGATCGCCAGCCGTTCAAATCGGTCTGCACACCACCCAAAGTGGGTCCGATCGCGGGCGCGACGCTCATGGCCATACCGACGGTGCCCATCGCCATACCGCGGCGGGACAGAGGATAAATGGAGAATACCGTGATCTGCAGAACCGGCCACATCACGCCGGTGCCGACGGCTTCCAGCAGACGGCCGATCAAAACCAGTACGAACGATGAGCCGAGCCAGGCGAACACCGAGCCGAGCGTGAACACCGCCATCGACGCGATCACGATCTGGCGGGTGGAGAATCGGCGGGTCAGGTAGGCGGTGAGCGGCACCATAACGCCCATGACGAGCTGGAAAATCGACGTCAGCCATTGGCCGGTCGTCACGGAAATGCCGAAATCGGACACGATGGTGGGCAGTGCGGCGCTCAACTGCAGCTGAGTGAAGTTGCCGACGAACGTGATAAAGGTGAGAATGGCGATCGATACGAACGCGGCATGCGTCAAATGGTCGTTTTTATACGATTCCTCGCCGGTAAGTGGCTGGGACAGGCCGTGGGTGCGGCCCTGTTTCGCGTTTATTTTCTTTTCCGGCTTCACTTCCGACCTCTTCTCCGGTTTCGACGGCAAACCGACCGCCCTCCATCACTCATCCGCGCATACTCGCAGCGTATTGCGCAACTCCTGCAAAAACAGACTCAAAAAGTCTAGTACTGCGGGTGGTCGAACGCGAGATGAAACTATTCGAACACGTTCAATTCCAATTCAACCGAGAAAAATTGGCAAAACTTCGTATTTGTTCATCTCGGGGTGGTATACATATGCGTTGGCAGTAACGGCACGATACAGGGAAGGAATACGCCGCGCAGGGGGTTAGGAAGTATGACCGTAGTCACGTTATTCAACATAGCGATGGAGCTATGGGGCGTTCTCATCTGCATCGTTTGCGCAGGTGGCGTCTACGTGGGCGCGATACGTAGGACGCGGCGTACCTATACGAAAGTTTCCATGCAGCTTCTATGTGCGCTGATGCTGCTGGCCGACGTGTCCGCCTGGTATCACAACGGCGGCTGCGACAAGCTTGACTTCTACATGACGCGCATCGGCAATCTTGGTGAATACCTGATCAATTTCATCTTCATCGCACTGTTCGCCAACTATATCTGGCAAACCGTCAGCGGCGACGACATGCTTGAAAACGTCAGCCCGCACGAGTGGAGGGCCAGAACGAGCGGCGGAGCCAAGCGTAATCGTAAGAACCAACGTTCGGCCAATGCCCGATCCAAGCCGAAAAAGCCGCGTTCGAAGAAGCTTGACGTCATCTACGCAGCGTCCGCGCTCGGCATCGTACTGACGATTGCCACGCAGTTCAACCATATGGTCTACTACATCGACAGCCAGAACTACTACCGCCGCGGACCACTGTTCGCTATCCCGCAGATACTGGGTCTGGTAGAGCTCGCGCTGATTGTGATGCTGATCATCGAAAACCGCAAAAACCTCAGCCGACCGCTGTTCGTCACGTCGCTGTCGTTCTTCGTGCTGCCGATTGTGACAACCATCGTTCAGATTCTCCATTACGGACTGGCGTTGCAGGCCATCGCGATCACGATTTCAATCCAGTTCACGTTCGTGGTCGACACCATCGAAATGAACAAGAAAATCCGTTCGCAGGATGACGCCTATCAGAAGGCCAGCTACGAGGCGCAGCACGATGGTCTGACCGATTTGTGGAGCAAAAGCGCCGGCCGCGAACAGATTGAGAATTATTTCGCGCACATGCAGGAAGACGACCAGGCTGTTCTGATTTTCGTTGACATCGACGATTTCAAGCAGATCAACGATACGTACGGCCATAAAGTGGGCGATTTCTGGATTCGTGAAGTGGCGCAGACGTTGAAGCGGCTGTACCGGCATGATGACATCATCGTCCGTTTCGGTGGCGATGAGTATGTGGCGCTGATAAAGAACACCGCGAACGAGCGCGTGATCGAAAGCACGCTGGACCTGTTCCGCCGCCAGTTGGCGCAGGCGTCCGCGCAATACGGGCAGGACGTGCATTGCAGTATCGGCGCATGCCGCGTGCTGTCCGGCAAGAACGTCGATCTGAACCTCTGCTTGGGATTCGCCGACCATGCGTTGTACCAGTCCAAGCGCGAGGGGAAGGGCATGTACACCGTGGTCGATTATGACAGCGGGAAAGTGCAGGCAGCGTAGGTTTCGTGGAAAAATCCGCAGGAAATCTGCGGGAAAAACCCTAGAAAATCAGCTGAGAAACTACGAAAAAAGCACCGCAAATCCGCCGGAGATCGACGTAAAAATCACGGAAAATCAGGCTTTGCCGAGCATTGTCAGCACAATCAGCACCACGTTCAGAGCGACGATCAGCGCGGCGACCGCGATATTGACGACGTGCTTGACCGGACCGTCCACATACTCCCCCATCAGCGTGCGGTCGTGCGTGTAGCGCATCAGCGGAATAATCGCAAATGGAATGCCGACCGACAGCACGACCTGGCCGACGATCAACGCTTCCGTCGGATTGTTGGCGAACCATAGCACCACCAGCGCGGGTACCAGCGTCACCACTCGGCACGCCCACATCGGCGCTTTGATGCGTAGCAGGCCGTGCATGATTTCGCTGCCGGCGTAAGTGCCGACCGACGTGGAGCTCAGGCTCGACGCAAGCAGACCAATCGAGAAAATCGTGCCGATCACCGGCCCGAGCACATGCTGGATGGCCCGTTGCGCGCCTTCGATGGTGTCGGTGCCGGTCATGCCGTACAGCGAGTTCGCGGCGAGGATGAGCAGCGCGAGGTTGACCGAACCGGCCAGTATCAGCGCCCAGGCAACGTCGATTTTGCTGCCGTGAAGTAGCTTTTTGATGCTCGGCTTCGCTTCGCCGGGGGCGTAATGGTCGTTGACGAGCGTGGAATGCAGGTAGATGGCGTGCGGCATGACCGTGGCGCCCAGCATGGACGTGGCCATGAGCACGGTATCAGTGCCTTTGAAGCGTGGAATCAAGCCGGCGACGACTTCTTTCGGATTTGGCGGGGCGATGAACAGGCCGGCGATGAAACCGAACGTAATCACCAGCAGCAGGCCGATGATGAGTTTTTCGAAAATGCGATGCGTGGCGCCTTTTTCGAAAATCAGCAGCACCGTCGACACCGCGCCGATGATGCAGCCGCCGACGAACAGCGGCAGGCCGAACAGCAGTTTCAGCGCGATCGCGCCGCCGATCACTTCCGCCAGATCGGTGGCGATGGCGATTACCTCAGCCTGCATGAAGAACATGAAACGGCCCGCGTCGCCAAGCCGTTCGCCCAAGATTTCCGGCAAGCTTTTGCCGGTGACGATGCCGAGTTTCGCGGACTGGTATTGGATGAGCACGCTCATGCAGTTAGCCAACACCAGCACCCACACCAGCAGGTAGCCGTAGCGCGCGCCCGACGTGATGTTCGCCGCCACGTTGCCCGGATCCACGTATGCGACCGCCGCCACGAACGCGGGGCCGAGGATGCCGGCGAGCGCGTGGCCGTGGTGGTGGGACGGTTGGGAGTGGTGGTGCGTGGGTTGCTGGGCTCCTGCAGGCCGTGCGTCCGTGCTCTCCGCGGGCCGCACGTCCGCGCTCTCCGTACTCATAGTGCCGTCTTCTTCGTTCTCTGTATCCGACTTCATATCCAAATCGTTCTTCATATCCGGGCAACGTTATAGCGCGTCCGCCCGCACGGAATTGTTACGTCTGTTACGGGAGGTTGAATAATCGTTGGATATGCGTCTGGTGCGGGGTAAGCGCAGGGCTCCAGTGCGGGTTGTTGGTGCAGGTTGTTGACGCAGACTGCCGATGCAGGTTGCCGATGTTGCGGACACAGGTTCAGGCGGGCTGCCACGCACAGGTTCAGGCGGGTCGCGGACACAGGCCGGACAACCTACGAGCGCAACAGCCGCTACACTGGTGCGAAGAACATTGCATTTCGACTCAAGGGGTTGTTCCATGGCTGTTTTCCACACTCCGATGATCACGCTTTCCGACGGCAATCTGATTCCGCAGATCGGCTTGGGCGTGCTGCGTATCGACGATGAGGGCGTTACCCCCGTGGTGGAGAGCGCGCTGGAAGCCGGTTATCGTCATATCGACGGTGCCGCGGGGTACAACAACGAGGCGGGCGTGGGGCGCGCGCTGAAAAACGCGGGGTTCACGCAAGGCGAAAATCGCAAAAATCTGTGGGTGACGACGAAGCTGCGCGACTCCGAGCAGGGGTACGATTCCGCGCGCAAGGCGTTCGACCGCCAGCTCGGCCTGCTGCAGCTCGATTATGTGGACATGTATATGCTGCATTGGCCGACGCCGTTCGACTGGCGTTCCGGTGAGACTTGGAAGGCGTTCGACGAATTCCGCGCGGAGGGCCGTGTGCGTACGCTTGGCGTGTGCAATTTCCTGCCGGAGCATCTTGAGCGGCTGCATAAGGAGACGGGCGAGTATCCGGCCGTCGACCAGATCGAGCTGCATCCCACGTGGCAGCAGCGCGAGGTGGTGGCGTACTGCAAGGAGCACGGCATCGCGGTCGAGGCGTATTCGCCGATGGCTCGCGGCGCCGACTTGAACGCCGGCGACGGCGTGATCGCACGCATCGCCGAAGCGCATGGCGTCACGCCCGCGCAGGTGATTCTGCGGTGGCACATCGAAAACGGCACGATCATCATCCCCAAGTCGGTGCATGCGGACAGGCAGAAGCAGAACCTCGACTTGTTCGGATTCGTGCTCAGCCCGGCCGAGCATGCGGCCATCGATGCGCTCGACGGGCCGACGCGCGCCGGGCACGATCCGATGACGTTCACGTACGCGTGAGACTGCTTAGGGTGCGATGACAAGGCACGGATCGCGTGACGGCACGCATTTTCGTAAGAAGCTGCTCAATGCCGACGGGCCGGTGGAACGCATACTGATTCTGCTGGTGATCGCCGTGGTGGCGGGCGTCACCATCGGCCTGCTCATGCCGAAAGCAAACCCGACCGTCGGCGAAATAACAGGCGAATACACCGCGTCCGGCAGCGCCGCGCAGACGCTGCAGCAGCTGACGGTCGACGATAATCAGCGGCACGCCGGCTACGATCGCGACCTGTTCGGCTTCCGCCAAACCGACGACGACGGCAACGGATGCGACGTGCGCGAAGACGTACTGGCGCGCGACCTGACCGACGTGCGCTACCGGCAGCATGGATGCAAAGTGGAATCGGGCACGCTGGCCGACCCGTACACCGTCAAAACAATCCACTTCGTACGCGGCGCGCGCACCTCGTCGGCGGTGCAGATCGACCATGTGGTGGCGTTGGAGAATGCCTGGCGGTCGGGTGCGAACCAGTGGGACCGTACGAAGCGGTACCGGTTCGGCAACGACATGTACAACCTGCTGGCGGTGGACGGGCCGGCCAATCAGGAGAAGGGCTCCGCGTCGGCCGCGTACTGGCTGCCGACGAACGGCGCATACCGTTGCGATTACGTGGCCCGTCAGATCGGCGTGAAAGCCAAGTACGGGCTGACCGTCACGACGAAGGAGAAGCGGGCGATGCTGTCCGTACTGCGTGCCTGCCCGGCGCAGGCCGTGCCGGAGCGGTGAGGCGCGTGGCAGGTGGCGGAGCGTAGGTGCGCGGTGAAGCGTAGGTGAGTGGCGGAGTCTCCCGAAATGTGTCACGATTCGAATTTTTGGCCATTTTTTCGAATCGTGACACAAAACAAGCGACACGGGCAGTACCGGAAGAGTAGGTCCAAGGCCTGCTCTGGAAAGGGCGGAGCTGGCGCACAGATAGCGTGGGCAGTACCGGAAGAGCGGAATCAAGGCCTGCGATGGAAGCGAGGAGGGCACTCTCAGGGGAGGAAGGCATGCGGAAAGCGGGAGCACTAGGCGGCGCGAAACCAAACACGCGATACTAGGCACAGGCAGCTAGGCACAGCCAACGCGACACTAGGCACGGGTGGTGGCGCGGGCTATGACGCGGGATTGGGTGGTGATGAGCTCCGGTTCCAACGTACGGCTGCCGTCGATGCGGTTGACGATGCGGCTGACCGCGGTCGGCGCGATCCAGTCGAGGCAGGAATCCATGGTGGTCAGCGGCGGCTGGAAATATGCGGCTTCCTCGTTGTTGTCGAAGCCGATCACCTGCACCCGGTCGGGCACCGCGATGCCGTTCGCCGCCAAAGTGAACAGCGCGCCCAACGCGAGCTGGTCGTTGAACGCCACGATGCCATCGAAAGGAATGCCGGAGTCGACGATATGCTGCGTCATGCGCGCGCCCGAGCCGATGGTCCAATCCTGGCCTGTGTTGGGCACAAGACGCGCATCCAGTTCGACGCCTTGGTTGGCGCACGCTTCGAACACACCGCGCATGCGCAACTGCGCGTTGCCTTCCATGGCGTCGCGCAGATCGAGGATATGTTCCGGATCGGTTCGCGAGCCGATCACCGCAAGATTCGTGGCACCGTGGTCGAACAGGTATTGCGCGGCGAGACGCGCCTCCTGAACATCATCCGGGGTGACGTGGTCCGCCTTGTCGTGCGTGGATCGCGCGCCCACGCAGACCAGCGGATAATCCACGTCCAAATCCTTGGGATCGAGCTTCTCGACTTCGGAAATGGACAGGATCATGCCATCCGACACTGTGGTATTGAAGTTCCGCAAGAGCGTGCGGGCACCCTGCGCGGATCCTTCGGCGTAGGTGGTGACGTATACGGAATAACCGTAGATGCGGGCCGCGTCGATCACCCGGTTGGCCAGTTCGGCCAAATATGGCGCGGTCAGGCTCGGCACCGCGAGCGTGATGAAGCCGGTTTTGCCGCGATTGAGGTTGCGGGCCGACACGTTGACGCGGTAGCCGAGCCGGTCGATGACGTCCTGCACTTTTTCGCGCGTGGCATCGGCCATGCGGCCGGAATGGTTGATGACGTTCGACGCGGTTTTGAGGGAGACTCCGGCCTCTTGCGCCACTTCACGCAGTGTGACGCGTTTCCTGTCGGACTTGTCCGGCCTCGTATCGGCCATGTCTCCCCCTAACCGCATCCGTCATCGATATTCGGTTTCCGACTTTACCGCCTTACCACGAGCACGCCGTTGCGATGCACGGTGTATGAGCCGGGCTTCTTCCCCCGTTCCGTTTGGAACAGGATTACCGGTTCGCCTTCGATGCCCTGCAATTCGACCGTCTTCTTGCCACGGGGCAGGTAGAAGTCGAAGGTGGCGTCGGCGGAGGCGCGCACGGTGTGCAGCACGTCGGCATTCTCCTGCGACGAGGCCGCGAGATATGCGCGGACCAGCTTCGTCAGATCGGCCACATCCAGGTCGCAGCCGACGAAATACGCTTCGCCGGAGCCGTACGGATTACGGGTGACCGCGGCCGTGCCGTCGAGCTCCCATTCGTCCGCTTCCTCGCCGGCGTACGTGGCAAGCACCTGCGCGTGTTCGCCGGTCACGTTCACGTCGTTCTGCCACAGGCGGGTCGTGGTGCCGTCCAGCGCGGCCGAATCGTCGGCGGACGACAGTCGGATCTCGCCCGGCTCGCCTTCGGCTTCGGCGCCGAGGATGTTGAATTCCTCGCCGCGGACGCCCAGCATCGAGCGCAACAGGCCGTCGCCCGCGCCCGGGTATCCGCCGAGCCAAGTGTGGAAATGCTCGTCGATCAGTCCGGTCGCGTAGCCGACCACCACGCGGCCGCCGGCGGCTGCGAAGTCGGCCAGCCGCTGCGTGTCGGCGGCGCTCAGGATCAGCACGGTCGGCAGCACGACGGTCTTGTACGAGCTCCAGTCGTAGGCGAGCGGCACAATGTCGGCGCGCGAGCCCGCGTTCAGGAACGCGCGGTACCAGTCACGCACGTCATGCCAGTGGTTGAGTTTCATGCTCGGCAGGGTCTGGGAGCGGGTGGCCCATTCCGATTCGGCGCTGAAGAGGATCGCCGTGTCGGAATGCGCCAATTCGGTACCCTGCACGCCGGCGTCGGCGAGCGTGTGCAGCGATGCGCCCAGCTCGCACACTTGGCGGAACAGCTTCGTGTCCTCGCCGGCGTGCGGAACCATGGCCGAATGGAACGATTCGGCACCGAACGCGGACGCGCGCCATTGGAAGAAGTTGATGGCGTCGGCGCCCATGGCCACATGGGCCAGGGAGTCACGCACGGTCTCGCCCTTGCGCTTGCGGGTGTTAAGCGGCTTCCACTGCACCGCCGAGGTGGAGTGTTCCATGACGTACCACGGCTTGCCGAGCGCGAGCGAATCCATGAGAGCGTCGGAGCAGGCCAGCTCGTCGAGGTGGGATTCGCCCTCGTGGAAGTAGTGGTCGTTGGATACGAAGTTCACTTCCTCGGCCCAGGCGGCGTAGTCCATGCAGCACTGGTCGGTGGAGACCATGAAGTTCGTGGTGAACGGCTTGTCGGGGCAGATTTCGGCGATCGCGTCGCGTTCGGCTTTGTAGAAGTCGAGGAGCATGTCGTTGCCGAACCGTTCGAAGTCGAGCTTCTGGCCGGGGTTGACCATCGAGTCGGCGCCCATGAACCGTGGGATGAGCACTTCGTCGAAGCCGTTCATCTCCTGGCCCCAGAAGGTGGTGCCCCACGCCTGGTTGAGCGCGCCGATGGTGCCGTACTTGCGGCGGCACCACGCGCGGAAGGCGTCGAGCGCGTTGTCGGAGTAGTCCTCGCGGTTGTTCCACCCGTATTCGTTGCCCATGTGCCATGCGGTCACATACGGGTTGGTGCCGTACCGTTCGGCGAGCTTGCGGCACAGGGTCAGCGCATATTCCTTGAATACCGGGCTGGTCGGGCTCCACGATTGGCGCGAGCCGGCGTTGACGGGGTGGCCGTACTTGTCACGCGGAAGGACCTCCGGGTGGCTTTCGTACAGCCACAGCGGCGCGGTCGCCGTCGCGGAGGCCAGGTCGACCGCGATGCCGGCATTGCCGAGTTTGTCGATGATGCGGTCGAGCCAGCCGAAATCCCAACGATCCTCGGTGGGTTGGATGCGATCCCAGCTGAAGATGGCGAGGGCCACGGTGTTGACGCCGGCCTGCTTCATCAGGCGGATGTCGTCGTCCCAGATGTCCTCGGACCATTGGTCGGGATTGTAGTCGCCACCGAAGGCGATGCCGCGGCCATCCGCGGTCAGCAGTTTCGGCCATTCGAAGTTGCGTCGCATGCTCTCCTCTTTTCCTTGCGAGACTTCCTCTTCACGGAAGGTATTGTTCAATCATTCTTTGACTGCGCCTGCGGCGAGGCCGGACTGCCAGTACTT
>ENA-UAPL01000458-UAPL01000458.1-human-gut-metagenome-genome-assembly--contig:-NODE-458-length-17924-cov-4.840786_pt1 | contig 17924 bp, 6 predicted proteins | sample MGYA00243480_ERZ654577 | MGnify/ENA primary metagenome ERZ654577 (study PRJEB26926, sample SAMN06164678) | human gut metagenome | biome: ENVO:00009003; feature: ENVO:2100002; material: ENVO:00002003...
GATCGCTCAGTGTCTCGTGGGCTCGGAGATGTGTATAAGAGACAGGTGCTGGTGACTACCCGCCGCGGTACAGACGGTCGTGCCAAAATTTCACTTAGTTCTTCGGTAGGTATTTCTCAGATAGCCCAGTGGGTGGATTTGAGTGACGCTTATACATACGCTTCCTTATATAATGAACAGGAACGTAATGATGGACGTGATGAAGTGTTTGGTACATACGATCTCGAGCGCTTTAAATCTGGAGATAGTCCGATTATGTATCCTGATATGAATTGGCGCGACTATATGGTGAAAAAAGCTTCAGTTCAAACACAACACAATTTGAATATATCCGGTGGTACGGAACACATTCGTTATTTTGTATCTGCCGGCTTCCTTTATCAAAATGGTTTATTGAAGGATTTTGGGACGGGTGATGGTTACAAGTACAACCGTTATAATTATCGTGCCAATTTGGATTTTGATCTGAGTAAGAGCACTACCTTGAAGTTGGGTATCGGTGGTGTGGTAGGTGATCGGCAGGAACCTACCAATACTTCCATTTGGCAGCAACTTTCTATATCTCAACCTTTTTCCAGTCCGGGGTTGGTAGATGGCATGCCTATGACTTCGCAACAGCGTTATCGGGGTATCCTTTATGTAGACCCATTTACCGGTACCTATGGTAAGGGACACAGTTCCAAATTGGATAACACCATGAACCTTGACCTCCACTTGATACAGAAACTCGACTTTGTAACTAAAGGTCTTTCGGTAGAAGTGAAAGGAGCTTACAACACTAATTATTCCGTAACTACCACTCGTAAAGGGAATATTGAAATTTACACTCCCTACTTTGAATCTGAATTGGACGGGTCGGGTTTGAACATAGGTGATCCCGGTTTCAAAGACAATATTGTTTATCGTATCGGTGGTACCAACTCTAAGCCGGGTTGGGAACAAAAGACCGACCGAGGACGTAACTGGTATTTTGAGGCAAGCGCACGATACAACCGTAAGTTCGGTAATCATAATGTAGGCGCGTTGGTGCTCTATAACCAAAGCAAGAAATACTATCCCAAGTATTTCACTCATCTGCCTACTGCCTACGTAGGTGTGGCTGGACGTCTTACTTACGATTATAAATCACGTTACGTGGGCGAGTTCAATATCGGATACAATGGTTCGGAGAACTTTGCTCCTGATAAACGCTTCGGTACATTTCCCGCTTTCTCTTTGGGATGGGTAGTTACAGAAGAGAATTTTATGAAAAAACAAAACGTGATTGAATTCTTGAAGCTACGCGCATCCGTAGGTTTGGTAGGTAACGACAATATGAACGATAACCGTTACCTTTACTTACCCGGTTCTTACAAGGTAGATATGCAACATAATGAAGGTGGTAACTGGAAAGAAGAACAATGGGCTTACAACTTCGGTTTCGATAACAATGCCTGGTTGAAAGGTGCTATGGAGCAAAGCATTGCCAACAAGAATGTGACTTGGGAAACTGCCGTGAAGCAGAACTACGGTGCGGATATGCGTTTCTTGGACGGACGCTTGAAACTGACGGTTGAGTATTTCATGGAAAACCGTAAAGACATCTTGATTCGCCGCCAAACTATTCCGGGTATGACTGCCCTTACTAAGGACTTGCTCCCGGCGGTGAATATGGGTAAGGTAAAGAATAAAGGTTACGAAATTGAAATAGGATGGGATGATAAGATAAACGACTTCCATTATTATGTGAGCGGTAACATGTCTCATTCCAAAAACAAAATTATCTTCCAGGATGAAGTAGAGCCTAATGAACCTTATTTGTGGCTTACGGGACGTGAAGTAGGTGCGACTATGGGATATGTTGCCAACGGATTTTATCAACTGGATGACTTTGACATAACAACCGATGCTACCGGTAAGAAGACCTATAAGCTGAAAGAAGGTATCCCTGTGCCGTTGGTTCCCGTATATCCCGGTGACGTGAAATATCAGGATTTGAACGACGATAAAGTGATTGATCCGGATGACCGAAAGCAGATAGGACATTCCAATCGTCCTAACTATACGTTTGGTTTGAACTATGGTTTCGATTGGAAAGGTTTCTTCTTCTCTATGAACTGGACAGGAGCTGCCGAACGTTCTGTGGCGCTAAACGACCAGTTCCGCAAACCGTTCAATGCGGAATCTCGTGGCTTGATGGAGTTTCAGGCTCACGGATATTGGACCGAAGAGAATGCCGAGAGCGCCGTTTATCCTCGTCTCTCCAAAAATAGCAGCAAGCACAATAGTATGACCTCTACTTTGTGGGTGAAGGATGGTTCCTATTTGAAGCTGAAAAACTTGACCGTGGGTTACAACTTCAGCAACTATCCATTCCTTAAGAAATTGGGTATTTCTCAACTGGGGGTCAAGTTTACAGGTTACAACTTGCTTTCCATCGACCACCTCGATTTTATCGATCCCGAATTTGTGGCGAGTTGGAATGAAACAAAGTATCCTGTCACCCGTATGTATAATTTAGGATTAAATATCACTTTCTAAACAGATAACGAAGACTATGAATAAAATATTAAAAGGTTTTACTGTCTTGTCGCTGGTGGGAGTGTTAACCGGATGCGATGACTTCAAGTTTGGAAACTCTTTCTTGGAAAAGCCTATCAGTGATGAAATGAACATAGATTCTGTGTTCAGTAAAAAAGTTTATGCCGAACAGCAATTGGCGCAAGCCTACAAGTCACTTCCCGACCATACACCCATCAACGGACGTTTGTCATGGGGTATTATGGAATCTGTTACCGATTTAGCCGATTGTACTAAAGGTGCGGGTACTCTCTATCATAGCGGAACGCTTACTGCCAATGATGCCAGTGGTAGCGTTTATTGTATGGACTATGCCCATTCCGATGGTAAATTCTCGGCATTGAGTGGTATTCGCCAAGCCTATATCTTTTTGGAAAATGTAGACCGCGTACCTGATATGACTGAAGAAGAGAAGACTCGTCGTAAAGGTGAAGCCAAATTGATTATTGCTTATCATTATGTGGATATGCTGCGCAATTATGGTGGTATGCCGTGGATTGACCATGCTTTTTTACCCGCAGACGATATGAATATGACACGTATGACAGTAGCGGAATCGGTAGAGAAGATTGGTGCATTACTGGATGAGGCCGCAAGTATGCTGCCGTGGTCAGTATCTGCCGAAGATGCGGGTCGCATGACGGGTGCAGGCGCTATGGGGTTGAAGTCGCGTATGATGACCTTTGTTGCCAGTCCGCTTTTCAACGATGATCAGCCTTATCGTGCAGGAGAGGCGGCTAATAGCCATTACGTATGGTGGGGCGATAAAGACAATCAACGTTGGCAGAAGGCGTTGGATGCCGGATTGGCTTTCTTGCGTGAAAATCAAAAAAACGGCAATAATCGTCAATTAGTGGACAATGGTGACCCGCGCAAAAGTTTCTATTCCGCTTACTTTGAACGTGCCAATACCGAAACGCTGATTACCAGCCACCGTTTTATGAAATGGGATTTGAACTCTTATAATATAAGTCAAATACGTTACGGTACCGGTACGGCTACTCTGAATTTAGCGGATATGTATCAGATGAAGAATGATGGTAGCAAATTCAGCTGGGACAATGCTGAACATCGTGCTCATCCTTTTTTCACAGAAGACTTTCAAGAAGTGCGCGATCCGCGTTTGTATGAGACGTTGATTGTCACTGGTGATAAATTCTGGGGACGTAAGGCGGAGATTTATAAAGGCGGTCGTGAACAAGCTAAAGAAATGGGAGGCGGTCAGAACTGGCGTTGGGCCGGTATGGGTGTTTATGGTATAGGTATCCGTAAATATTATCAAGACCATGTGAATGAGTTGCAGAATAAGTATTACCAATGTTGCTTGCTCCGTTTGCCTGAAATCTACCTGAACATAGCTGAGGCGATGAACGAGTTGGGTAAGGCAGACCAAAAAGATGAATTCGGTCGTACTGCTTACGATTACATTAATCTGGTACGTGCCCGTGTGGATATGCCGACTGTTACGTCAGCCATTGCCGCGCCGGGTGTGGCTTTGCGTGAATACATTTTGGATGAACGTGCTCGTGAGTTTGCCTTTGAAGAAGTACGCTATTACGACATCACTCGTTGGAAGCGCAAAGACTATCTTCAGGAGCGTCCGGTTCGCTGGTTGAAATCTTACCCTGTAGGGTCTAAAGTAAATGGAAATTATGTGAACTTCACTTACGAGATTATGGTAGGTGGAATAGCTAAACGCATCTGGGTGGAACAGTGGGATGACAAGTATTATATGTGTCCTATTTCTCTGACGGAAATCAATAAAAAGTATGGTTTGGTTCAAAACCCGGGCTGGGAGTAATTTGGAATATTAATTAAGATAAAAAATCGCAATGAATAAAAGATATATTTCCGTGTTGGCTGTTGCCGGGCTATTTTCTCTTTCAGCAATGGCACAGCAAAAGATTACGGGTGTGGTGAAAAACGCCCAAGGAGTTCCTGTGATGGGGGCTTTGGTGTCGGCGGTAGGAAATCCGACACAGAAATCCATCACAGATCAAAAAGGCATCTTTACCTTGGAAGCCGAGAAGGGAGACTATATAGAAGTGGTGTATGCAGATAGTCGGAAAAAACGCCTGTGGGTGGATGGTCAATCCATGAACATCTGTCTGGACGAGAAAAGCTTATTACTTGATAACCGGGGAAAAGTACAACCGGCAGACGAGCAGACACAGGCGGTCTCTGTATTGAGCGGTGATAAGTTAAAAAGTAATTCCACTTTCAATGTAGGAAATGCACTCTTTGGTATGTTGCCCGGACTGGAAGTAATTCAAAATACCGGATGGACTGATGGTGCTACACTACGTGTACGTGGTGGTGTGTCGCTTAGTGCTACCAGTCCCCTGATTGTGGTGGACGGTATTCCCCGTTCGCTCGACTATCTCAATATGCTGGAGGTGGAGAGTGTTTCTGTGTTAAAAGACGGTGCGGCTACAGCCCTTTGGGGGACACGCGGTGCCAATGGTGTAGTGGTGGTGACCACTAAACGTGGACAATACAGTACTCGTGATATTGATGTTAACTATACGTACGGTATAGGACTTCCTATCAATCAACCCGAGTTTGTAGACGGTTATACTTATGCCATTATGAAGAATGAAGCGCTCTATTATGATGGGTTACCTTTACAGTTCGACCAAGTGGCATTGGATAAGTTCCGTGACGGTACGGATCGTGATGCTTTTGCCAATACCGACTGGTTGGGTGAAGCTTTGCGTAACCATACAGTGAATAATCAGTTGAATCTTTCGTTCCGTGGCGGTGGCAAACGTGTGCGCTATTATAGTGCTATCAACTACAAAAACGATTACGGTATTTTGAGTAAAGATATAGCTAAGTATTCCGATCGCTACGATGCACAGATGAAGAAATATCGTTTTGATGCCCGTATGAATTTGGATATTGATGTGACAGATTATACCAAGGTGGCTCTTTCCGTATTTGGCTTGATGCGCGAGAATAACCGCCCGCGTACTTCCGAGGCGGATATATTCAGCGGCTTGTACAATGTACCTTCGGGCGCGTTTTCCATGAAAAACTCTACCGGTTTATGGGGAAGCGACAATATTTTCAAATATAATCCAATTGCACGTATAGCAGATGTCGGTTACTATCGTACCGATGAGCGTTTGCTTCAGTCTGACCTTCGCATTTACCAAGATTTGTCTTTGGTGACAAAAGGCCTGAAAGCGGAACTGGGTATTTCTTATGACAATAGTGCCACTTATCAGGAAACAGGAAGCAAGAACTATGCATACGAAGCCGTTTCGGTAATTCCTAACTTGATAACAGGTGAGTATGAACTGGTTCGCAGTAAAGCTGGTGATGACAGTGCCCTATCCGTAAGTAACGGTGGACTGAACAGCCAATTTATGCGTACCGTGATTGACGGTAAAGTGGGTTACGACCGCGCATTTGGTTTACATGCTGTAAACGGAACCTTGCAATATCGTCAGGAATCATACGTTCCGTTGGGACGAAACAATACGCGTAAGCGCCAGTCTTATATATTTACGGGTGGTTACAATTACGCTAATAAATATTTACTGGATGTGGTAGTGAACTATAGCGGTACCAGTGTATTGAGTAATGGCGACAGGTTCCGTACTTATCCGGCGGTTTCAGCGGCATGGTTGGTTTCCAATGAGTCTTTCTGGAAAGATGTGGAAGCGATGGATTACCTGAAGGTACGTGCCTCTTGGGGACGTTCAGGTAACGATAATATCGGTTATGATTTGGATGAACGTTATTGGGAAAACTGCGGAGGTGGTTTGTTCAAGGACAATCCTAGCGGTTTTGGAGGTTTGCATCCCGGTAGTTTGTCTATTCGTAATCTCGATATTGAGCGTGCCGATAAGTATAATTTCGGTCTTGACATGCGTTTCTTCAAGAAATTATCCGTTACGTTGGACGCATTTTATGATAAGCGTGAAAATATTTTAATTTCAGCCGATAATCTTTATTCTGGTGTCATCGGTACCGGCATTCCTCAGCAGAATATCGGTAGCGTAAATTCTCGCGGTATGGATTTAGGTATGAATTGGGAAGACAAAGTTGGCAAAACTTTCCGCTATTATGCGGGCTTTAATTTCTCTTATCTCAACACGGAGATAGGGGAGAACGGTGAAGGTTTTAAACCGTATGACTACTTGAGCAAAAAAGGTCACAAGGTAGGTCAACTTTATGGATTGGAAGCAATCGGCTATTTCAATGATGAGGACGACATCGCCAACAGTCCCAAACAGATGTTCTCGGAAGTTCGTCCGGGTGATATCAAGTACAAAGACCAAAACAATGACCGGAAAATTGATGAAAACGATGTGGTGGCCATTGGACACTCATCTACTGTTCCGGGACTTTATTATGGTATTAACTTGGGGTTTGAATATAAAGGCTTTGGTGTGGATATGGTGTTCCAGGGCGTAGGTCAATATAGCCGTATGCTAAATACACGTAGCGTTTATTGGCCTCTTCGCAACAACAATAGTAACTTGAGTACTTGGTATTTGGAAGATAACATTCGTTGGACAGAACAGACAAAGGATATTGCCAATCTGCCTCGTCTTACTACACAAGACAATGCCAATAATTTCCGTGCCAGCACACAATGGCTCGAAAACGGCTCTTTCTTCAAATTGCGTAACTTGAACATTTACTACACACTGCCTAAGAAGTGGACTGACAAAGTAAAGATGGACCAATGCCAAGTATACTTGCGTGGTAACAACCTTTTCTCTTTGGATCATGTGAAGTATCTGAATTGTGAAGACCTTTCGGTGAACTATCCCGACTTGATGTCTCTTTTTGTAGGCGTAAACATTAACTTCTAAAAAACGGACTAATAATATGATAAAGAAAATAGCTTTTATAGTAGCTGCATCTTTGACTTTGGCGAGTTGTGATTTTCTGGACTTTGACGAGTCACAGGGAAAGACACAAGATGAAGCTTACGGATATTTTGAAAATGTAAAAATGCTGGGTAATGCCGCTTATCGTTCTTTGCCCGTTGATCTTGGTACATTAGGTGGAGCGTTGCGTGAAGCGGCTACCGATAATGCTGTTTATACTTGGAACAGCAATCAGGTTTATGATATTTATAATGATGTATGGAGTCCTCTGAACTTGATAGATAACCAGTGGGATAACTATTATAGTGTAATTTATGATATCAACTCTTTCTTGCGTGATTATTCGGAAGAGAATTTGGAACGCCATAAATGGGATTCCAATTATGAGGACAACATTAAGCAGGTTCGCATGTCGCTCAAGGAAAATAAAGTATTGCGTGGACTTTATTATTTTGAATTAGTAAAGCGCTACGGTGATGTGCCTTTGCTCACGGAACCGGCAGAACTGGAAACTGTCAACAGCCTGAAAGAAACACCGGCTCTTGAAGTTTTGAACTTTGTGGCAGAAGAGTGTGCGGAAGTGGCGGATGAATTACCTCTTTCTCACAATGATTTCTATGGTGAGACCGGTCGTGTTACTAAGGGAGCAGCTCTTGCCATCCGTGCTCGTGCATTGCTTTATGCCGCCAGTCCGCTTTTTGCAGGAGAAAACAATGCAGAAGCTTGGCACAAGGCTGCTGCTGCCGCATACGATGTTATTAAAATGAACTATTACGAACTTCCTGATTTTGATAAAGACCCATTGTTCGGTACAAATCAGGGAAATGACGTACTTACTTCCAAACAACTGATATTTGAAACTCGTCAAAATGTTTCCAATACCTTTGAGAAGAACAATCTTCCTGTGGGATTGGCTGATGGTACTAATACCGGTAATACTCCGTCACAGAATCTGGTAGACGATTTCGACATGGCTGATGGCAGTACGTTTGACTGGAATAACCCTGACCATGTAAAGAATATCTATTTCAATGCAGCCGGTCAGGAGAGTCGTGATCCGCGTCTCTATCGTACAGTACTCTGTAACGGCATGACCTTTATGAAAAATCAAATAGACACCTACGAAGGTAGCCGTTTCGGCGCTCCCATCACGGGTGCTACAATGACAGGTTATTATTTGAAGAAGTTGATGAATGAGACAGTTTCTTTGGATCCCACTAAACCTGTCACCAAGAACCATCACTATCCCAATTATCGCTATGCGGAAGTGCTACTGAACTATGCCGAAGCCATGAACGAGTGGAAAGGCCCCGATGCTACTGCTGCTGATTGTCCGTTGACCGCTCGCGAAGCTTTAAACGAAGTGCGCAATGCGGCTAAAATGCCTGATGTAGTGGCAGCTAATCAAGGTGAATTCCAAGCAAAAGTCCGTAAAGAGCGTCGTGTGGAACTGGCTTTTGAGGATCATCGTTTTTGGGATATCCGTCGTTGGAAGATGGGTGAAGTTGTAAAGAATATCTATGGTGTGAATATCCAAGGTTCGGGTAGCGTATTTACATATACAAAGACTTTGGTTCAAACTCGTACCTGGAATGATAAGATGTATCTCTATCCTATTCCGCAAAACGAACTCTACGTTAACGAAAACTTGTCTCAAAATCCGGGTTGGGAATAATGTAACTCTAAAACAAAAGAATGATGAAAATAAACAGATATCTAATAGCAGTGGGGGCAGCGGGGCTGCTCTCCTTGGCTGCTTGCAGTGATGATAAAGTGAATATAGACTATCCGGTGCATGTGTTGGCGCCTGAAGAAGGGCATGCCGGTTATGAGTTAGTGTGGTCGGACGAGTTTGATACGGACGGTCTTCCGAGCGATGAGTCTTGGGGATATGAGGAAGGTTACAGACGTAACAACGAACTTCAAGACTATAAAAAAGCCGATGAAACAACCGCCTGTATAAAAGATGGAAAGTTGGTATTGACCGCTTACCACAACCCTCATGAAGGCGTTAACCCCTGGACCAAAGAGCCTTATCACTTTGAGTTCAACTCTGCATCGGTAATCACCAAAGGTAAGGTGGACTTTGAACGGGGGCGCATCGATATTTTGGCAAAGATACCGAGAGGTAAAGGTGTTTGGCCTGCTTTGTGGCTGCGCCCTTCTACCAACAAATATCCCAAGGCTTATTCGGAAATAGACATCATGGAATATGTGTGGGATTGGGATGAAGCGCACAGCAGGATTCATTCTACTTTGCATACTCAAGAGGGGCTTGATGGAATTATAGACCGCCCGTCAGGCATGATGAACTGTAGTTCGTTGGATACTAAGTTCCATCTCTATTCGTTGGTGTGGGGATATAAGAATATTCAGATTTTGTTTGACAATAAAGTAGTGATGAGTTTTGACCGCGCTAGCGGCAGTGCCAAGCACTGGCCATTCGACCAACCCCACTTCTTGCTAATGAATATTGCTGTAGGTGGTGACTGGGGCGGACAATGGGGTATTGATAACACTGCTTTTCCGCTTTCCATGGAAGTGGACTATGTACGCTATTATAAGCTGATAGAAGAGGAACAAAAACCTTTCTTCCCGGTATCTAATTATATTGAAAATGGTGACTTTGAGACAGATTATAAAGAGGGTGAGGGACCTGTGCTCGTTTCTCGTGCCAATGCGGAAGGAGCTAAATTGACCGGTTTCCTGAATCGCTGGTTTGCTTGTGATGATAGCAGAGTAGAAAACCGTAATATTACCATTGACAATACAACCGGTGCTAACGGAACAAATAAGTCTCTGAAATATAGCGCAAGTAAATTGCCAAGCTGGTACATGACAGATATTACATTCCCCTTTGAAGGTGTGAAGCCTGGTAGCTATACACTAAGTTTCTATGCAAAGAGCAACAAGGCCGCTTCTTCTTTTGTGGTAAACTTCGGTATTTGTGAAACAGAAGCTGATATTGACAAATCTTATAAAGATTGGAAAGCCGTATATCTCAAAGATGGTGTAACTGAAATAAAAGCTAAAACTTCTGGAGGTGATATGTATGCTACTATGTTTGAGAATGTCACCACCGAATGGCAGAAATATTCCGTTACATTGGACATACCTGAAAATGTACTGTTGAAGATTGTACTGAAGCCGCATACCAAAGTAAATGCAATTGGTGGTAATGGCTATGGTGTGGCACCGGGTGGAAATACAGATATTCAATTCTGGTTCGACCAATTTGAATTCTCTGAGGCTCAAGATTGATAGAAAATTATAGGTTATTAGTTGATTTTTCAATCGGTTATTAGAAATTTATGCGCACGATTGATTTTACAATCTATTGGTATGAAACAATGTGCAGATTCTATTTTTCTAATGACCGATTGTTTTATTTGAAATCGTAAAAGACAGTTTATTATGAAACAAAATTTAATAAGATGGGGCTTGTGTCTCGGTATTACCGTTGTTTTTCAGGTAGCTGCCGCACAGGAAATTGAACGAAAGGTAGCCTTCGATAATTATCGAAAATATGCTTTGGAGGTTGGGAAGCCGACAGACAAGACTAAGGAACAAGCTATCCTCTCTTATCGGGATTATTTCTCGAAAAACGGTTATAGGAAATCTAAAACCAATCTCGACGGGTGGGAGAAGTACATTTCTCTTTTGAAAGCTGACGGTACTTTCTCCGATTTGGATGATAGCAGTGTGGGAAAGAGTGTTGACGGTAACGATGCAAATTCCGGTGCGGTAATTGTAGAGGCGTTGAATCGTTTATGGGCAATATCAGAAGCTTTCAAGAACGGACTTCTGGACATGAAACGTGAAACGGCGCTTTGGGACAAATGGCAGAAGTCCATCTTGCACTACGGCAACATTGAAATTGGTCGTCCCAATAATTCAAGACGGTTTCATTCTTCCTGCTTTGCCGTTCCCACGGCAGCGGTGAATATCTACTTCTGCCATTTGACGTTGATGGACGATGTGGAGCAGGGAAGAAATAAAGACAAACAATTATCCGCAGTGTGTGACATGTTGAAAATGCTTGGCTTGCAGGCATGGACTCAACCCTATCGCAATGATGAGACTGATAAGAATGTGGTTCAGATAGAGCGTTTCCGAAACCATGTGTGGTGGGTAGGTGGCAATGCGTTGGGATATCGGTCACTGCTTCCGGTAGCTTTTATGTTCCGTTCTGTCCCTATGGTGGATTTACTGGCAGAAGTTTGCCAGAGAGCCATCAGCTCAACTTCACAAAATACTTATTACGAGTCCTTTTGGAATGAAGGTTTCACGGCAGACGGTGCCGGGTGGGGGCATGGAAAGCAATGTCTTATTTGGGGATATCCCATCGACGGGGCATTGAACGCTCTAAATATGCTGAGTATACTTAAGGGGTCTCCGTGGGAACAGAAGTTGACGCGCGAGAATGTGGATGCACTCATGAATTACTTCCGTGGAGCAAACTACTATTACTACAAGGGCTACAATTTACCTTGCTTGGATCGAACTTCAATGAGTTATAAACCGGAGCCATCCGCTATTCGCTATGCCGGCATGCTGAACCAGTTGCAGAATGACTGGAAGGAATTTTTCACAGCCGAAGAACTACAGGAAATCAAACAATTATATGCGGAAAGCCGTGAGAAATCCATTCGCATGAAGGAGCATGAAGACGACTATAACGGTACGCGTTGGTTCTTCAACAACGATGATTTGATTAAGAAAAACGACCGTTACCACATTATGGTCAATATGGCTTCGATACGTTGCGACGGGCTTGAAAGTGCGACGGGATTTGCCGACAACTACAATTTTTATACGGCCGACGGAGCTACTTTCTTTCAGAAAAGCGGAAACGAATACCGCAAAGCTTTCGGCGCTTATGACGTGACAGCCTTTCCCGGTGTGACCGCGCGTGAAGGCATGGACAGGCTGACTCCCGTAACAAACTGGAGAGGTTATTGCAGCAAGCACAATTTTGCCGCAGCCGCTACCTTGGGAGGTGAGAATGCTGTTGCCGGGTTTATCTTTGAAAAGATGAATGGTTCGGATAAGGACGGAGTGAACGACCGTGGCGATAATGCAATGAAGAATCCTATGCTTTATGGTGTAAAAGCATATAAATCCTATTTTATGTTGGGAGACTACATGGTGGCTTTGGGAGCGGGAATTACCAACAAACAACCAAATATGGAAGGGAATATCCGTACCACCATCGACCAGACCGAGAAGTCGGGAAAAGTGTATCCATATAAAGGCAACGGCATCGAGTGGACAGTGCAGCAGGGTAAATTTGCTTATTCTGTCTTCCCGGAATATAGAGAAAGAACACATTCGGTGTGCGAAACGAAGAAAACGGATTGGTTAAAGATGAACTTGGATAATAAAAACAAGAAAAACCTGCCCCTTGAAGTGGATATCTTCCGTATGTGGATAGACCACGGGAAGACACCGGTAAACGATACCTACGGATATGTGGTATATGCGGGTGAAGATTTGCCTGCCAAGGAATATCCGTTTGAAGTGCTGAGAAACGACACGTTGATTCAAGCTGTCCGTTCTGTCGACAAGAAGGTATTGGAAGCCGTCTTCTATCCGGGAAGTGCAGCATTGAAAGCCAAAGGATTGTCCTTGTCTGTTTCTGCTCCTTGCGCAGTGTTGATGAAAGAGGAAGCAGACTCATACATATTCTCTGTAACAGATGCCTGTATGAATGCTTCTTTGAAAGAAATTGAAGTAGTATTCAATGGGAAAGCGATTCAAATACCCATGCCACAAGGGATGCTTTGCGGCAAACCGGCAGTGAAGCGCATCAATAAATAGTTTCAGAATTCTAAACGGAGGTGTGTCAAAACAAAGACTCGCTTACAGTTTGTCTCTTTTTAGGCGCAGATTACGCAGATTTCATAGATTGTCTTTATTCTTTTTCCGTGAAATCAGCGTAATCCGTGGCTAAAAGAAATTTTCAAGTGTATTTTGACACACCCTTCGTTATTTACTTTTCCTTTCTTTCCTCCTGATACTTTTGCTTGTACTGGCTGGGTGCCACATTAAACTGTTCTTTAAACTTACGGCAGAAATAATTAGGGGAATTAAATCCCAGATTATCGGCAATTTCCGATATGGACATGGAATTCTCTTGGCGGAGCAGCACCGCAGCCCGTTTCAATTTGTGCGAATTAATGAAATCATTAGGCGACATTCCTGTCAGTGATTTAAACTTATTATAGAAAGTGGTACGTCCCATATACATTTCGCTGGCCAATTTATCGATGCTGAACTCCTGGTCTGATAAGTTCTCATCAATAAGAGCCGTAATCTTATCCAGAAACTCTTTATCCATATTGTTGGTAGCCAATAAAGAAATATCAGCTTCCGCTTTTTGAGAGAATTGCTTGTACAGCATTCTTCGTGAACGTATGATGTTGTTGCATCTTGCCAATAATATTTGTGGACTGAAAGGTTTATAAATATAGTCATCAGCCCCGCGAACCAGCCCTTCAAGATGCTGTTCGGGCATGTTCAATGCGGTTAGCAAGACGATTGGAATGTGACAAAGCTCGATATTATTCTTGATTTTGACACATAACTCCGTACCGCTCATGACGGGCATCATCACATCGCTTACCACCAAATCGGGGTTTGTTTCCCGGATAACTTCCAACCCTTCTTGCCCATTGGTGGCAGTCTTCGTGATGTAGAGAGTAGAAAATATGCTAACCAATATATCCAGCAGTTCTTCATTGTCCTCTATCAATACAATGGTAGGCTTCTCCCCATCAATTTGATTGTTACTTTCTTCAATGGTGGTCTTTTCGGATGTCATTATATTGTCAGCCAATATTGGAAGCGGAGTATTGCTATCCCTTTCCTCATTTTTAAAGATAATATGCTGGTTGTTGAGCAGATGCTCTTTCCCCAATTGCAGGCTGATGGTAAAGACGGAACCTTCTCCAACCTGGCTCTGCACGTCTATACTTCCTTTATGTTCCTCTACGATGCTTTTCGCCAATGCCAGTCCTATACCCGCCCTGAACAGTTGCTTCTGCTCCGGCATCTTATTGTTTGCCTGATAAAAGCGTTCAAAAATGTATGGGATATCCTTGGAATCTATTCCCACGCCACTGTCCGTGATGCGGATATACAGTCTGTTTTCCGGTTCGTTGGCAAATACTTCTACTTTTATCGTTCCGTCCTTGGGAGTATATTTAAATGCATTCGACAACAGATTATAAATCACCTTTATCATTTGCTTTCCGTCAAACCATACCTCGGTTTCCGTCTCACAAGGTTTCAGCTTGAAGTCTATATTCTGTTGCAACGCCAGTTCTCGGAAACCGTCACAAATGTCACCGACATACTGATTGATGGGATGCGCGGATACATACAGCGTATTTCGTCCCTGTTCGTATTTCCTGAATTCTATCAGTTCCGTCACAAGATTATTCAGTTGCTGGCATTGGTGTATCACTTTTAAAAGCTTTCCGTAGATAAGGGGAGCAAGGTTATTTCCAAGCAATAGTACTTCCAACTGTCCGATAATCAAAGCCAATGGAGTTCTGAACTCATGGCTGACACTCGTAAAGAATTTGAATTTGGCTTCATTGATTTCCTTCATCTGCTGCTTTTCCATCTGTTCTTTCCGGATGGAATCTCTCATCTTTTTACGTGAATATAAGATGTTGATGATAACCCCTATGATGAGCAGGGATGAAGTAATCCATATCAGCCATGCCCACCATGTGCCATACCAGGGTGGGAGTATAACAATTTTCAGTTGTGCCTTCTCTTTTAAAGACTCCTCTGAACCACCTTTTTCACGTACTTCAAGAGTATAATCTCCGGTAGGCAGATTAGTATAAGATACTGATTTAAGATCCGTTTGATACCATATCTTATCAATCCCTTTCAATCTGTATTCATAAATGCGTTGGCTATTTTTAAGCGGGGTTTGAGAAGAAAACAGGACCTCGATTCTGTTTTGATTATGAGACAATTTGATTTCTTTACTAAAAGGTAAACCGACCGACAAGATACCTGACGGGTCATTAGGATGGATAAGATTGTTATGAACGTATAGTTCAGTAAAGTATATCCGGTTGTTGATTGGATGAGCATTCCTATTCTTTTCTGTTGCAGAAATTAATCCGTTGGTGCCTCCAACGTAAATAGTACCGTTTTTACTGATTAATAGACCGCAATCTTTCACGAAAGCATCCAATGGAAGGTACTTTCCAATAGAGAAAGATTGCAGTATATCTCCTTTTTCATTGAGGAAAACAATTCCTTTGTCTCCGGTGATGATTAAGTTATGGGCATTGGTTTCCTTTATCTGATAACAAAATTTGCTGAGTAAGGGAGAGTCGGTTTGAGGAAACGGCTCAAATAGGCCGGTCTGTTTATTCAGTTTCATTACCCCATTACCCAATGTCGTTATGTAGACATCTTTTCTGGAAGAGTGGAAAGTGCGTACTACAGAACCATATATGCCTTGTTTATCTAAATCATACGTATGTACTTTCTTTAGAGTTTGTATATTGAATTTATGTACTTGCTTACCTTCTACAATCCAAAGATTCTTATCTGCGTCTGAAGTGATATGGGAATACATGCTGGTTCGGTGAATCAGCGTATCTTTCCGGTCTTTTAGAGAATAAGCATAAATACTTCTGTCGGCAGATAATATCAGCCGTTCTCCGTCCCGTATCATAGCATTGATGGATTGTAAATGAGGGGCATTATCTTGACTGATTTCCTGTTTGAACTTATTTTGCCTGATATCATAAGTATATAACCCTTTGCCATTAGTTCCTATAAACAGTTTTTCAGATTGAGGCTCATACAATATGGATTTTAAATTAATGTGCGGCAAATAGAAGGGAGGAATGGCGGTTTCAAAGCGCTTTATTTCTCCTCGTTGCGTATCAAGCATGTTGAGACCACCGCCTTCTGTGCAAATCCATATATTTCCGTGAATATCTTCTGCCATATCGCCTACAATTGGATTTGAAAGACTGTTGGAACAGGCAGAAGCGTCATAATAGGTAAACATGTCTTGATGGACGGGAATATAATTGACCCCGCCAAAGTAGGTGCCTGCCCACAAAATGCCTTCTTTATCAATGAATACCGAGTGGACTGACGAATGCGAGAGACTTCCCGATTTTCCGTTTCGTATGTGGGAAGTAAATAAATCTTTCTGCGGATTGTATTTGTAAAGTCCGTTGAAGGTTCCAAACCATATATTTCCGTTCTTGTCTTCCGTTATGTTGCGGATAAAGTTATTGTAAAGTCCTTTGGAGGAGGCATTACCCGTATTATAGGTCGATAGGGTTCCGTCAGGGTGTATTCGGAACAATCCATCATTGACACTCCCTGCCCAAATGTCTCCTGAATTGGATTGGAAAATATTCCGCATGTTCTTGCAACTTATGATGGTTTTAAAGTGTGTGTCGTCATCGCTGTAAATAAGTCCACTGGCACATGTGAACCATTTGTGCCCTTTTTGATCTATGAGAAAGTCATAAATGCTTCCCACAGAGAGTTTGCACGATTTTACCAATGTTCCTGTTTCTTCATCCCAACGGCTCAATGTAAAGGCGGTTATTACCCAAATTGTATCTTGATGATTGTAGATAGTGAGGACACCTTTATCTAGGATTGTCTGAAAGGTTTCTTTTCGGATATCATATTTAACAAAAGCGTCATCTATCTTGAGGTATATGTCTCCTTTTGAATTACTGACGATTTTTGAGACAGAGTTTCCTTTAAATGAAGTGGTAACGCTAGGATTAGGTCTATAAGATATAATTCTGTTACCGTCATATATACTGATACCTTCTGCAGTACCGAACCATATTCTACCGATTGAATCTTGTGAAATCGAGAGTACGGCCGGATGTACCAATCCGTCTTTGGGACCCAGTGTCCTGAAATGAGCGGCTTGTATTTGTATTGAAAATAATAAAAAGAGGAAAAAGACAATATTCTTTGTTTTCATCGGTTTAAAGGTTTGTTGGTACAAAGATAGTAAATATTCTATCTTTTGAACTATAGTTTACTTCTTTTGTATTCTGCAACATGTTCATATAGGGGTATTTGGCGTTATTTGCCATAGAAACCAATACGAATAATATGAAGAAATACATCTGTTTACTTAGTTTGTGTTGCTTGCAAATTTTGATGAATATTTGGGCGAATGAAAGGATGCTAAGTCAAGACCGGAAACAACCCGGTGGTAGAACATATTGTGAAGATATATACAGGCTCCGCAATAGTTATCCCTTGACTCCTCCAAAAGCGGATGAAAGTGAGGTGCGGGATGCTGTCGCATTCCTCAAGAGTGTAAATCTTGCAGGAACCGGAGAGATTAAAAATGAAGTTGTACAACCCTTGTCTGCGGCTGTACGAAGTCTGGCTTACGCCTCCTTGACAGGTCTTCCGGAAGGAAAAAACTTTAGTCCTTTCATGGACTGTCTCTTATACACATCTCCGAGCCCACGAGACACTGAGCGATCTCGT
>ENA-UAPL01000486-UAPL01000486.1-human-gut-metagenome-genome-assembly--contig:-NODE-486-length-17118-cov-5.320108_pt1 | contig 17118 bp, 9 predicted proteins | sample MGYA00243480_ERZ654577 | MGnify/ENA primary metagenome ERZ654577 (study PRJEB26926, sample SAMN06164678) | human gut metagenome | biome: ENVO:00009003; feature: ENVO:2100002; material: ENVO:00002003...
GATCGCTCAGTGTCTCGTGGGCTCGGAGATGTGTATAAGAGACAGCATTTATTAAATAGGTATATTTTCGTAGTTAGTTAAATGGAGTGAAAATGCTAACTATTATTTCTAAAAAGTTTGTTTCAATCGAAATAGTTAGTATATTCGCACCGTCAGACAACACATTTCTTTGCAAAGAAACAAATTATGATTTAAAAGCACAAACATGTATGTATGCTTTGTAAGTGCGATTACTAACTATTAACTAATTTTAAAAGATTAAAGGAGGGTAAGTTATGAAAAAGTCAGTTTGGAACAAGATTTTGAAAGTGATTATTGCGGTAGCCTCGGCAATATTAGGAAGGGTTGGCGGCAATGAGAAGAAAGAGTGATTTTAACAGCAGGTTTATCTCCGGGAAATCCCCGGAGATGATAATAATTAAAAGTGATACATTATGAAAAAGATATCTATGCTATTTTTATTGATTATCTGGTTTATTTCCGGGGCGACAATTACTGCTCAGAATACAGTACTTTCTCCTGCTTTTCCGCAGGTGATTCCTCAGACTCCAGAAGTGAATAGATTGATTGGTATGATTAATTATCCTGTGTCTTATAATACAGGGTTGGTGAAAACTGAAATTCCTATTTATGAAATAAAACTTAATAGTGGGTATACTTTACCTATAAAGTTAGTATATCAGTCTTCAGGCTTTAAGCCTAACGAGCGTAGTTTTGTAGGTGCCGGTTGGAGCTTGGTAGCGGAACCACAGATAGCACATGCGGTGAATGGATTGCCAGATGAAACGCCCAATGTGGGACTATACATGAATAAAGGAGTGAATCTTAGTGGTGCATTTGTTCAGGATACATTGGTTGATGCTATGTATGGACGTTATGACCTTGAGCCTGATCAATATTTCTACTTGTTGCCTCACAAGGGTGGTAGTTTCTTTCTGAATAGACCGGCTAATAATAATTCCAAAAAGGAATTTGTAACTGTTCCTTATGATCCGATTCGGATAGGTAATTCTCCTGATTTGAAGAGTTTCAATATTACAGATACGGATGGTGTACGGTATGATTTTATTCCCATAGAACATACGGAGACTCAAACGGAGAATCAACAAACAGAAGCTATATCGGTATATAAAGCTGCGCATATTCTTACGCCAAATAAGGAATCCATCACTTTCTCTTACGAGGGGTTGACGGCAAGCAGTCCATATAAGTATACGCTTCGTAATTACGAGCAAAGTGCTACACTGGATATTAAAAAGAAATCGGTGTTGAATAGGGATGTTGTAATACCATATTGCAATGGGAAGGAAAATGTATTGACCGATGAATTCATTAATTATCCTTATGAAAAGTCGAACGGACGTAAGGTGAAGTTGGTTCAGCGTGATGTTACAGGGACTTCTACAATGGGTACTGAGATGAGAGTAAGTACTTATAATGTTTTCCACAGCGATGGTATTAAGGATAATGATTTGGTCTTAATGTGTAATGATACTCGCACTACGAGCTATTGGATACAGTCTATATCCTCCAAATACCTGAGTCGGATCAATTTTCCCGGTGGGAGTATAGAGTTTACTTATGTTATGATAGCTGAGTACCAAACAAGTCAGAAAGTCTTGAACGGGATTGTCATAAAGGATTATCTGGGAAATGTGGTGAAACGTTTTCAATTATTGACGGAGAGGTTTGGTGAACGACCTTGTTTGAACGGTGTACTTGAGACTTCGAAAGACGGGCTTTCGCAGAGGCAATATAGTTTTCAGTACTGGGATCGGCGTGGAGTGGCTTATGATACTCCGCACGTAAATCCATGGGGATATTATCAACTATCAGGGAATAATCAGACGAATATTCCTGAATTGTATACTGAATTTGCGCTTTACAACGATAATGGCATTCCGATTGATACTATGTATTTTCGCTATGGCGGGAAAGACTTTTATCAAGATGGTGATGAGGCTCCCGGATTGACATTTATGCTTAAGAGTGTCACCTACCCAACGGGAGGAAGAACAGAATTTCAATATGAACGTAATAGATTTGAGGAATCTCATCGTACGAAATCGGTTTCTAATGGAAGCTTACGTATCAAGGAAATTAAGAATCTACAATCAGATGGTACGGTTGCATCACGGCGTATATTCAAATATGGTAGAGGAGAATATGGGCAAGGGCTTCCTGTGCGTGTGCTTACTTTCTATGATTTCATGACGTCTTACGAACAGGTTTGTTACAAACAATCTGCTGGCATTGGACCTCCTTCTTGGTTTGAAACTTACAGAGTCTATAAAGTTGATCTGCATGCACGGCCTGTAGTGAATGATTTTTTGGAATCTTCCGCTTCTATAGTATACGACTATGTGGCCGAATATGCGGACGAGGAGGGAAAATGTGGAAAAACCGTATATGAATATGATTATAGTAACCTGAATGCTATCCGTTCCGTTCGTGAGGCTGTGCCTCCATATTGCCCTTTGCTTCATAAAAGAGCTTATCGTCCGTATAAAGACTGGAGTGTAGGGCAATTGCTACGTAAAGCTGTTTATGATGGTAAAGGAAATCTGCTGAGTGAGCAAAAGAATACCTATAGAAAGATTGAAAATCTTAAGCAAATAACTTATATGAAACTCGAACCGCAAAAAAGTTATTTGTTTTATGACCCGGCTGTAACAAGTTGGGAGACAATACGTACTTTAAAGATAGGTAGAGTAGTTCCTAATCCTGTTGATAGCCGGGCTATTGCCAAAGGTGTGCCGGAACCTTACCGGTATGACGGTTCTTTGTCCTTCTTTACCGGATATAAACTGTTGACTTCTTCGGAAGTGAAAGAGTATGAAGGTGATCGAACATTTGGTCGTAAAACTGAATATGAGTATAATGATTACTTATTACCTACCATGGTAAAGAATACATTGAACGGGGGAAAAACGCAAGTTGAAAGTGTTTTTTATCCTACAGATTTCACTGATGAAGTTTCAAAAACGATGGTAAACCGTAATATAGTGCGGCCGGTAATACATCGTGTTGCTACTATGGGGAATGCAAAATATGATGTATATAATCCATATCGCCTGTCATCGGACATTCCTGTAGTAGATCGCATAGAGACGGGTAAAGGTGATAAAGAGAGGGAAACGCGCATACAGTTTATTAGGTACGATGATTATGGTAATTTATTGGAAGCGGTAAAGGATGGTTCGCAACGTATCTCCTATATTTATGGCTATGGCTCTTTATATCCGGTAGCTAAGCTTGAAGGTGCGGGATATGAGTCTTTCCCGGAGAGGTTTGGACAGATAAAAAGTTATTCGGATAGCACGATGTTAGCAGGTACATGTGCCTCTTTGCGCTCTACTCTTCGAGGCATTGGATTGGTGACGTCTTATACTTATCGTCCACTTGAGGGAGTCAGTTCTGTAGTTGTTCCGAATGGAAACCGTAAGAGCTTTCATTATAATAAATTCGGGGAGTTAGCAGCTGAATTGGATTATGGAAATAATAAGGAAAAAGAATATGGCTATCATTATAAATGCGATTCAGTGAGTGCCCCTGTTGAGCCTCCTCCATCTTACCAACCTCTGGAATTGAGGATAGGAGCTGGGCAAACTTATCCCCTTGGTAGAGTTTCAATAGCTGCATGGGGTAGTGGAGGAAGTGGAGATTATTCTTACAGTTGGGTCTTGACAAACGATAAAGGTTTGAACTATAGAACAGAAAATTCTAATTTCACCTATGAATTCACTGTTCTTGGAACGTATCAACTGGCTTGCACAATACATGATAGGGTGGCAGGGGCAAGTGCCACAAGCGTAGTATCTTTTGAAATAGTACCTAATATGGCTGTTAGTTTTCAGAACATTCATACCTTTAAAGAAGGTAACGAACGCTTTATTGAGGCATACATTGATTGTCCTTGTGAAACAGACATCACCTTCTTATTAGAATATCAGACGAATACATACAAGGGGATTACTTTTTATATAAACGATTATAACAATAACAATAAATTTGTTCGGTATGGCAATGGTGCAGACTTCGTTACTGTGAGATTTCCTAAAGGGCAATCGCGAATTTATATAGTGTATAACCAAGGTGACAAATGCTGCCGGACTGTGATAAATAAAGCGACCAATGGCGTTACTTATCAATATCCCTATGTATTAGATGCGCCGTTAGATTAAATATGGAAAAATATGAAACGATTTATACAATCTTTAATAACAATGCTTTTGGGACTACTTCCGATACAGGTATCTGCACAGTCTTTAAGCAATAATTATGTGCAAACACGCACTTATCGGGAAGCCGGAAATGCTTCTAAATGTATGGAACAGATTCAGTACTTTGATGATTTGGGACGTGAAGAACAATTAGTTCTGAAGCAATTTGCGCCTAATGGGCAGGATTTGGTTTCCGGTATACAATATGACGGTTATGGCCGGAAATGGCGGGAATTTATTCCGGTTCAATCAATAGGTAGTACTGGAAGCTATGTGTCAGGCCTTTCCGAACAGGCGGCCAAGTTCACCGGAGACGCTTCTCCTTACAAGGAAATTGGATATGAAGCCTCTCCTTTGGAACGAGTACTTTCTGAAACGGGAGCAGGTGCGGCTTGGCACAGTGCGGGTAAGAAGAAGTGTAGCGACTATTTGGTGAATGATGCGAGTGTGAACGGGCTTTTATCAGCCCGGCACTACGCCATATCTTCCGATTATAGTATAACACAAGGCTCGCCTTCCGTTTATGCTGCCGGAGAACTCCGGGTTAGCCTTTCAGTAGGTGAGGATAATGACAGTACGCTGACCTTTACGGATAAACAGCAACATACTGTTTTAGTGCGTCAGCGCAACAAGGGAGTTTCGCATGATACCTATTATGTTTATAATGATTACGGGCTTTTATGTTATGTCCTTCCACCGCAACTGGACGGAAGGATTGATGCGACGTCTTTGGGGGGCTATGCCTATAGCTATAAGTATGACGACCGTGACCGCTGCATTGAGAAAAAACTTCCGGGCTGTGAACCTGTCTTTTTGGTTTATGATCGTGCCGACCGTTTAGCGCTTGAACAAAATGGCGTTCAAAAAGGTAAAAAACGCTGGACCGTATACAAATATGATGTATTGGGTCGCCTGCTTTATTCTTTTGAGCATACGGATGCGACGCCTGTTGCTACGCTGCGAGAAAGGTTGAAAAATATATGTGTTGAAGAACGAGACTCGGGAACGGATAATTTAGGAATAGGCTATACAAACACTACCGTTTCTTGGGGTACTGACTTGCAGTTGATTCTTGTGAATTATTACGATGATTACAAGTTTCTTGCGTCACTGGGCTCAACAGAAAGTACCTCCCTGGCTTATCTGGCAAAGTCAGGTTATGGTACCCGTTCGGATTATGCTGATGGTTTGCAGACGGGTACCCGTTCATATCTTCTGGATGGTTCCGGAAAATATACGGCTTCGGCAATGTATTATGATCAGAAGGGTCGCTTAGTACAACATCATTCTTCGAATGTTCGTGGTGGCTATGATAAGGAATATTATGCTTATAGTTTCACAGGCAAACCGTTACGTCATCATTATTACCATTATGGCAGTAATGGCGGTTCTACCTCTGACAGGGAATATGTTTACAGTTATGATGATGCGGAACGCTTGACGGAAGTACGTTGTAGTTTGAATGGTGGTACACAGTCCGTTTTGTACAGTAATGGTTACGACGGCTATGGACGTCTTCAGAAGCGGAGCTATAATGCTAATGTATATTCCGCCTCGTACGCTTATAATATTCGTAACTGGCTGACTGGCATCAGCGGCAGTAAATTTACCCAGAACTTATACTACCATACGGGTAACGGAACTCCTTGTTATGGCGGTAATGTCAGTAGTATGACTTGGAAATCGGGTAATGAGAGTACGCTTCGTGGTTATAAGTTCAGTTATGACGGTTTGAATCGTTTGCTGACTGCCGCTTATGGTGAAGGTTCTGCGATTGGTACGAATGTGAATCGTTTTACGGAACAAGTTACGAATTATGATAAGAATGGTAATATCTTGGGCTTGAAGAGATACGGACAAACCGGTGCAAGTACTTATGGCTTTGTTGATAATCTTACTATGACTCTGACCGGTAATCAGCTGAAGACTGTAAACGATGCTGTCACTGCTACTGCATACAATAACGGTTTTGAATTCAAAGATGGCGCTAAGCTTACGAAAGAGTATTCTTATGATGCTAATGGTAACTTAACGGAAGATTCCAACAAGAATATTACAAGTATTCAATATAATTGTTTAAATTTGCCAAGTAAGGTAATGTTTAAGGATGGTAGCACGATAGCTTATACTTATGGCGGTGACGGTGCGAAGCTGAAAACGATACATAAAATTGGGGGATCTACTACGACAACTGAGTATTGCGGCGATGTAATCTATGAAGATGGTACAGCTAAAAGGATGTTGACTGAGGCTGGCTATGTTACTTTGTCCGACAAGAAACCTCATTATTATTTGCAGGATCATCAGGGTAACAACCGTGTAGTTATCAATGAATCCGGTAGTGTTGAGGAGGTGAATCATTATTATCCTTTTGGAGGGCTATATGCTAATAGTACGAATGTTCAACCTTATAAGTATAATGGTAAGGAATTGGATGTGAGGAAAGGATTGAATTGGTATGATTATGGAACGAGACAGTATGATGCGGCGGTAGGAAGATGGCATGCGGTGGATCCCCTGGCGGAAAAGTATTATGAAGTATCACCGTATGTATATTGTTTAAATGATCCTGTGAAACATGTTGATCCTGATGGGAAGATTGTAGGTACTGCCATTGGTGGAATTTTTGGTGGTATAGTTGGTGGATTCAGAGCTTATAGAGAAGGTCGGAATGTTTGGGCAGGTGTTGCAGAAGGTGCTGTTTCCGGTGCAATAACAGGTGCCGCTGTTGATTTAGCTGTTGGAAGTGCTGTAGCAACCGGTGGAGGCTCTCTGCTTGTTTTGGGAGTAGGAGCTGCTGCAGGAACTATTGGTGGTGCAGGTGGTGCTGTTGCTGGCGATGTTGTTGGGCAGGTTGTTGAACAATTAGATAAAGGAGAAGTTAAAATATCAACAGAGAATTTCTCTAGTAAAGCTGTAAATGGAGCGATTGCTGGTGCAGTTGGAGGAGTAGCAAGTGGTGTTGCTAGTAACTTAGGAAAAATGTTCACTACTTCTGCTAAGTCTATTCAGCAAACAATGTCGAATAATATAAATTCTACATCAACAGTTTTGAGAGAAATGGGAGCATCTGCTGAAACGACAGGTGTAGTGGTTAATCAAATAACAAAAGGAATGGGTGAGGTTGGAAAAAAGACGGCGAATTCAATTTGGAGAATTGATGCTGGGACTTCTATTACAACAGAGTTTTCATTAAAAATAACGGAGGATAAATGGAATCAGTAATTAGATTTATTTATAAATTAGCCTTGTATGCGGGGCTTTTTGTATGTGGTAGTGCATTCCTTTTTTCTATAATTATGTATGTAATGTATAATGGTATAGGAAATGTTTTTAAATATGTACCAGCTGACAACTGTTCATATATATTGGAAAATGATACTGCTGTGAAGAGGCCTAGTATGGTGCTGAAATATCAATATCGTTTTAGAAATCAAACTTATAATGGTGAACATTCCTTTTTTAGTGAAGATATGAGAGAAAGTCTTGATTCTGTAACAGTTTATTGCAATACTGTCATCCCGTCTCTTAGTATGGTGAAAGGAGTACCTAACTCTGTGTATAAGCAAAGACATTACTTGGTACACATATGTATTTCCTTTTTAGGGTTTCTTTTTACTTTCCTTATTTGGAGATTTGCAGATCATGATAAATGGATTGGGGTGTATGCACGTGGAGAATATAAGAGTAAAAAATAGCGGGAATTAAATCCGCCTTAATTAAACAGCCCCTGTCTCATGTATTTTATGCGGCAGGGGTTGTCACTGCATTGGGAAAAAGTTTCCCGATTGTGAATCCATTACTCTAGCTTATGACCATACCGACCGTCTGTTACTTGAACAAAATGGCGTTCAAAAAGGTAAAAAGCGCTGGACTGTATACAAATATGATGGATTGGGACGTCTGATTTATTCTTTTGAGCATACAGATGTAACACTACGAGAAAGGCTGAAAAAGTGTATGTGCAGAAGAACGAGACTCTGGAACGGATAATTTAGGAATAGGCTATACACACACTTTTGATGCACAAAAAAACTCGAGTTAAACAGGTTGGAACTCAGATGCTTAATTCTACAATAGGCCAAATGAATTCGAATGCTGTTGAAGAAATCGTAACAAGAGGAGTAGATAGATTTAACTTAAAAATGGATTGGAATGATGAAGAGTACAAGAAGCCCTAAGAAAAAAGAGAAAAGTATGCAGACTAAAATAAACTGGGTTGTTTCTATTATATTAATTATTTTTCTGCCTATAGCGTATATCTATAAATGTCAGATGTTAAAGGAAAGTGGAATTACTACTTGTAAGGTAATTGACATACGCCGAAAGCCTGGAACTGGAGTAGTCCGAGGAAAACAAGCAACTGTAGAGTATTTTGTTGATAATCAGTGTTATGAAACAATTGAATGGAACTCTAGTGATAATTACGCTATTGGTGATTGTTTCTTGCTTGAGTATAGTTTTGCAGACCCTCAAATAGCCGATGTATTATGGGAAAAGGGTAAACAACCCTGTATGTCGGAATAATTATGAATTAAAGTTTTAGTACTCATCATTTGTAGAGGTCTGAGTTAATGGCTATCCTTATATGTTTTTCTATGTAAGGGTAGCTTTTTCTGATTGGAAATCTTGGACTGTTTTCAATAAATAATCATTCTATGACATCTCACTGGGAATAATATTAAATTTCTTTTTAAAGCAACTACTAAAATATTTGGGGTCATTATAGCCTACGGTATAAGCCAAGTCAGAAATCCGGATATTAGGATTATCCGAGATGATTTTGTGGGCTGTTTGCAAACGTATATCTGAGATGAAAACAGAAGGTGATTCACCTGATAAGTTTTTTATTCTCCTGTAAAGAGTAGATTTGCTTACTTTCATGGCATCGGCAAATGCCTGTTGGTCGAACTCGACGTTATCCAGATGCTCGTATACACAGTTGATAGCCTCTTGCAGGAATACTTTGTCGGCAGAGTCTATATCAGGCTTTTGCATTTTGAAATAAATGGCATCCGAGTAATCCTTGAAAAGATTCTCTTTATTTTTCAGTAGACTCTTTATTTTGGCTAAAAGCAGAGTTAACTGAAATGGTTTGGTTATATAATCATCAGCACCTGCTTCGTATCCTTCGATGATGTCTGATTCGCTGTTCTTGGCTGTCAGAAGGATGATAGGAATATGTAATAACTCTTCTTGTTTCTTTACGTAATGGCAAAGTTCTATGCCATTCATTACAGGCATCATAACATCTGAAATGACAATTTTGATATCTTTCGCTTTTTCCAGTTGCTCTATGGCTTCTTTGCCGTTGGTAGCTTTAAGGATATGATATTCTCGTGCTAATGAGTGAGACATGATATTAAGCAAATCTTCGTTGTCCTCAACTAACAGCAATGTTTTTCTGTCTCCTTCTTCAATTGTTTCTATAAGGGATGTGACTTTATTACTCTCATTGTCTGTGTTTTCGGTTTCTGTTGTCTCCGGTAGTGATAGAATACTTTTGTCAATTTCTTCTTCGGAGAATGCGTCTTCCGTAATGGGGAGTGTAACACTGAATGTAGTGCCTTGCCCAAGTTGGCTTTTAACTTCAATAGTTCCGTGATGCAGGGTTACAAGGTCTTTGGTCAGGGACAGACCTATTCCATGCCCTGTTGTGTGGTATTTCCGGTAATCTCCTTCATAGAACCGATTGAATAATTTAGAGAGATTCTCTTCTGAAATACCTTCTCCATTATCACTTACGGCAATGATGATCTCTTTGGATGAGGTGCTATAAGAAATATTTATATGGATTTTCTTACCCTCTTTGTTATATTTGAACGCGTTAGAAAGCAGATTATAAAGTATCTTGTCTATCTTGTCCGGATCAAAATATCCTATTATATCTTCCTGCTCGGCGGATATTTCCAGTTGCATCTTCTTCTTCTTTACTAAAGGCAGGAAGCTGTTGACGCTGTTCATGATGAAAGATGTGATGTTTCCTTGTGATACTTTCAGTTTCAAATTACCAGATTCTGCTTTCCTGAATTCCAGAATTTGTTGTAACAGACGCTTCAAGCGATTGATGTTATTCTCCATTATGGAATAATAATCGCTTGGAGCGTAACTCTTAATTTCATTTAGCGTAACGGAAATGACGGTCAACGGAGTGAGTAACTCGTGTGTGATATTGGTGAAGAATTGTAGCTTGGCACGATTTAATTCCTCTTGTTTCTTCTGTTCCAATTCTTTTATGCGGAGGACGTTCTTTTGCCTGATTTTCTTTCTTCCGATGCGTATTGCATTGGCTATGAGGCTGACAATGAATATAGAGTAAAAGAAATATGCCCAGGGGCTACTCCACCAGGGAGGGGTTACAGTAATGGTAATGGCTTCTTTTACCTCACTCCATTTCCCATTTCCATTGCTTCCTTTTATATATAGTGTATAGGTACCACTTTCCAGATTGCTGTAGGATATAATGTTGCTTCTGTTGGAAGTGTACTGCCAGGTATGATCCAGACCTTCTAATTTGTAAGCATACTCATTCTTTTCCGGATTATAGAAATTCAGCACAGATAGTTTACAACTGAAATCATTTTGTCTGTAATTCAGGCGAAGAGTCCGGGTATATCCGGGAGCAAAGTCAGAAATCGCGGCTCTCTCCGTTGCCGGAAGATTCTTCAGTGATTGGTTTTGTATCTGTATATCAGTAATAAAAATCTCCGGTTGTGCTTCGTCGGCAGTCAGTTTTTCAGGATAAAAGGAGTTATATCCTTGAGGGCCACCAAAAAACATTTCTCCATCTTCCGCCTGGCAGGCAGCCCCTCTCGCGAATTTATTATCCTGCAATCCATCGGAAGTTGTGTAGAGGCGGCATTTGCTTTCTGCAATAGAATCTTTCAGATTAAGTTTGATCAATCCGACATTGCTTCCCATCCACAGATTGTGTTGTTTATCTTCCAGAATACTGCATATCATATCACCGGGGATATTGTATTGGGTATGGATAGAAATGAAAGAATCTTGTCGGGGATCATAAAGATTCAGTCCCCCGCCATCTGTTCCTACCAGAATGTTACCTTCTTTATTTACGAAGATACACTGTATTTCATTTGAATTAATCTTTTGGTTGTTGATGGAATAAGAGAAAAATGTACACTTCCCGTAATCTTGTGGAGGTGGCATACGGAATATTCCACTGTGATCCGTTCCTATCCATATATTGTTGAGGCTGTCTTGGGTTATGGAATAAATGTTATGCGAATATTGCCTTTGCGGGGAGAGCAGATTATTGTAGTGGTAAAACTGTCCTTCTTTTGTCAGAATACTTAATCCGGTAGTGGAACCCAGATAAACATTCTGTCGATTATCTTCGAACATACAAAATATGAAATTCGGGAATTGGGGAATTGTGGTTGAACTCATGTTTGACAAAGGCTGTCTATGGTCTTCCGGACGGTATATGTAAAGCCCATTGCCGAAACTGCCTAACCATAGTTCATCTCTGTTCTGTGGCTTCAGAAAGCTATAGTATGTATCTTCAGAGTTGAGGATGGTTGGGCTAAAAGCCTTTTCCCTTTTACTATTGGAGTGTGTGGTGCGGTCATGGATGATGAAACTATGCTTTTCCAGACCGATCCATAAATCATCTTTATAGATAGTCAGTCCTTGAATATTGTTACAGGCAGTCTGATTGGATGCATAAGTCGGCTGATGGCGGTTGAATTGCAGATTTTGTGGCTTTACCCAATAAACCCTTCCTCCGAGAAACCCCAGCCACATGGTTCCTGTTCGATCCCTGAAGATCGTTATGATTTCATTGTAGGGCAGTCCGCTGGAAGGGATATTAGGGGCATAGTTTACAAAGTTTTTACCATTAAAGCAACTCAAACCTTCCAGTGTTCCAATCCATAAAGTACCGGTACTTGGATCTTCGGATATGGAATATATTAGGTTATGTATAAGACTGTTGTTATTTCCTTTTTCGTGTACGAATTTCTCGAAATAAGCTTTCTCTGTATCGTAGGGGTGATGAAGCTTATATAGTCCGTATCCCCATGTTCCGATCCAGATTTGCTCTTTGCTGTCCTGAAACAGGAAATAGGCAGAATTTAAAGGATTGAAGGCCGGATAAGTTATCAGGCTGTCTGTGGAAACAATGTAACGGTGCAGTCCATTGCTCCATGTACCTATCCATATCTGATTGTCGGGTGCTTCGATAAGAGATTTTACATCCATTTGTTTGACTTTGATAAAGTCTTCGGCGGTATTTGGTTGGTTGGGCTTTTTATCGTTTTTATATAGCCAGCTGCCGGTTCCTATCCAGATGGTACTGTCCTTTGTTATTAATAGGGATTGAACTCTTTCATTATTCAAAACACCAAAATCCTTTTGAATTTTTCCCGTCTTTTTGTCGAGCATATTCAGACCATAACTGGTACCTATCCACAGTCTGTTTTGATAATCCTCTTGTATGACCAGAATGTCGTTGCTGGATAAAGCATTGGGAGTATATAGATTAGACTTGAAGGTTTCCAACTCATACCCATCGAAACGGCATACTCCGTTGCGGGTGGCAAACCAGATAAAACCTTCTCTATCCTGATATATCTGCTGAACATCAGTCGGGATATTGATGTAAGGGGGAAGACTCTTGAACTCACTCTTATATTCTTGCCCCTGCGTGTTCCCGGAAATTAGAGTGATTAGAAAAAAGATCAGATATGATTTCCAAATGTCTTTCATATATTTGTCTTTAGATGCTATTCGCAAAAATACTAAATTAAACTCAAGATAATACATAAAACAGAGGAATTGTAAAGACGCTTGCAAATAGAAGTAAATATAAAAATAAGTAGGTAGAAAAATCAGTCAATATGGTCTGACGCATCATTCTTTTGCCATTTGGAACAGGGCATGAATGATTTCTCGACATGAATGAATGAATTCCCGACAGCGATGAACTTCTTTTTAATCACTTTTGCAGTGTTGCAACAGATATAAATAAAAACCTTTTTAATTTTAATTTAATAGAAAAAGTATGGGACATGAAAAGCATTTAGAAGAAATGAATAACACTGCTAAATCCTGGTTAGTCCGGAAATTAATAGTAGGGTTATTGTGTATATGTTCGTTCACTGCTACTTTCGGTCAGAATGCAACAGTATCGGGTGTTGTGAAGGATGATACGGGAGAACCTGTGATTGGGGCAGGTGTTCTTGTAAAGGGAACCACATCAGGAACCATAACGGATGTTGAAGGACATTTCTCATTTCGGGCCGATGACCTGAAAGGAACGTTGGTCGTATCTTTTGTAGGTATGGAGACCCAGGAAATTCCGATGAAAGGGAAGTCTGTTTTCAATATTGTATTGAAAACCTCCAATACTTTGCTGGACGAAGTGCAAGTAGTTGCCTATGGTGCCCAGAAGAAAGTGACTTTGACCGGTTCGATCAGCTCTATAAATACGGATGAGCTGTTGAAAGTGCCTACAGCCAGTATTGGTAATATGTTGTCCGGTGTGCTTTCGGGAGTTTCTTCCGTGCAGTCATCAGGTCAGCCAGGTGGAGATGACCCGGATGTCTTTATCCGTGGTATCAGTACTTTGAACACAATGAATGCCAAACCGCTATACCTGGTAGATGGTGTGGAACGGAGCTTTTTTCAGATAGATCCTAATGAAGTGGAAAGCATCACAATCCTGAAAGATGCTTCTTCGACGGCGGTATTCGGTGTACGCGGTGCGAATGGTGTCATTATTGTTACCACGAAACGTGGTAAAGAAGGTAAGGCTAAGATTAACGCCTCTTTCTCATACGGCATCCAGGCTCCGACGCGCATGCCGGAATTTGTGAACAGCTATGAATATGCCACTTTCATGAATGAGGCTTATGCGAATGATGGCAAAGACCCTAAGTTTACCCCGGAAGCGGTAGAGGCTTTCCGTACCCATTCCAATCCTATCATATATCCGGATACGGACTGGATGGATATGCTATTCAAGTCGTCTGCTCCCCAAACACAAGGTAACGTAAACATCTCAGGCGGTACGGAGCGAGTTCGTTATTTTGTCTCTATGGGTATGCTGAATCAGAAAGGATTCTTTAAAAACCATGATACCCGTTATGATGCTAACTTCAACTTCAACCGTTATAACTATCGTGCAAACCTGGATGTTGATTTTACAAAGACTACGCTTGTGACCGTTAATATGGGCGGGCGTGTGGAAAAGAGGAATTCTCCACGTTCGGGCGATAATATGAATGAATTGTTCCGCAGAATTTATTGGGGTACTCCGTTTTCCGGTCCCGGAATTGTGGATGGAAAGTGGATTAAAGGTAATAGCCAGTATCTACCGGTAGGCTTGTCGGATGGGTTAGGCAATATTTACGGACGTGGCTATAGCGCTAAAACAACGAATGTCATCAATCTGGATTTGGCTTTGAGTCAGAAACTGGATTTTGTCACCAAAGGATTGCAGTTCAAGATAAAGTTTGCCTATAATAGCGGATATGACCATGTGAAAGAGCGTGCTACTTCTATTGAAAGCTATCAGCCCTGGTATAGAAAAGATGTTACCTGGATGGAGCATCCGGCAGATTCCGATCCCAATGAAGTCGTTTATATCCAGGATGGTGAGGCAGGCCTGATTGGTTATGGTGAAAGTTTCGGTAAGTCACGTGACTGGTATGCTGAGGCAAGTTTCGACTGGAAGCGCGATTTTGATTTGCATCACCTTTCTGCATTGGTTCTCTATAATCAGAGTAAGGCCTATTATCCTGACAGTGATTATCCGGGCATACCAAGGGGATATGTAGGATTGGTGGGCCGTGTCACTTATGATTATGACAATAAATATCTGATTGAAGGTAATGTGGGGTATAATGGTTCTGAGAATTTTGCTCCCGGCAACCGTTATGGTTTGTTTCCCGCAGTCTCAGGTGGGTGGGTACTTACCCAGGAAGAGTTCCTGAAAGATAATCCGGTGGTTGATTTCTTAAAAATACGTGCTTCTTATGGTGTGGTAGGTAATGACAGATACCATCCGTACGGCAATAATTTCATGGATCGTTTCTTATACTTGCCTAACAGCTATTTTATCGGAGGCGGTTATCAGTTTGGTACAGGTACCAGTTGGACACCGGGTGCTTATGAAAAGAGTTTTGGTAATTCGGGACTGAGTTGGGAGAAATCTGCCAAGCAAAATTATGGTATCGACTTCTCTTTGTTTGGGCAGAAACTGAGTGGTAGTATTGATTACTTCTATGAAAGGCGCGAAGACATTCTGGCAAAAGCCTCGACCGACCCGATTATCCACGCAATGAGTCTGCCGGTATTGAACTTAGGTATTGTTTCTAATAAAGGAGTTGAACTGAACTTGAAATGGAATCATAAATTGGAGAAACTCAGATACTGGGCAAATCTGAATGTCTCTTATGCAAAGAATAAGATTGTTTATCAGGATGAAGTTCCTTCGGAATATGAATATACCTTGAAGACCGGCCATCCGGTGGGGCAACCTTTCGGTTTGAAGGTGAGAGGATTTTATTATGAAGGAATGGAGAATATAGCAGACCACAGTTATGTCTTGAAAGAAGGTGATGTGGTTTACGAAGATTTGAATAATGACGGTAAGATTGATGATAATGATAAGACTGCACTTGGATATCCGAGTTACCCGTTATTGAATGCAGGGCTCACATTAGGATTCGAGTATAAGGGATTTGACTTTAGCATGTTATGGGTGGGCGCAACCAAAACTTCCCGCGTTTTGCAAGAGACTTTCCGCAGACCTCTTGGAGATACTAATGACAGATCGTTGATGCTTCATCAGTTTGAAGACCGTTGGACACCTGAAACGGCTGCTACTGCAAAACTACCGCGTGCTACGATTGACGGTGTGAAGAATAACTACCGGGATTCTGAATTATGGGTAAAAGATGCAAGTTACTTACGCTTGAAGAATATTGAAATCGGCTATAATTTCCGCCTTCCGTTTATGCCGAAAATAGGTATGGAGAAAATGCGTGTATTTATGACCGGTTATAATCTGCTGACCTTTGATAAGCTGAAAATATCAGACCCGGAGTCAATGTCCAGTGGTGTGCCGCAATATCCGGTGATGCGTGTAATCAATTTTGGTTTAAATGTAAGTTTCTAAAACAACGACTGACATGAAAAAGATATTAAATGGATTAATCCTTATTCTATTGATAACATTGGGCTCTTGCGTCGATGACTTGAAAGTGGGTGATGCTTTTCTGGAAAAAGCTCCGAGTGTGGATGTGGATAAAGACGTGGTATTCAATGATGCGAACTATGCCCGTGCATTCTTGTGGAATGCTTATACTTCCTTATATTATGGACGTCCTTTGAAGTGGGGGGAAAAACAGAACAGAATGAATATGGGAGCTGTGGATGCGCTGACAGACTGCTTTACCAGCGGCTTGAGTTGGGATGGCGTTAGTAGTCTGTATTACTCTGGCCAGTTTAATGCGACTTCCGATTATTCAGCTGCCGTTTATTCTTATTCTAACGGTGAAGAACAATGGACCGGTATCCGTAAAGCCTGGTTATTTATTGAGAACATCGGTCAGACTCCCAATATAGACGATAAAGAGAAAGAACGTTTGAAGGGTGAAGCTAAGATGATCATAGCTTGTCACTATGCTGATATGTTCAGAAACTATGGTGGTCTTCCTTTAGTAACCAAAGCATTTGATCCGAATGATGATTTTAAATTGCCGCGAGCCACTGCCCGCGGAACGATGGAGTTCATTGCCGACCTTTGTGATCAGGCTTATGCCGTATTACCCTGGGCTTTGCAATCTAATGAACAGGAGCAATGGGCGGGACGCTTTACTGCCGCTGCCGCTCTCGGACTGAAAATTAGAGTCTTGCTGTTTGGTGC
>ENA-UAPL01000489-UAPL01000489.1-human-gut-metagenome-genome-assembly--contig:-NODE-489-length-17091-cov-4.917997_pt1 | contig 17091 bp, 9 predicted proteins | sample MGYA00243480_ERZ654577 | MGnify/ENA primary metagenome ERZ654577 (study PRJEB26926, sample SAMN06164678) | human gut metagenome | biome: ENVO:00009003; feature: ENVO:2100002; material: ENVO:00002003...
CAAGCTTACCGTGCCAGAAATTGTTCTCGACATCAATGCCTGCCGCTGCGAGACCGTCGAGAAAATCCTGTTCTGTGGTCTTGGTGAAGACCATGCGGCCCACATAGGTATGGTCAGCCTCCAGGAAATCGTATGCGAGCACGTCGCTGTATTCGCCGGCACCGTTGCTTGCGGTAGGACATTCATTCTGCTCAAAGAAGCAGTTGTAGAAGCGACGGTCTGCGAGACCGGGATTGTAGGTGTCGTTTGCTATGCTCTCCACATAGCCTGCGCCATGGCCGGCATTGCCCTGAGTTGTGTTCTTTGCGAATGTGCAGTTGACGAAACGCGACACATCACCCTTGAGTCCGCCGTTCATGAAGACCGCGCCGGCCTCGGATTTGCTACCATTGAGAAGGAATGAGGAGTTGGCGAAAGTGACCACGATATTCTTGCACTTGTCGTCTTTCGAACCATAGTTCTCGGCATTGTTGATGACTACCGCGCCACCCTGTCCGTCGATGGTCTTGTTCTGCACGAATGAGCAGTTTGTAAAGAGAGCGTCGAGCAGATTTCCGCCGTCTGTGTTGTTCTGCAGATAGACGGCACCGGCTCCGTTCCATGTTGTGTTTCCGATGAAGTCACAGTGATCGAACGATGCTGTGATCATTTCATTGAGCGGCCACAAGTGGATCGCGCCGCCGCGGCTGTTGTCAACGTATGTTCCGTCCACTTCCGCGCCGTTGCCCTCGAAGAGAGTGTTCGACACGGAGAGTACGCCGCCATTCTGGCAGATGGCGCCGCCACGGCGGTTAAGGTTGTTGATAAACTGCGAGTCCTTCACAGTCAGGCGTCCTGTCTGGAAAAGGATCGCGCCGCCTCGCTCGCTCTGGGGATTTTTGAGAATGATGTTGCCGCTTGAATGCTCTTCTGCCTTGAGCACGTCGAGATCAAGATGATTGTTCTCAAAGACGCAGTTTTCGATCTCTACCCTGCCATTGTCATGAATGAAGAAGACCGCGCCGCCCTCGCCGGGTGCGATACCATTCCTGAATGAGAGGTTCTTGAAGGTTGCGGTGGTCTTGTTGTTGTCACCGCGCACATAGAAAAGACGCATGGCCCCTTTGCCGTCGAACCCGTCATTGGCCGGGTCCTCGCCTATGAATGTGATCTCTTTCCAGGGAGTGAGTTTGCCGTCGACCGTGGTGTTGGACCCGTTCAGAAAGAATCCGTTCTGCTTTCCGTTGTTGTACGATATATAGTGTCCCCAAGTCCCGTTTTTGTCCTCGATGCCGTCTCCAAGTTCCTTTTCCTTGGAAAGATCGATTATTCCGGAGATATGGATGTTATCGCCAGCTTCGATAATGTCGTTCAGGCTGGTCAGTGTCGCGCGCGGCGCTGAAGCTTCAAGTCCGGAGTTGCTGTCGTTGCCACTCTGTGCAATGTAAAGATCCTTTGCGATGGCTGTTCCGGAGTATCCCCCCGCCATAAGCAGAACGATCAGTGAAGATGTAACTGTTTTCATGAGTTTTTTGTGATTTAGAAATGTATATATAGGTGCGCTCCTAATATGTGCCGACAAAATTATCCTCCCCGGATTAATCGGTATGTTTTATTGTAATTAATGAGTGGTTAAAAGCCGAAAACATGTTGTAAAACATATAAAACAGGCCTTTTCACGCCATAATCATCATAATTTTACTTAAATATCAGGAATGTCACGCAGGCATGCCTTTTCCGGCATTAAGCGTTTTTTAATTCCCGCGTAGCCGCTTTTTCAGTTTTCTTGCCGCGTCGCCCACTATTTCAAGGTAGTGGTCCGGCTTCAGATTCTCCTCGACAGCAACAAAAGATGTGCCCGCTGAGTCTACCGGGACCTCGGATGCGCACTTGAATATCGCGGTGCCTTCGTCGATCTCATCAAACATTGCCACATAAAGCATTTTCGCGCCCATTTCCAAAGAATAATCAATCTGGGTCTGAAGGAACTTACCCTCGAGCCGCGGGATAGAGAGGGTCTGATGGCCGTACATATTCTTCCACGAAAAGCCCGGAAACACAAGAGGGGCATAGTCAAGGCCCTCTTTCCAGCACCATGACGCATCATCCCTGAGTATTGACCTGAAATTATCGAATGTGTCGGGAGTGTAGCGCGCCACAAGCCACGGCATCACAATATCGCACTGCCGGATGATGTCGTGCAGGAGTGGGTCGTCCGTGGCGTCTTCCCTGAGTTCGCGCCAAAATGTCGGGACTCCGATCATGACGCTGTAACCCATATCCTTCAGGCGCGAGATGACTTTGGCGCAGTCTTCAAGTCCGTACTTACGCCCGTCGTCGAAGCCGACTCCCCATATCGCCACGAGAGGCTTGCCATTGTGGTGAAGATATGACGGATTGGCGTTTCTGTCGAAAATATGATGATTGGCCGACAACTCTGCCATATCCTGAGGAATTACCGCCAGGTCTTCTCCGCTCACCCCACTGAGATCGTACATCACACAGATGGCACGGTCGTAATCCAGTGCCGATCTCATGGCCGACGACAGCACCTTATTGAAATGCCGGCGTCCGCTTTCGCCCTTGATCTCGCTGACAAACCGCTGCATGAACACCCCGTCGAGTCCATATTCCCTCATCCACCGGAAATGTGTCGCCACCGTCGACGAGTCGTATGAACTGAACACCCTTGCCGGTCGGCCATCGGGCATGACGAACTCCGTCGGATATGTCTTTTCATATTCCGACACATCGGGCCACATGTCGACCGTGGCGGAACCGGGGCGGAAGCCGGAGCTGCCTCGGTAATGATAGAAGCCTCTTCCCGCACTGTCGCCCTCGGCATTGAACCAGCCCTGATACCCGGCCATCACCAGTCCCCGGTAGCTGTCGTAGACTGTCGGAGCTGCCGCTCTTCTGGCAGTGCAGCCTGCCAGAAGCAGGCCGCACACTCCTATCACTGATAACATTCTCTTCATCTTGATACTGATTTGGCAAGAAACTCGGATGAAATATCGGGATTCTTTCCCCACTCACGGTTTGCCTTTGGCCCCATCACGAATTCAATCTTGCCTCCATTCCGGAGATCTTCATGGCTGAACCATGGTGTATCCAGCGTTTTGCCGTTGAGTTTCACCGACTGGATATACTTGTTGGTGTCGGATGTGTTGCTGGCCACGATCTCAAACTTCTTGCCATTGTCAAGATGGATTACGGCGTGCTCAAACATGGGAGAGCCTATGCTGTACTTGGGTATGCCGGGGGTGACCGGATAGAAACCGAGCATCGAGAATGCTACAAAACCCGACATTCCGCCACCATCCTCATCTCCGGGAAGACCCATCAGGTCATTTCTGAACCATTGGCGCAGCAAGGTGCGGATTCGCTTCTGAGTCTTCCATGGCTGCCCGGAATAATTGTAAAGATAGGGCACATGAAGGCTCGGTTCGTTTGCCATCGAGAATTGTCCGACATTGCCGGTATGGTCAGGCAGCTGGGCATAGAACTCAAACTTGCTTTTGCCGAGAGGCTCATTGAATGTCTCGTCGAGTGCGTTGTTGAAAGCCTGCGGACCGCCCATGAGCTTTATGAGATCCGGAATATGATGGGGCACGTCCCAACGGTAGACCCATCCATTGTTCTCGCCATAATACTCCCTTGCGCCCATGCCTCCGGGATAGCGGTAATCAAATGGTTCGATAAATTTACCTTCGGAATCCTTCGGATGGAAAAATTTGGTCTCCGCATTGAAGATATTGCGGTAGTTGTATGAACGTCCGTCGTAATACCGGGCCTCTTCTTCCTTTCCCAGTAATTTCGCAAGCCGGCCCAGACACCATTCGTCGTAGGAGGTGCCGAGAGTGACGGCTACCGGCTGACGCTTCTCGAAAGGATGGACCTCGGGTATCGTTTCGGTCTCGCCAGGCGCCAGAGCCGGTATGTATCCGTGCTCCTTATAGAATTGGTCAAGTTTACCGGCCGGTTTCCCCGACCATGGAGCCAGCGTCTTGTTCTCTATGCCTCTGCGGCAGGCCTCATAAGCAAGTTCGAGATCAAATCCGGTGAGTCCTTTGGTATAAGCGTCCACCACGGTGGCCACTCCATGGTTGGAATTCATGCGCCTGGTGTCGCCGGTAATTTCCGGGAATGTCGGCATCCACAGACTATCGGTCTGCTGGGCCATGCGGAGATAGGAATGGATGATGTCAAGCTCAAGTTCCGGCTCTGAAATGACACGCAACGGATGTGCGGCACGGTATGTGTCCCAGATCCAGTCATCCGTATAGAAAGGATGGCCCTCGTCATCGTGGACTTTCCCATCCGAGGCGCTGAAGTACCGGCCGTCCTCGCTCAGGCAGACAGGTCGCTCATATGTGCGGTAGAGTGACGTATAGAAGAGGGTCTTGTCCCTGTCGTCTTCCGTCTCCACCTCGATTTTGCCGAGAGTCTCGTTCCATATGTCACGGGCTGCGCCGGCTACTGAATCCACATCATAATTGCCGATCTCGCGACGCAGGTTGCGCGCGGCCTGCTCCTCGCTTATGAAAGATATGCCATATCTGATGTTAAGCACTTCCGTATTGTCATAATTCAAGGCAAGCGCGGCATTCTCGCCCGAAACTTCATTGCTGTTTTTGCCGTCGGCTACAGAAAACACCTCTTTAGGCGACTGCTTGCTCTCCATGTAAAGATATACCTTCACATTGTTGTCGAGATTCTGATACCCGCTTATCACATTGCCCTCATGCCTCAGGGCGCCGTTTCTCGTGTTAAGGATGATATATGCAGGCGCATCCGGATTCATGGCAAGCTCGTAGACTGCCGACTGATGCGACGGAGCGAACCTGACGGATATCTCCGGCTCGTCGAGATACACGGAATAGAGATACGGCCTGAGGTCCTCGTTGTCGTAGGAATACGCGATGACCGGAGCGACGGCGTTTCTCTCGCCCTGGAACGGCGAAAGATTGAAGGCCGATTTCTCCCGATGATTGGTCACTATGAGCGGAAGTCCATTGATTTTATCGGATGTAAAATCGGAACGTTCGGGCACTACACGCAGCATGCTGTTGGGTAGATGCACATTGGGGAAAGCCGGCACAAGCAGATGACTGACATTGCCCATGTATGGATTCACATAATCCACAGGAGTCTTGTCTTCATTGACGCCGGGCATGGCACAGCCCGTCAGCAACCCTGCCAACCCCGAATAAAGAAGCACTTTAACATTCATGGTTTTTGACTGATGTTGGTTTTTATAATTTACTTCTACAAAATAAATCCCCATTGATTAATTGACTCTTAGCCATCGCTTAATAATCGGTTAACCCGCGATTAATCCTATTTTTTTGCTGTTTTTCATTCAGCAAAGACTTTTTTTCCTGCCCGGGATATACATGAAAGTGGATTTTTTTATTAAATTTGCATTATGTTTGTTCCCTCGGGTAGTTGTTCAGATTAAATGAATACCACATGCGCATGCCATTCCGACACGGTTTCATCTTTCCGGGATGGAGAGATACGGACATCACCTCATGAGCAGCTACTCACCAGTGACTGATACTATAAGATGAAAGATAAAAAAGCTACACTTCTGCTCACCATCATGCTGATGATCGGCAACATGATCTCATGCTCATACGGAATGGAGTATGGACTGCGATTCAAGTCCCACTCCTTTCCCGCCGACGAGCGCACCTCCCTGCCTCTCGGACACTCGTCATATAAGTTTGACGATGAGTTCGCTTTTGGATTTGAAATGGGATTTTACGATTCAAATCGCTTTGGTCTGATATACACGGTCACCGGCAACGACGGCACTCAGATTTCCCTTGTGTCGTCGGCTGTCGACGGCGGATACCAGCCGGGTATCGTGATCAATGACAAACTGCATCTGATCCCGTCGTCGTTCGATGCCACTCCGGATCATCCGGCTCATCCTATACTCATACTGAAACGTCATGAGAACAAGGTGATATTTGTCAATGACAAGGACAAGCAGAGATTTTCTTTTCCGGTCGACCTGTCAAAGGTCAGTTCGGTAAGCGTCAACCTCGGGAGATGGCAGACCCAGGCCTCCGTAGCGCCTGTCGAGATCCAGGATGTGAGAATATTCATCGAGAAGCAGAATACCCACAAATGGGAACTGAGGGAGCACAAGGGGGATTCCGTATATGATGAATTGAACGGAGTCCTTGCCGTAGCCCACTCTCCACACTGGATATTGGACGACCACACAGCATGGTCGGAGATATTCTCCCTTAAGACTGACGAGAAAATACAGACCGCATTCGATCCGGCGACTGAAACCTTCTATATCGTCAGTCAGGAAAGAATCACGGAATTCAACCCCAGCTCCAACACATCGAGGAATATAAAGGTGGAGCATGATGGAAGGGTCATGAAATTCTCCAATCATCTCGTATTCGACACAATCTCCAATTCCCTTCTTTCATACGACATTGACTCGCGTCAGACCAATTCTTTTGATTTCGCCACATCCGCATGGCAGAAAAACATAGATTCCGACAGCGAGCCCAGACATGCCAACCATGGCTATGCTGAAGACGGCAGACATGCTTATCTTTTTGGCGGATACGGATTTTATCTTTATAACAACAACCTTGTCAAGCTTGATCTCCGTACAGGCACGATGGAGGACATCACACTCCACCCTCTTCCGGATCCACGGACCTCAGCCTCGCTATGTGTGGCCAACGGCAGATTATATTTGTTTGGCGGCATGGGCAACAGTGTGGGCAAGCAGGAGATTCCATCCAAGCATTATCTTGACCTGTGGGAATATGACCTGGAGACCATGAAAGGAAAACTCGTGTGGGAGACTGACACCGCATCTTACGACTTCCTTCCATCCCAATCAATGTATTACGAGGAGAAGGACACTTGTTTCTATGTGGCATCCACGCTGTTCGGGGGATGCATGATGCGTATTTCCCCGAAACGCCCGGGATACGAGGTGGTGTCACGGCCGATCCGGTCAAAGATGGATTTCCGTGACTGCGTTTTTAATCTTTACCGTTCCTCCAACGGACATAATTTCTATCTGGTGATCGACAAACGTCTGAATGATTTCAGCCACGACTATGCCATATTCCGCATATCCTATCCTTTCAGGGACGCCTTGGTCTATGATGTGTATCATCCGGATTATACCGGCAAGAAATCATACGCATGGCTATGGTGGCTGACAGGAATTGCATGCATACTCTCTCTGGCCGTTGTCTTAATCCTCGGAAGAAGGAAAAAAAGGATTGGCGCCCACATGCTGCCGGAAGCCGATGCCCCGGCAGTAAAGGAACCGCAGACAGAAACCAAAGTTGAAACGGAACCGGAGAACGAAGCCAGGACAAACGAAGCCAGGACAGAAGAAGCTCCGGCAGACGAGACCTATACGGAAGAAACTCCGGCAGACGAGTCCACTACGGAAGAAGAAGCCCATCAACCCGATGCAGAGAAGCCGGCTCGCGACTCTGAAAGAAAAGTTCATTTCGACCGCAGCAGAAGTGCGATCTCATTGCTCGGCACTTTTCAAGTGAAAGACAACGACGGAGCTGACATCACTCCAAAATTCACCGCCAGAATCAAAGACCTCCTGATCATCCTCGTGCTTTACAGCGAAAAAGACGAGAAAGGGGTGAGCTATGACACTCTTGATGAAGCCATATGGGGAGACAAGGACGAGAAATCAGCTAAAAACAACCGCAACGTCTACATGCGCAAACTGCGCCTGCTGCTTGAAGAGGTGGGTAACGTCGAGATCACTTACGACAAGGGTTACTATCGACTTGAGCCGAAAGAAGGAACAATTGTCGATTATCATGAAATAATGCAACTTCTGCAGAATGAAAGATCTGCAGGCAATTCAGCGGAAGATCTTGACAAAACACTTGAATTGCTCCTGCACGGACCGTTGCTCCCCAACTTCTCATGCGATTGGGTGGATGAGTTCAAGAGCCGGTTCTCCTCAACAGCCATTCAGTTGCTCACCAGGGAACTTGAGCGCAACAGCAATTCTTCAGATACGGACCTGACATATAAAATCGCAGAGACCATATCCCGGCATGATATGCTGAGCGAAGAGGCTCTCATGATAAAATGCCGTATCCTTACCGCCCAGAAGATGAAAGGTGTGGCCAAAAACACATATGATGCTTTCTGCCGGGAATATAAGAAAAGCTATGGAGAAGAATACCAGGTATCCTTCTCCAGCATCATCCGGTGATATGAAAAGAGACCGCCCGTGTACTATCCACCTGGCGGTCTCCGTGCATGAATATTGAAAAAACAAGTAAGCCTACTTCATTGCCTGCCTGACCATATTGGCAAGCAGGCGTCCGGCGATCGGATCGGTAGCGGCTCGGTCGGTGGTCATGGTGGAGACGATGGCTTTGCCCTTTCCATCAGCGATTTCCATCATTGTCAGTCCGCGCATTGATTCGATTTTCCTGATCCTGTCCTCAGGTGCGCCTCCGTCGATATAGGCATGGATCTTCATCTGAGATGCAAGTTCCTTCAGATTGTCATTGCGTACTGTCTTGAGAGTGGCGTTGCACGCAAGGGGAATCTCACGCTTGTTGTTGTTGAAATAGCGCAGATCGAGCGGATCAAGACCATCAAACACATCATCGTCACTCCGCTCCATCACCACGATATCACCTTCGGTAGGGATAATCACACCGGTGACGTATTCAGGATAAAGGGTCTCGACAATATTCCTGCCATCAAGCACAAGCAGCCGCCCCCCCTTCGACTGATAGTCGCGGAGAAGTCCGGCCTCCACGGCTGTCAATGAGTCAAGACCTGCGATTATGCAGAGATCAGACTTTTTCTTTTTGCCCACCATCTCTGCTACAGACACGGCCTTCACGCAGTCCACGCCGACGGCATTCAGGGAGGCCAGCGCAGCATCATTGCCCAAATACATGATCTTCTGTCCGTCGGAGGAAACCTCAGCCCATGTCCTGGGCGCAAATGTCAGGTCATATTCATTGGATGATATCTCTTTGCCGTTTTCCTTCAGGGAGAGACGTAGCTTGCCGTAGCACTTGCCGTCAGAGATATTCTCCGGGACTGTGATTGCGGGTTCGATATATTCCCGTCCGTAATAAGCCACTTCGGGGAAAGTCTCGCTACCGGTCGCCGCCTGATTGCCATGCCCATCAAGGATGGTCCATGTGAGTTCGGTCTGGCCCAGATCGCGGCCTTCGTTATTGTCATTCACCACATAGATCCTCGTGGGGATACGTTCTCCCGCATAATAATTGCGTCCCCACAGTTCAGCGCTCACCAGCACTGGCTGCATCGCCCGCTGCATCGCGTAATATGTAGGCCATGGAGCGATCTTGTTTTCATCGTAACACTGACGGAACCATGTCATATACGCGAAATGCATTATACCAGAAGCGTTGGGATTCGACCGGCGCAGAGCCTCGGCAAGCTCGCCGGTGATGAAAGACTGCACTTTCAGGAATCCTGCCGGGTCGGCGAAGTCGTAGGCTTCATAACCGATAAGTGAATATGGATTCTGATGTATGAGCTGGTAGCTGCGTGTAGGGTGTCCCGTCTCCGCATTAGGATAGCCAGTACTCATTTCCTGACTGATCAGAGGCCGGCCCGGAGTGCGGAAATTCTTCTCGAACTCACCGTTGAAGAAACGGAACACCGAGTAATCATACCAGTTGTAGTAGGCATGGTTGTCGTCGATGTCTCCGTCATCCACCGTCGACATGAATTCCTCGCCGAAGCGATTCACACCGTTGCGGCGCATATAGTTGGAGTCGAACGAAATGGGGCGGGTGGGATCCACCTCACGCATATCCTTCACCACATCGGAAATGATGTGCATCTTCTTTTTGGCACGTTCAGTATCTGCGTCGAGGTCGTAGAATTTCATCTCATTGTTGATGGTCCAGAAGATGATCGAGGGATGGTTGCGGAATTTTTTCATGACCTGAAACCACTCATTGCTCCAGAGGTCGAGAGTGGCCTGCGAAGGAATGGGAGTGGAGTGTATCATCAGCCACGACCATGTGCCCTCGAAGCTCACGGCGATACCGTTGCGGTCGGCCGCATCCATCCAGAGCTGGTTCCAGGGCGTGGTATGGGTACGGGTGGAGTTCACATTTCCCTCGCGCATCATCGACATGAATTTGTCGGCCAGCGCTTCATTGTTCATACCCAGTGAGAACGGTATGTGGTTGCCACCGCGAAGCCAGAATTTGCGGCCGTTGAGATAGAAGAATCCATCTTTTGTCTCGAATGTGCGGAATCCTGAAGTCACGGCATATTCATCCGACTCTTTCTTGCCTTCGAGAAGACTGAATCTGAAGTCATAGAGGTTTGGGGTCTCCGGCTCCCACAGTTTCGGTGCGAGGCCGTCGACCGCTGCCATGTAGGTCTCTTCCGTGCCCGGCTGCTGGCTGAGTTTTTTCAGGAGAGTGCCTGAATACAGTGGCTCGCCTGTCTTTTTATCGGTGATGCTTACGGCGATATCGAATTTACGCTTCTTCGAAGAGTTGTTGCCTACAGTGATCTCAAAATCAGCGCCCGTGAGAGAAGGCTTCACATATACATCTTCCACGAGCAGAGGATCGGAAACCACGAGTTTCACAGGCTGCCATATTCCGGCGGGATTGTCGCCGAAAAAGCCGTGGGGTATGTCGGCGATCACCTCTGCGTTGGCGGTGGCATCATTCTTGTTGTCTTCGACATCCTTGCGCACGGATGAGTAGAAATTCTCCATGGCGTCGCTTGTCTGCGGTCCGGCTCCCTTGATGTCGCGAACCACATTTATGGCTATCAGGTTCTTGCCGGCATGCAGATAAGGAGTGGCATCGACATCGAAGTTTCCGAACATTCCGATATGCGAAGCCGCCTTATGGCCGTTGACATATACTTCCGCCACCTTTGACACCGCATCAAACTGCAATGTCAGCTTCTTGCCCTTTATGTCGGATGGAAGTTCAAGCCATTGGCGATACCATGCGCCTTTGGTCTTGCGATGGTCGAATGTATAGTTCTCGCAGCGGTCGGTCTCCTTCTGATAATATGTGTCTGACACTCCCTTGGGCTGTGAGCCGCGCGGAGATGGCATTGTCTCGCCATGAAGCCATATGCGTATAGGCGACCAGAAATCAGGCACATTCATGACATGCCAGTCGCTGTCGTCCTGACTGTTGTCAATTGCCTTTGAAGTATCGTCCATCTGATATGTGGGCATGAAGAGCCAGTCGCCGTCGAGCGAAAACTCGGTGCGCACTCCATCCAGGGTCTGGAGTTTCTTGGGAGAATAGGCCGCCCTCTCTTTCTTGCGCTTGGCTTCTTTCTGCGCCGGACTGAGCACAAACGACATCTCCTTGTTGCTGACATCTTTAAAGGCGTCATCGGCAAGCGGTGATACTTTCAGTTCATCGAATTCCGTCTCTATCCAGCCGCCTCCGAGCGCGATCTCTCCCGTCTCGGCAAGCTGCCATCCGTTGTTGTCCTCAACGTCTATGTAAGGATATCTGCTGTCGTTGACAAAGACCCTCATGCGCTTCCCGCACACTTCGATCCTTACATCTATCCAGTCACCGGGTTCGGGATGAAATCCGAGCGGACGCACGCCCATCAGTTCATCCGTGCCCATATATCCGGTACGCATCAGATATATGTCGTCCTGCAGGCCCCCCTTGATACCGAGAACATACCGGTCAAAACGGTTGCGGGTGCGGAATCCTGCCCAGATCTGCACCTGCTCGGCATCCTTCGGAGCCCTGGCTCTGAAACTCACCGAATAATTCTTCCAATCCGGATTGCCGAAAAGGACATACTGGCCTTTGGTAGTGAGGACTCCGTCCGACACTCTACTTGTACCCCTCCCCATTGTCCGGAGGGTCTGGGCTGCATCGGAGAAATCATTATGCAGATTCTGCCCGGAGACGTAAAGGATCGTCGAGCAGGATGCAGCCAGAAGCATCATTCTTTTTATTTTCATAACTGTTGGTTAATTTACTTGGTGCAAATGTAGGATACGGGTGCAAAAACCCACTTAATCTTCGGTTAATTATCGTATTTTATGCTGTATAACATAAAAAAAAGCCCCTGACTTCTGAAACCTGAAGCCAAGGGCGCTGTGTCGGCATGCCGCAGCTGTCATGACACCCTGAATGAATCTTCGAGACGTATGTCCTCCGACGAGGATCCTACCATAACCTTGAATTCTCCCGGTTCCACCACGAAATGCCCCTCTTTATTCCAGAGTCCGAGATCACGTGGTGTCAGAGAGAAAGACACCCTGGCCGACTCTCCGGGTCTGAGAGTGACGCGCTCAAATCCACGGAGCACCTTCACATATGTAGTCACCGAACTGACAACATCGCGCAGATACAGTTGCACCACCTCATCTCCGGTCACGTCGCCTGTATTGGTGACGATACAGCTCACCTCGACATTTCCATTGACTCCACGTGCGCTTTGCGTGATTTCAAGGTCAGAATATCGGAAATCAGTATAGCTCAGTCCATGGCCGAAAGCATAGAGTGGATGCGCCACCCTGACAAATCCGTCAGAATCAGCACCCGGTTTGAAAGGGAACGACAGCGGCAGCTGACCCACGGACTTCGGAAACGTAACAGGAAGACGGCCTCCGGGATTATAATCACCGAACAACACCCTGGCAATCGCGTCTCCGGTGAATTCTCCGGGAAACCATGCATGGATTATCGCCGGGATATTCCTGTCCGCCCAATTGATTGAAGCTCCAGAAAAAGAGTCCGCATTTCTTTGGGTGCCACATGGGGATCAGTTCGGGTCTGACCGTCGCGGCCTCCTACGGGCACGCTGTAGACGGCAAAATGTTTCGGAGTGGATGCCAGTCCGTTTTCCTGAAGTCCCAGTATCATCTGCTTGCCCAGCTCCCCTGTCAGGTACGGGTCTTCTCCATAACACTCCACCACCCGTCCCCAGCGGGGATCGCGCGATATGTCAAGAATAGGGGCATATATGTTTGTATATCCCAGAGCGTTGGCTTCTTCGGCCGTCACTTCGGCTATCGCACGGATCAGACTCCTGTCCCATGTGGCGCCCTGGCCGCATTGTGCTGGAAACATGGTAGCCCTGTCATGGTTCAGACCCCGTATTCCCTCATTGGTGAAATCTACTGGAATTCCGAGACGCGTGTTTTCTACAAACCAACGCTGTATTGCCCGGCGGTTCTCGATGCTGTTGCTGTAGGGATATGAAATGGATGATCCAAACGTGCCGAGGCCATTGGCTTGCTCGTCGATGTTGGCAATTCCGTCTTTCCATATCTCGTTGTCCCAGCCATCCGTGGGCAATGAGTCTTTCAGCACGCGTCCCGAGCCATAAAGCGTGGCCAGCTGGCATGTCTTCTCATCCATCGTCATCTGCGACAACAGATCTTCCACCCGCAGTTCGACAGGCATCTCAGGATTTTCAAAGATATCCCGCACGCCGTTCTTGTTGAAATCTATCCAGTTTTTCTTGTAAATCCCCGTCGGGGAGGCTTCGTTAAAGCATGCGCCGCTGCCTAAGAGCAGACTGAGGATCAGAGTTCTGGTGGGTATGGCCATAAGTCTTTTTTCCTACAAAGATATAATGCTCTGGATAACACCTCGGTAAAAATACGGTTAATAACGGCTTAAAAAATAATTAACAGATCGAGCCCATTTGCCAACCATCCGTATATCAGCACATTGTATAAACATAAATGGTTTCAGCCGGGATACAGGAATTAAGTTTATCATAAGTGTCCTGTATTAATTTTGTCTCCGGCCGGTCCTTCACCGGATGATTACGTCCCCATTCAGGCAAACCGGATGCAGAGATGCGCGTATCACATAAAAACCGGACATTACTCAATATCATAAAAACCATGTACGTACACGACAATCGAATTGTAATTACCCTTGATGCAGGGGGCACCAACTTCGTGTTTGGAGCCATGCGCGGCTGCGAGTATATCACCAGGCCTATCACCTACCCTTCCAATGCCCATGATCTTGATCTCTGCCTCTCGACTATGGTGAGAGGTTTTCGCGAAGTGATCGAATCGCTTGAGGAGAGACCGGTGGCCATAAGTTTTGCCTTCCCCGGCACGGCCGACTATCCCAATGGGATAATCGGAGGATATCTGCCCAATTTCCCTTCGTTTCGCGACGGTGTCGCTCTCGGACCTTTCCTTCAGCATGAATTCGGGATTCCCGTATTCATCAACAACGACGGCGATCTGTTCGCATTTGGTGAGGCTCTCTGTGGCGCGCTTCCGGAAATAAACAGACGGCTCTCGGAGGCCGGATGCACAAAACGTTACCGCAATCTGCTGGGATATACGTTTGGCACAGGCTTTGGCATAGGCATCGTAGTCAATGGTCAGCTTAACAGAGGCGACAATTCCTGCGTCGAGACTTTCTGTCTGCCCCACAAGACGAAACCGGGCATAATAGCCGAAGAGGGAGTCGCGGTGCGCGCCATCAAACGTGTCTACGCGGAAGCTTCAGGCGATTTCCAACATGGCTTCGAGCCCAGGGAAATATGCGAGATCGCCGACGGGAAAAGGGAAGGGAACGCCGAAGCGGCACGAAAAGCGTTTGCAGAGTTCGGGGAGATCGCCGGCGACTCCATGGCCATCGCCGCCCAGCTCATCGACGGAATAATCGTCATAGGAGGAGGTATAACGGCAGCCCGGCACTGGATCCTGCCGTCTCTGCTGGAAGAGCTCCGCAGCGGTTTTCACACACTCGGCGGCGATAAAGTCTGCCGCGTGCAGATGGAAGTGTTCAATCTTGACGACCCTGAGGAATTCGCGATGTTCGCAAAAGGCAACATACGGAGCATCGCTGTCCACGGCACCGGTCTGACTGCCGATTATGATGATATGAAGCGCATCGGCGTGACATTCTCTCGTCTCGGTGCGAGCAAGGCCATCTCTGCCGGAGCATACGCATTCGCACTCTCGCGACTTGATGAAGCCGGAGAGACAGGACTGTGAACCATACGTGAAATCCATACGTTCTATTGTTCCCGCCCGTCTGCGGCTCCTGCACAGACCGGAGGATATACCGCAGGGGGCGGAAATGTTTTTATAAAAATGTATGATTGTATGGATAAGAAAAGACTGACCGCTGAAAACGGGCGCCCGATCGCCGACAACCAGAACATCCAGACCGCCGGACTGCGCGGTCCGATGACAGTGCAGGATCCCTGGTATCTTGAGAAAATCGCTCATTTCGACCGTGAGGTCATTCCCGAGAGAAGAATGCACGCCAAAGGAAGCGGCGCATTCGGAAGGTTCACTGTCACCAACGACATCTCCGAATACACACGCGCCTCCATTTTCGCCGAAGTAGGCAAGCAGACTCCCTGTCTCGTAAGGTTTTCCACCGTGGCGGGAGAGCGTGGCGCGGCCGACGCCGAGCGCGACATACGCGGATTTGCCATGAAGTTCTATACCGACGAGGGCAACTGGGATCTCGTGGGCAACAACACTCCCGTATTCTTCCTCCGCGACCCACTCAAATTTCCTGATCTCAACCATGCCATAAAGCGCGATCCGAGGACAGGCATGCGCAATCCCACTGCCAACTGGGACTTCTGGACTCTGCTCCCCGAGGCGCTGCATCAGGTCACTATCACCATGTCGCCCCGCGGCATTCCTGCTTCTTTCAGACATATGCACGGCTTCGGAAGCCACACCTACAGTTTCATAAACAAGGACAACCGACGCACCTGGGTGAAATTCCACTTCATCACGATGCAGGGCATCAGGAATCTCACCGACAAGGAGGCCGAGGCCATCATAGCCAAAGACCGCGAATCACACCAGCGCGACCTCTTCGAGGCCATCGAACGGGGCGACTTCCCGAAATGGAAACTGATGGTGCAGCTGATGACTGAAGAGGAAGCCCGGAAATACCACATCAATCCCTTCGACCTCACGAAGGTATGGTATCATGCTGATTTTCCGCTCCGCGAGGTCGGAATTCTCGAACTAAACAGGAATCCCGAGAATTTTTTCGCAGAGATCGAACAGGCTGCTTTCAATCCCACAAATATTGTCGACGGCATAGGGTTCTCACCCGACAAGATGCTCCAAGGAAGGCTTTTCTCCTACGGCGACGCCCAGCGCTACCGCCTCGGAGTGAACCATAACCTGATTCCAGTCAACCAGCCGCGATGCCCATACCATTCCTTCCACCGCGACGGCCGGATGCGCACCGACGGAAACCTCGGCGCCACCATAGCCTACGAACCGAACAGCTACGGCGAATGGCAGGACACTCCGTCGCGCAAGGAGCCGCCGATGAAACTCCACGGCGACATGTACAACTACGACGAGCGGGAATATGACGATGACTACTACACCCAGCCAGGAAAACTGTGGCGCCTGATGAGCGAGGCCGACAGGAAAGCCACCTGCGACAACACGGCAGCCCAGATGGAAGGCATTCCGCTCTTCATCAAGCAGCGCCATGTGCGCGCATGCCATAACGCCGACGAGGAATACGGGCACATGCTCTCCGAAGCACTCGGCATAGATCTTGCCGAAGCCCTCCGTGCCGAGGACCCCGCGCATCCTTCATGGGACAGACGTGAGTGCGCAGGCCGCTGATGACATTATGATCGACCCCGGGCCTTCAGCCCGGGGTCTTCTGAGTTTGCGAATCTTGAAAATTTTAAGTAAATTTGCAGACAATAGCCGGAGTCACGCATAACTCCGGCCGCAAACCATATACTCCGGACTTTATGAAAACAACAATAGCGATTGCGGTCGCCGCCATATTACTGATCGCCGAAATCATTCACCTTCTGCGAAGAAAAGCGGTGAGGGCGGAAGCGCGGGAGGTTGGACTGGAAGAATATCTGCGCCATCTCAAAAACGAATATCAGGAGATGCAGAATGCTTTCACCGACGCACGCACGCCCGGCGAAAAAGAAAAATATCTGCGCCGCATGTCGGGAATCGAAAAAAAGATGATCCAGATCGAAGACCAGATAGAACAGGAGAAACACAGTTGCCTCTAAACGGACAGCACGGAATTTCAACTTAACCTGTCTCTTATACACATCTCCGAGCCCACGAGACACTGAGCG
>ENA-UAPL01000502-UAPL01000502.1-human-gut-metagenome-genome-assembly--contig:-NODE-502-length-16833-cov-9.971153_pt1 | contig 16833 bp, 10 predicted proteins | sample MGYA00243480_ERZ654577 | MGnify/ENA primary metagenome ERZ654577 (study PRJEB26926, sample SAMN06164678) | human gut metagenome | biome: ENVO:00009003; feature: ENVO:2100002; material: ENVO:00002003...
TCGTCGGCAGCGTCAGATGTGTATAAGAGACAGCATCTACATGCGGGGCATCGATTTCATCAACTGCCCCACCACCACCCTTTCCATGATCGATTCCTCCATCGGCGGCAAGACCGCCGTGGATCTGGGCGATACCAAAAACATCGTGGGTGCCTTCTGGCAGCCCAAGCTGGTCATCGTGGACCCGGACACCCTTGCCACCCTGCCCCGCCGCCACTTCATCAACGGTCTGGCAGAAGCCGTCAAGGCCAGCCTGCTGGCAGACCCTGAGCTGTTCGCGATCTTTGAAAATGGCGATGTGGATGCCCAGATCGGCGAGATCATCTGCCGCAGCCTGCGGTTCAAGAAGAATATCGTGGAGCAGGACGAGACGGAGCAGGGCATGCGCAAGGCGCTCAACTTCGGCCACACCATCGGCCACGGCATCGAGGCCGTCAAGGGCATCAAGGGCCGCCGCACCGTGGGCCTGTTCCACGGCGAGTGCGTGGCGCTGGGGATGCTGCCCATGATCGAATCCAAGGCGCTGCAGAAGCGGGTGCGGGCGGTCTACCGCCGCATTGGCCTGCCCACCCGCACCACCTATAACAAGGAAAAGGTGCTGGCCGAGATGCTGCACGATAAAAAGGCCCAGGGCGGCCAGATCACGGTGATCAAGGTGCCGGGTCTGGGCTGCTGGCGGGCCGAGACCATCCCCGTGGAGGGCCTGCGCCCCCTGCTGGGTGTGGAGGAGTAAGCCATGAAAAACACCTTTGGCAGCGACCTTTCGCTGACCATTTTTGGCGAGAGCCACGGCAGGGCTGTCGGCGCGGTGCTGGACGGCATGGCGGCGGGCGTGCCCGTGGAGGAAGCCTTTCTTGCTGCCTGCATGGACAAGCGCCGTGCCCGGGGCGACGGCCTTTCCACCCCCCGTGTGGAGGGAGATGCGGTGCAGTTTTTATCCGGCGTGGTCAACAGCCGCACCACCGGCACTGCCATTGCCCTGATGATCGAAAACCAGAACACCCGCAGCGGCGACTATGCCAAAACGGCTGACCTGCTGCGGCCCGGCCACGCGGATTACACTGCTTACGCCAAGTACCACGGCTATCAGGATGCCCGGGGCGGCGGCCACTTTTCGGGCCGCGTCACCGCCGCGCTGGTGGCGGGCGGCGCTTTGGTGCTGGGAGCCCTGAACCGGGCCGGGATCGAGATCGTGACGCACATCGGGCGGTGTGCCGGGATCAGCGATGCCCCCTTTGCGCTGGATGATCCCGCCGCGCTGGCGGCGCAGGCCGAGGCACTGCTGAACAAGTCCGAGGGCTTTGCCCTGCTGGACGGCAGTGTGGAGGAACCCATGAAAGCTGCCATCCGTGCCGCCGGTGCCGAGGGCGACAGTGTGGGCGGTGTGCTGGAGACCGCCATTCTGGGCCTGCCCGCAGGCGTGGGTGAACCCTATTTCGACAGCGTGGAGAGCAAGCTCGCTCACCTGGCCTTCTCCATCCCGGCGGTCAAGGGCATCGAGTTCGGTTCCGGCTTCGGCTTTGCGGACCAGAAGGGCTCGGAGGCCAACGATGCCTTCCGGATGCAGGGGGAGCGCATCGTCACCACCACCAACCACAATGCGGGCCTGAACGGCGGCATCTCCAACGGGATGCCCGTGGTGTTCCGCACGGCGGTCAAGCCTACCCCCAGCATCTACAAAACGCAGGACACGGTGGATTATATCGCAAAGAAGGACGCGGAGCTGTCCATTCAGGGCCGCCACGACCCCTGCATCGTGCCCCGGGCCGCCATTGTGCAGACCTGCGCCGCCGCGCTGGCCGTGGGCGACCTGCTCACCGCAAAATACGGCATGGCCTGGATGGAGGACCCCACCGGCTACCGCAAGGAGGTGCTGTAAATGGAATACGGACTCATCGGCGGGCGGCTGGGCCACTCCTACTCCAAGGTCATCCATGAGATGCTCTGCGGCTACCGGTACGACCTGTGCCCCCTGCCCACGGAAGAGGAAGTCCGGGCCTTTATGACCCGGCGGCAGTTCAGGGCCATCAATGTCACCATCCCCTATAAGCTGGTGGTCATGGAGTACTGCTCCTACATCGACCCCCACGCCAGGGCCATCAACGCCGTGAACACCATCGTCAACAGGAACGGCCTGCTCTACGGCTACAACACCGATTATCCCGGCTTCTCCTACCTGTGCGATGCACACGGGGTGGAGTTCAAGGATAGGACCGTGCTCATTCTGGGCACCGGCGGCACCCACAACACCACCTGGGCTGTGGCCCATGACCGGGGCGCGAAACAGATCTATACCGTCAGCCGCCATCCCGACCCCGAAAAGGGAGAGCTGACTTATGCTCAGGCCCTGACCACCGGGGCGCAGATCATCATCAACACCACGCCGGTGGGCATGTACCCCAATGTGGGCGTGAGCGCCCTGGATATCACCTCCATGCCCGGGCTGGAAGCCGTGATCGATGTCATCTATAATCCCGATAAGACCGAGCTCATCCTCCGGGCCGAGGAGCTGGGGGTGCCCGTTGCCGTCGGCGGTCTGGAAATGCTGGTGGCGCAGGCAGTGTACGCGGCAGAATTTTTCCTCGACCACAAGTTTGAGGATGCCGGTGCCGAGATCGCCCGTGTGACCAGCGAACTGCGGCGGGAACAGCTGAACATTGCCCTCATCGGGATGCCCTCCTCGGGCAAATCCACCCTGGGCCGCGCTCTGGCGGAACGGCTGGGCAAGCGGTTCGTGGATCTGGACGAGGAGATCGTCAAGGCCGACGGCCGGAGCATCCCGGACATCTTTGCCGCTGAGGGGGAGGCAGGCTTCCGGAAGCTGGAGGCCGCGCAGACCGCCCGCTTTGCCAGGGAGAACCGGCAGGTCATCTCCTGCGGCGGCGGCGTGGTCAAAGACCCGGCAAACCTCCGGGCGCTCCACGCCAACGGCATCGTGCTCTTTATCGACCGGCCGCTGGAAGATCTGCTGGTGGGCGGCGGAAGGCCCCTTTCCACCAGCCCTGAAGCCCTGAAAACCATGGAAGCCCAGCGCCGCCCGCTCTATCTGGCGGCAGCGGATGCTGTGATCCCCAACAAGACCACCCCTGCGGATGCCGTGACGGCGGCAATGGAGGCGCTGGATGAAATTTTTAGTCATTAACGGTCCCAACCTCAACCTGACCCAGTTCACGGAGCCGGGCATGGAGGGGCAGATCGATTTTAATACACTGCTGGATTATATTGAGACGGGCTGTGCCCAGATGGATGTTCAGGTGGACTTTTTTCAGTCCAACCACGAGGGTGACCTCATCGATGAGATCCAGTCGGCGGCAGGCCGGGCCGATGGCATCATTCTCAACCCGGGCGGCTACGCCTATTACAGCGTGGCCATTCTGGAGGCGCTGCAGGTGTGCGGCGTGCCCGCCGTGGAAGTGATGTTGGCCGACCCCAGCGGCAAGGAGCCCTTCCGCAGCGTGGATGTGGTCTCCTTTGGCTGTCAGGGCCGCTTTGCAGGCGAGGGGGTCAGCGGATATCTCCATGCCTGCGCCTACCTTGTGCAGCTGCTCCGGCTGGATGGCGGCGCGCAGACGCACCTGGTGCAGTAACAACCCTCTCAGTCTCGCATTCGCTCGCCAGCTCCCCCGAAGGGGGAGCCCTTGGCAAGTAGGGCAGGCTGTGCAGCAAAACTGAAAGCATAGAGACAAAACAGAAGGGAAAAGAAACAAGATGATCATTTCGACCAAAAAAGGCACCCCCAAGGAAGAGCTGGAAAAGATCGTAGACAAATTCGAGAAGCAGGGCCTGGATGTGACCCTGATCACCGGCAAGGATTACAATGTGTTCGGTCTGGTGGGCGATACCACCAAGATCGATGAGCGTGACGTGCTGGCCAACCCCTGGATCGACAACGTCACCCGCGTGTCCGCTCCCTATAAGCGGGCCAACCGCCTGTTCCACCCCGCCGATTCCATCATCGACTGCGGCGGCGTGAAGATCGGCAGGGGCGAGAAGATCGCCGTGATGGCAGGCCCCTGCAGCATCGAGGGCGAGGAGCAGGCACTGCGCATTGCCAACGGCGTAAAGGCGGGCGGTGCAAGCCTGTTCCGCGGCGGCGCTTATAAGCCCCGCACCTCTCCCTACTCCTTCCAGGGTCTGGAGACCGAGGGCATCCTCGATATGGTCAAGGCACGGGAGGCCACCGGAATGCCCATCGTGTCCGAGCTGATGAGCGAGGACCGGATCCCGGAGTTTGAGGAATATGTGGACGTGGTACAGATCGGTGCCCGCAACATGCAGAATTTCCAGCTGCTCAAGGCCGTGGGTAAGATGCACAAGCCTGTTCTGCTCAAGCGCGGCCTGTGCAACACCATCGAGGAGTGGATCATGTCCGCAGAGTATATCATGGCCGGCGGCAACGAGCAGGTCATTCTCTGTGAGCGGGGCATCCGCACCTTTGAGAAGTACACCCGCAACACCCTCGACCTCTCCGCTGTGCCCATCATCCACGAAAAGACCCATCTGCCCATCATCGTGGACCCCAGCCACGCCACCGGCAAGGCCAATCTGGTTGAGCCGATGATGATCGCCGCTGTGGCCGCCGGTGCCGACGGTCTGGAGGTGGAAGTCCACTATGATCCCCGCCACGCATGGAGCGATGGCGCACAGTGCCTGACCCCGGATGCCTTTGCACAGGCCATGGCAAAGTGCCGTCAGGTCGCATGGGCCATTGGCCGGGATATGTAACACGATGAACGGTCTCACCCTCTCAGTCAAAGCCTGACGGCTTTGCCAGCTCTCCCAAAGGGAGAGCCTCTGGCGAAACCACAGACCTTGCGGTGGACTGCCAAGGCCTCGCCCTTTGGGAGAGGTGGCAGCGCAAAGCGCTGACGGAGAGGGCGAGCCAGGTAAAGTAACACGATGAACATTACGATAAAATCAAGCCGGACGGTGGGCGGCAACATCGCCGCGCCGCCCAGCAAAAGCATGGCCCACCGGGCGGTGCTCTGTGCGGCGCTGGCAAAGGGAACCTCCCATCTCCATCATCTTGCTTTCAGCAAGGATATCTCCGCCACGCTGGGTGCGGCGGGCCGACTGTGCGCCCGTGTCACCACCGGTGAAAACGACGCGGTGGTGGAAGGGCTGGGCCGATTTCTGCCGGTTGATGCCCCCGTGGACTGCTGTGAGAGCGGCAGTACCCTGCGCTTCCTCATCCCACTGGCCAGCCTGACCGGGCAGAAAGTGACTTTTACAGGCCGTGGGCGGCTGATGGAGCGGCCCCAGTCGGTTTACAAAACGCTGTATCAGCAGCAGGGCCTGCGTTTTGAGCAGAGCGCGGATCGCCTGACTGTGGAAGGTGCCCTGACCCTGGGCGAATACGAGCTGGCGGGAAACGTGTCCAGCCAGTTCATCAGCGGGCTGCTGTTTGCCCTGCCCCTGCTGGGCGGCACCAGCACCCTGCACCTCATCCCGCCTGTGGAGAGCCGGAGCTACATCGATATGACCCGCGCAGTGCAGCACGCCTTTGGCGTGGAGAGCCGCTGGCTGGATGAAAACACGCTGGAAATTCCCGGCGGGCAGCACTATCTTCCCTGTGATTACACCGTGGAGGGCGATTACAGCCAGGCGGCTTTTCCTGCCGTGCTGGGCGCTGTGACCGGCGGTGTGGCCATCACCGGCCTGTCTGAGGAGACCTTGCAGGGCGATGCCGCCATTCTGGAGATCCTCCGGCGGTGCGGTGCAAGATTCACTCGCACCGGGCAGGGCGTGGTGTTTGAAAAGGCCCCGCTCCACGGAACGGACATCGACCTTGCCGACTGCCCCGACCTGGGCCCCGTGCTGATGGTGCTGGGCCTGCTGTGTGAGGGCACCACAGTCATCCGCAACGCCGAACGTCTCCGCATCAAGGAGAGTGACCGCATCGAGGCCATGGAGACCGAGCTGCGGGCCTGCGGCGGGCAGCTGGAGAGCGAGGGCGGCACCATTACCATCCATGGCTGTGCCGGCGCGCTCCATGCCCCGGAGCAGCCGCTTTCCGGCCACAACGACCACCGCGTGGTGATGAGCCTTGCGGTGCTGGCGCTGGCCGCCGGGCTGACCCTGCCCATCAGCGGGGCCGAGGCCGTTGCCAAGAGCTGGCCGGATTTTCTGGAAGCCATCAAGCCTTTGGGCGCGGAGGTGGAACATGTTGGATAAATCAAAGCGTTATCTCATTGTGGGCCTGGGCCTGCTGGGCGGCAAGTACGCCTTGGAGCTGAGCAGGGCCGGGTTCCATGTGGACGGCATCAACCGCAGCGAGGGCCATCTGCAGTATGCCCTCGACCACGGCTATATCGCCAGCGGCAAGACCCACGATTTTGAGGATCTGGTGCGTCAGGCCGACCATATCATCTTTGGCTTGTACCCCACGGCCCTGATCGAGTGGTTCCGGACCTACGGCCACCTGCTGAAGGAGGGCTGCATCTTTACCGATGTGTCGGGCGTAAAGACTGGTCTGGTGGAGCCGATCCAGGCCATGTGCAGGCCGGGCGTGGAGTTCATTGCCAGCCACCCCATGGCGGGCCGTGAGACCTCCAGCGTGGAGCACGCCGCCGAGGTGAATTTTGCCCCGGCCAACTTCATTGTGACCCCCACGGAAAAGAACACCCCGGAGGCCATTCAGTGGGCCAGGGAGCTGGCCGAGGTGCTGGGTTTCAAGCATATCTGCACCCTGACCGTGCAGGAGCATGACAGGATGATCGGCTATGTCAGCCAGCTCTGCCATGCCATCGCCGTCAGCCTGATGTGCGCCAACGACAATACCTCGCTGTGCGAGTACACCGGCGATTCCTTCCGGGACCTGACCCGCATTGCACGCATCAACGATAAGATGTGGGCGGAGCTGTTCCTCTGGAACAAGGAGAACCTCATCTCCGAGATCGACCAGTTCAGCGGGGCGCTGAACGAGATGCGCAACGCCCTTGTGGCCGATGACCGGGAAAAGCTGGAGGAGATGTTCCGCCTGTCCACCCAGCGCCGCGCGGCGTTTGATAAGAAAGCGCCGTAACCTTTTCAGCCCACAGCACTGCTGTTTTTTTTCAGCTCCCCTGCTGGGGAGCTGGAAGCGAGACTGAGAGGTTTGGCACAACACGAAAAAATGAGGTGTACCGAATGCCCAAACAGGAAGGCCAGAAATCCAAGCTGCTGGCGCTATTGCGCATTTTTGAGCAGCAGACCGATGAAAACCACCTGCTGAACGTGCCGCAGCTGGTGGAGCTGCTGGAGGCGCAGGGCATCCGCTGTGAGCGCAAGAGCGTGTACAGCGATATTGAGGCACTGGGTGCGCTGGGCTATGACATCAAGCTGCGCCGGGGCCGGGGCGGCGGGTATTTCCTTGCCAGCCGCACCTTTGATCTGGCGGAGCTCAAGCTGCTGGTGGATGCCGTGCAGGCAAGCCGGGTGGTATCCGGCACCACGAGCAGGCGGCTGATCCACAAGCTGGAAAAGCTCTGCTCCAACTACGAGGGCAGCCAGCTGCAGCGTCAGGTCTATGTGGAGGGCCGCCCCAAGACCGACAGCAAGAGTCTGCTGTACAGCATCGATGCCCTGCACGAGGCCATCAATAACGGTAAAATGGTGGAGTTCCTCTACAGAAAAGCCGACAGCCGCGAGAAAGAGAAAAGGACCGTCAGCCCGTGGCAGCTGGCCTGGGAGAACGGGTGCTACTACCTCATTGCCTTTGCCGATGAAAAGGGCATCCGCCATTATCGGGTGGACAAGATGAGCGGGGTCCGGGTGCTGGATGCGCCCCGGCGGGGTCAGGAGCAGTTTGCGGATCTTGACCTGCCTGCCTATCTGCGCAAGCACTTTGGAATGTACGGCGGGCCGGAGCATCGCGTTACCCTGCGGTGCACCGCGGATCTGGAAGGTGCCATGCGGGAGCGCTTTGGCGCAACGCCCATGTTTTTACCCGAGGAGAATGGCTGCTTCCATTTTGATGTCCCCATCTGCGTCAGTGACCAGTTCTATGGCTGGGTCTGCGGCTTTGGCGGCAAGATAGAAGTGGTTGCCCCGCCCGAAGTGCGGCAGGGAATGCGGGAGATGACCGCCCGGCTGGCAGAACAGCATCAATAACAAAAAAGGACTGCGAAAGCAGTCCTTTTTTGCGTGTTTACGGTTCCTTCAATTCCAGATCACTGGGCAGGATCAGATCCAGCGCGGCGGCGGGCTCGGCGACAAGGCGGCGGCTCTGGTGGAAGATGGCCTTTTCCAGTGTGTTGCGGGCAAGGCGGCCATTGCCGGCGGTGCGGGCATCAGCTTCCTGCCAGCGGGCATAATAGCCCAGCAGGGGCTCGGTGCAGGCTTCGGCCAGGGTGTAGCCCTTGTTTTTGGCAAGGACCTGGGTGATCTGCAGCAGCTCCACGGCGGTGTAGTCCGGGAACTCGATCCGGTTGGGAAAACGGCTGGCAAGGCCGCTGTTGGCGGTGAGGAAGGTCTCCATCTCCCTGGTGTAACCTGCCAGAATGACCACCAGCTCATCCCGGTGATCCTCCATCCCCTTCACCAGCGTGTCGATGGCTTCCAGCCCGAAGCTGTCCTGCTCGCCGCGGTAAAGGCTGTATGCCTCGTCAATGAAGAGCACACCACCCAGCGCGCTCTCGATGACGCTGTTGGTCAGGGGGGCGGTGTGGCCGGTGTAGCGGCCCACCAGGTCGGCACGGGTCACCTCCACCAGCTGGCCGCCCTTGAGGGCACCGATGGCTTTCAGATACCGTGCCACCAGCCGGGCAATGGTGGTCTTGCCGGTGCCGGGGTTGCCCGTGAAGATCATGTGCATCGAAAGGCTGGCAGTCTTGAGCCCGGCGGCGGCGCGGCGCTGCTGCACCTGCAGGTTGTCGGCCAGACCGAACACATATTCCTTGACCGGGGCAAGGCCCACCAGCTCGTTGATCTCGGCGCGGATGGCATCCAGCGCGCCGGTGTAGGCGGCAGGCAGCAGGTCGAACAGGGGCTGGTCTGCGCCGTCGTTCAGGCGGAACAGCACCCCTTCCGGCCCGGCGGTCAGGGTCACGGTGCCGGTAAGGGTTTCATCGGTCCGCAGGCAGTATTCGCTCAGGGCACGGAAGATGCGGTCACAGCATTCGGCCAGCCCGGCGGCACCCTTCTGTGCGGTGCACTGAGCTGCGACATAGTCCCGCACGTCGGCCCCGGCGGAAAGGGTCAGCCCCAGCCGGGTGCGGATCTTCTGGGCCAGCGCGTTGAGCTGCTGTGCGGCAAGGGCGGCCAGATCCTCCCGGGTGTAGGAGGCCGTCTCGCAGACATCCCCCAGTGCCGACACCAGCGCCGCACCGAATTTGTCAGCCAGTGACTCCCGGCCCTTGTGGGAGTAGAAGATGAGGTATTTGCCGCAGGGGTCGATGCGGCTGACGGCTCCCGGGGCCAGCGCCGTGCCTGCATCCACAAGGATGCCCTCTTTGTTCACGAGATACCGGCTGGACAGGGGGGCACTGCCCTTGACGGCCAGATCAGACAGGGTCTTCAGAAAGCCGGGATAACAGCTCTCGTAGTGTTCAAAGGCAAGGATCTCCCCGGGTGCGTGCAGGGCGGCGTAGAGGTCCTGCAGGAAGAGCTTCTCGGCTCCGGAATTGGGGTAAAGGGCCAGATCCAGCGTGGCGATCCTGTCGCTCTGCAAAAGGCCCCGGGCCGCCATGCAGCGGGCAGTTTCTTCCAGTGCAAAATGCCTGCCTGTGCCTGCCCCGCCTGTGAGCAGGATGACGTTGCGGGCGGCGGGGGCTTCGGTGCCCAGCACAAAGGGGCGGCGCATGGCCCGCACCACGCTGTCCACAAAAGCATCCTGCCCCAGCACCGTCTGCTTGACCTCGGCGGCAAGGCCTTCAAAGCTGCCCAGGTGCTCCGGCTTCACGTCGGTGGTGCCCCTGGCCAGCAGGCCTTCGTCCTCCATGTCCCGCAGCATCTGGCGGCTGCTTTCCAGCGCGGCGGCGGTGGCATCGCTCTGGGTCCTGAGCTGGGCGTTCTGCTGCTTCAACAGCTCGTCCAGCCGTTTCTGCTGTTCCAGAAGCGCCGCGTTCAGGTCGGGCAGGGCGGCGCTGCCGCCTGTTTTGGGTGCAGAAGTGCCGGGGGCGGCCTTGAATCTGCCCCCCGGGCCGAACACGCCGTTCATCAGACTTTCCCAATCATCGGTGTATGCCATAAAACTTCCCTCCGTGCAGTGTTTTTTCTTTCAGTATAGTGGAGTCTGGTACGTTTTGCAAGGAAAGGGTTGAAATAAAGGACAAAGTTCGTTACACTATTGTCAAATGAAAGGATGAATTGCTATGGAGCCAAGAACACCTGCTGAATGGAAGACGTTGTTTGAGAGCGAAGCCTTTGCCCGCCAGACGGAATACTATGGCCCGCTGGGGGTGGAGTATACCCCCGCCGGGACACACCTGCGCCTGTGGGCTCCCACGGCAAAACAGGCAGCAGTGAACTTGTACCGCCGGGGCACCGGCGGGGCCTGTGTGGGCACCCTGCCCCTGCAGCAGCAGGACAAGGGTGTGTGGAGCATCTATCTGCCCGGCGACCAGCACGGAAAATACTACGATTTCACCCTTGCCACCCCGTTTGGCACCTGCAATGCAGCGGACCCCTACGCCCGCGCGGCAGGGGTGAACGGGGTACGCAGCATGATCTTTGACCCGGCCCGGGTAGACCCGCAGGGCTGGGAGCGGGATGTGCGGCCGGTGATCCCACCGGCCCGCCGCAGCGTGTGGGAGGTCAACGTCCGGGATTTCTCGCAGGACCCGGCCAGCGGCGTGCACACAGCCTGGCGGGGCAAATTTCTGGCCTTTACCCAGCAGGGCACGACCCTGAGCAGCGACGGCATCCACCCTACCTGCCTGAATTACCTCAAGCGGCTGGGGGTGAGCTATGTCCAGCTCATGCCAATCTTCGATTTTGGCAGCGTGGATGAGAGCCGCCCCCTGACCCGGCAGTATAACTGGGGCTACGACCCCACCAACTTCAATGTGCCCGAGGGCAGCTACTCCACCGACCCCACCCGGGGTGAGGTGCGGGTGCGGGAGTGCAAGCAGATGATCGCGGCCCTCCATGCGGCGGGCATCGGCGTTGTAATGGACGTGGTGTATAACCACATGTATCGTTCCGATAATGTGCTGAACCGGGTGGTGCCCCTCTACTACTTCCGCCAGAACGACGACGGTTCCCTCTCCAACGGCAGCGGCTGCGGCAACGAGTTTGCCTCCGAGCGGCCCATGGCCCGGCGCTATCTCATTGATTCGGTGCTCTATTGGGCGCGGGAATATCACATCGACGGCTTCCGGTTTGACCTGATGGGCCTGTATGACGTGGAGACCATGAACCTCCTCCGGGCTGAACTGGACAAGCTGCCCGGCGGGCGGGATATCCTGATGTACGGTGAGCCGTGGCAGGGCGGCTGCAGCGCCCTGCACCGGTACGAGGCCAACAAGAACAACCTGAATATGCTGAACGAGCGCATCGGCATCTTTTGCGACAACACCCGGGATGCCATCAAGGGCGGCTGCTTCGATGCCCGGGAGCCGGGCTATGTGGAGGGCAAGCCCGGGAGTTTCTGGGATATCGGTGCTTCGGTGGCAGCGTGGTGCCGCAGTGAAAAGCTGCCGCCTCACGCCCCGGGGCAGATCATCAGCTACGTTTCGGCCCACGACAACTTCACCCTGTGGGATAAGCTCCTGATGGTGCGCTACGCCCGCCCGGAGTTTGCCGCTGTGGACAAGACCGCGCTGGCCCAGAACCGGCTGGCAGCGGGCATCTACCTGACCAGCATGGGCCTGCCTTTCTGGCAGGCGGGCGAGGAGTTTGCCCGAACCAAGAAGGGGCAGGGCAACAGCTACCGCTCCAGCCCGGCCCTCAACCGGCTGGACTGGCACCGGGCCGAACAGTTCCACAGCCTTGTGGATTACTACCGCGGGCTCATTGGTCTGCGGGCGGCGTTCCCCCGGCTGGGCGCGCTGGACAAGGCCAGCCCTGCCGCCATCGAGTTCTTCCCGCTGGAACAGCCTCTTGTGGGCTGGCGGCTCCCTGCCCAGTGGGGCGACGGCGCAGCGTGGAGCGCCCTGTGCGTCTACTATAACCCCACCGAGACGGCGCAGGTCGTCACCCTGCCCGGCGGCAGCTGGAAGCTGCTGAGCGACGGCATCTCCTCCAGCCTGTGGCGGGGCAGCAGCCGCATCTGCACCGGCCAGACCGTCCTCCTGCCCCTGAGCGCCACCGTGTTCGGGCAGGTATAAAAATACGGTCTGCCGTTGCTTGACAACCTGCAATTGAAAATCCCCTGACCAGTTCACGCCGGTCAGGGGATTTTTGATTTATGGATCAGGAAAAAGATTGGGGAGAATCAGGAGTTTTTCTGTGCCTGCTGGGTCTGGGCGTTCTTTTCGCCCAGGGTCAGGCTGACGGTCTGCATCTGGCCTTCCCGGGCCACGGTGATGGAAAGGGTATCGCCGGCGGCGTGCTGCTGGATCAGGGTGCCAAGGTCGTCCTTCTGGGCAATCTCGGTGCCGTCGATGCTCACGATGCGGTCACCGGTCTTCAGACCGGCCTTGTCGGCGGGGCCGCCCTGCACAACATCCACAACATAAACGCCGTAGGCATTGACGTTGAGCTGTGCGGCGGTCTGGGCATCGGTCACAGCCAGATAGGTGATGCCCATGTAGGGGCGGCCGGAGACATAGCCGTTCTCCAGCAGATCCTGTGCCACCTTGATGGCATCGTTGATGGGGATGGCAAAGCCCAGACCCTCCGCATCGCTGGAGGAGGACTTTGCGTTGACCAGACCGATGAGCTCACCGTTCATGTTGAACAGGCCGCCGCCGGAGTTGCCGGGGCTGACAGAGGCATCCATCTGGATCAGGGACATGGTGTTGGTGGAACTGGTGCCCTGGATGGTCACGCTGCGGTTCAGGGCGCTGACGATGCCGCTGGTCACGGTGCCGCCCAGTTCACCCAGCGGGTTGCCCACGGCCAGCACGCTCTCGCCCACGGCAAGGCTGTCGCTGTTGCCAACGGTGGCGGGGGTCAGGTCAGTGGCATCGATCTTGAGGACAGCCACGTCACTGGTGTCATCCTCGCCCACCACGGTGGCGGGGTAATCGGTATCGCCGATGGTCACGGTGATGTTGGATGCGCCGGACACAACATGCGCACAGGTCAGGATATAGCCGTCGGAGCTGATCACGACACCGCTGCCTGCGCCGCTCTCCACCTGGTTCTGGCCGTACCAGGACCACTGGGAGTAGACCACCTGCTCGGTGGTGATGACCACAACGCTGGGGCTGACCATCTCAGAGACCTGAGCGGTGGTCATGCCGGAAGCGGTGTTCACTGCGGAGGCAGAGCCGGAATCACTGCTGGACGTGGAGGAAGGTGCCACCTGCTGGATGACCACCTTGCCGCCTGTGTTGCCCACCTGGGCTCCCACAAAGCCGCCGACAAAGCCCATGGCTGCGGCCAGCACCAGCGCAACTGCACTGCGGGCGATATTGCCGTTTTTCCGGCGGCGCTTTTTGGGAGGCTGCTTGGGGCTTCCCTGTGCGGCCTGATACCGGGGGCCTTCCGGAGGCGGCACCGCGCCGCCATCGCTGCCGCTGTTCGGCTCGGTCTGGGGGTCGGCCTGTGCGGCCTCGCCGTAGGTGCCTGCCGTGTTGGCGGTGTTCATGCCGGAGGAGCCGACGTTGGGGTAGCCGGTCTCGCCGGTCTGGCTATGTTCAGAGGAATAATCGTATTCCCACTTGTTCTCGTTATCCATACTGGTTACTTCCTTTCTCAAAGGGAATGGTTCGGAGGGGGCGCTTCTGCCGCACCTCCTTGGAACTGTTTCTATTGTATCCGGTAATTGTGAAAAGGAATCGCTGACCGGGTGAAGAATATGTGAAATAAGGTCGCAGCGGGAAGCCTTGACAGCGGCGCGGGGGCTTGGTATTTTAAGGGTGCAGCGTAGAAGCCGGCAGCGTTGCGAAACCTCTCCGTCATCTTCGCTTTGCTCGATGCCACCTCTCCTAGTGGGAGAGGCCTTGGCATACCGTCGCGTTTTCGTGGGTCGGCGCTTCGCTCCTGTTTGCCCTGCGGCAGGTATTGGTTTTGGAGCGTCAGCGACTATTGCGAAAAAACGAATCTTCTGCCAAGGGCTCCCCTACTAGGGGAGCTGTCGCGGCAGCACCCGCGACTGAGAGGTTTAGCCCAGCAGGGCAAGTCCGCGAAAGGAGCAAATTATGAAACTGGAAAAGATTCCGGGCGGTTATGCCCTGTATAAAGAGAAAACCATCATTGGCACCTGCCAGGCCCGGCCCACGGAGCAGGGCGCGGACATCACTGCCCTGACCATTGTGCCGAAATGGCGGCGCAAGGGCTACGGTTCCTACCTGTTAAAAGAGGTATTGCGCAGCCTGAGTGGCTATGACAAAGAGAGCGCCACGGTGTTCACGGCTCCTCTGCCTGCCGATGCGGGGGAGCGGGCCTTCTGGGCAAAGTTCGGTTTTGCGGCAGAGGGCAGCGGCCTGTGCCGCCGCCGCACCCCCGACCTGACGGCCGTGAAGCTTGTGCAGGACTTCCTCGCTGCGCGGCTGGCTGACCCCAGGCTCTGCATCGATGCCACCTGCGGCAACGGGGGCGACACGGCCTTTCTCTGCCGCCTTGTGGGCGAAGGGGGCCGGGTGCTGGGCTTTGACATCCAGCCCGAAGCCATTGCCTCCACCCGGCAGAACCTTGCACGGAAGGGCTTTGCGGCAGAGCTTCACTGCGACAGCCACGCCAACCTCTTACAATATGTACAGCCCGGCACCGTTGATGCCGTGATGTTCAACTTCGGCTGGCTGCCCGGTGCCGACCACGGGGTGTTCTCCCACGCCCAAAGCAGCATCCCGGCGCTGGAAGCTGCCCTCGAGGCCCTGCGGCCCGGCGGGGTGCTCAGCGCCATCCTGTACAGCGGCAAGGTCATCGGCTCCGACGAAAAGACCGAGATCCTACAGTGGATGCGCTCCCGGCCCCTGAAACAGTGCACCGCCCTTGTCTGCGGTTTCGCCAATTGGGCCGATACCGCCCCCTTGCCCTGCTTCCTCCTGAAAAAATAACAAAAACTCTTGCATCTAGGTGGAATTGCTGGTAAAATATAAGTTGTGTGTAATTTTGGAGGGCAGGTTCTGCTCTGTACAACCTCTCCGTCATTGCTACGCAATGCCACCTCTCCTAGTAGGAGAGGCCTTGGCAGAACGGGAAAGCTTTACGCAATGCCAAGGGCTCCCCTACTAGGGGAGCTGTCGAGCGAATGCGAGACTGAGAGGTTGTACAAAGACGAAGCCTGCCCAAGAGCAAGAAACTATGGGAGCTTCCGATGTAAGTGCATCTTTGTTTTGACAAATATCCCCCATCAATTTAGGAGAAATCAATATATGACAAATCGTGAAGAGATCGAGCGCCGCCGGACGTTTGCGATCATCAGCCACCCCGATGCCGGCAAAACGACCCTGACCGAAAAGCTGCTGCTGTACGGTGGAGCCATCAATCAGGCCGGTTCCGTCAAGGGCAAGCAGAGCGCTAAGCACGCTGTGTCCGACTGGATGGACATCGAAAAGCAGCGCGGTATTTCTGTCACTTCCTCTGTCTTGCAGTTCAACTATGCAGGCAAGTGCGTGAACATTCTGGATACCCCGGGCCATCAGGACTTCTCGGAGGATACCTACCGCACCCTGATGGCAGCGGACTCCGCTGTCATGGTCATCGATGCGGCAAAGGGCGTTGAGGCCCAGACCATCAAGCTGTTCAAGGTCTGCACCCTGCGCCACATCCCCATCTTCACCTTCATCAACAAGATGGACCGCGAAGCCCGCGACCCCTTTGAGCTGATGGAGAACATCGAGGAGATCCTGGGCATCAAGACCTACCCCATGAACTGGCCCATCGGCTGCGGCAAGGAGTTCAAGGGCGTGTTCGACCGCAATACCCGCAAGGTGCTGGCTTTCTCCAGCGACGGCCGCGCCAACGGCGTGAAGAAGGTCAACGAGACCGAGGCTGAACTGGGCGATGCCGCACTGGACGAGCTGCTGACCCCCTACCTGCACCAGCAGCTGGTGGACGAGATCGAGCTGCTGGACGGCGCTGCCGAGGAATTTGACCTCGACAAGGTGCTGCGCGGTGAGCTGAGCCCTGTGTTCTTTGGCTCTGCATTGACCAACTTCGGCGTGGAGCCCTTCCTGGAAAACTTCCTGCGGCTCACCCCCACCCCGCTGGCCCGTGTGGACAGCCTGACCGGCGAGCCGGTGGACCCCTGCCGCGACGAGTTCTCGGCCTTCATCTTCAAGATCCAGGCCAACATGAACAAGGCCCACCGTGACCGCATCGCCTTTATGCGCATCTGCTCCGGCAAGTTCGAGCGCGGCATGGAGGCTTACCACGTGCAGGAGGGCAAGAACATCAAGCTGGCCACCGGCACCCAGCTGATGGCGCAGGATCGTGCCATCGTGGATGAGGCCTACGCGGGCGATATCATCGGCCTGTTTGACCCGGGCATCTTCTCCATCGGCGACACCCTGTGCACCGGCAAAAAGAAGGTCGAGTTTGCGGGTATCCCCACCTTCTCACCGGAGCATTTTGCCCGCATCGAGCAGAAGGACACCATGAAGCGCAAGCAGTTCGTGAAGGGTATGGAGCAGATCGCCCAGGAGGGTGCCATCCAGATCTTCCGCGAAGTGGGCGGCGGCATGGAGGAAGTCGTGGTCGGCGTGGTCGGCGTGCTGCAGCTGGAAGTGCTGGAGTACCGCCTGAATACCGAGTACAACGTGGAGATCCGGATGCAGCAGCTGCCCTTTGAACAGCTGCGCT
>ENA-UAPL01000503-UAPL01000503.1-human-gut-metagenome-genome-assembly--contig:-NODE-503-length-16823-cov-6.518786_pt1 | contig 16823 bp, 16 predicted proteins | sample MGYA00243480_ERZ654577 | MGnify/ENA primary metagenome ERZ654577 (study PRJEB26926, sample SAMN06164678) | human gut metagenome | biome: ENVO:00009003; feature: ENVO:2100002; material: ENVO:00002003...
GAGATCGCTCAGTGTCTCGTGGGCTCGGAGATGTGTATAAGAGACAGTTCCTGCACATACTGATAGAACTTTGCAATCATAGCTGCTTTCTCATGATAATACGCGGCTTTCCATTGATTCGGTTTCGGCTTATCCATTTCATAAGCAATGTAATTTCCGCCAAGAAGATATTGGCGCGAGAGAATATCCTCCAGTGATATATCAGGATTTTTCATCATATCATACATAGCCATATAAATCGTAGTACGCCCTTTGCCCGCCCGGCAGTGGAAATGCAGCCACGCATGATCGGGCAGTGTGCGTATGAAGGCGATGAAGTCATCAATGTTTTCAGGCGATGGCCAGATATGATCCGTTGCCGCAATGCGGTAATAATGCAGACCATTTTGTTCCACCAGCTGCCTTTCACTCATGACCGAATTAATCTTCATAGGTTTAGGATCAATCGGCCCCTTCCCTTCATCGAGCATCGTCACAATGAGGCTTTTCCCCTTGGCTGCACACAAACGCTTCATCTCATCTTTTAAAACATCAGTTTTGTTCTTCCCGATGTTGCCCCAATCGCGCGCGCCGAACCAGCTGACGGCATTCCCATTAAATATACCATGCGTTTCCTGCCGTAAATCCACAATATAAATTGGCCCGTTCGCCTGCTTCTTGAGTACGGAAACCAGCTTCTCAAACTCTCCGACAGAGAACTCCGCACTGCCGGATATGTTCAGATGATCCAACCCCTTGCGAGAGGGGGTCATCGTAAATCCTTTGCCTGTTTTTTTGACATCCACATCAGAGCGGAATGCAGAATTCGCAGTACGAAATCTGCGCGGCAATTGATCCCTGTCTTTTGCATCGAGACGCCAAATATAGCCATCGTACTTTGTACGACCGGCTGCAGAAGCATCCATCTGATCCGGTGCTTGCTGCAGAGAAACGCCACTTATTTCAGGTTCCGCTTCCCAGGCATTCCCTGATAATGGCATGCTGCCAAGTATTATTGCAGCCGTTATTGAGAATAGTATTTTCTTTTTAAGATGCAGCATGAGTGATACACTTTCCCATGTAAGAAATAATTATAACCGGACAAATGAAAAAGCTACGGGGTCTACAGACGTATAAATCCATAGCTTTTTCTTATGAGCAAATTCCTCTGACGCATTTTTATCATCTACCGTTTTCCTTTCTCCTTTTTGAACACACTGCCATCTGTGAAATTTTTTGGAAAAATTTATGATTTCCTCTGTATTCCCTGCCGATGAAATCCGGTCACAGAAAAAACAGGATAATATCTACTTCACCGAAGCCGCCGCGATGCGGTCAGCCGCTTTTTTCACCATTTCATTGGCGGAGTCCGTTGTCAGGACGGAAAAAAGACGGTACTTATCGCCGTACTTCATCACATAGCCTTTTCCGTAAACGGGAACGGCAAATCCATCAACGAAGAAAACGGCACGCACGCCGCTTGTATAAATACGGGGTCTGTCCTGTGCGCGGTGGATCTGCTCTACATTCAGAAAACTGACACCAAGCATGTTGAACGGAATCTTGGGATCCGTCTCAGGCTTTTCATTGATCCGCTTCGCCATTTCCAGAAACATACCGTTCAATACGCTTTCCATGCCCAAAAGAGCCACGTTGCAGCCATATAGTTCGGAAACCGATTTCCCCGACAGACGTGGCGCGTCAAAAGCGTCTTTCATGTCTTCTTTACCGACTACAGGAGCAAATTCGCAGTTCATGACGAAAGCGGGCACGCTGTTTCCTTCTTCCGTCACGGTAAGCAGTCCGAATTTCCCATCCTTCCCAAGAGGAGTAAAATCGGTATTCTTCGGAAGCTTCACTTTTTGAAAGAAAGATTTCGCGTCTTCCTGCACAATACCGTTCCATACAGCGGAAACGATATTATCATCTTTAGGAATATTTATGCTTGAAATCGGCGGAAAGCCTGCCATGTCTCCCATATTGTCTGTCATATCGGCAGCTCCCGCACACGTTGTCGTCATGGCACAAAGAATCGAAGCCGCCAGCATTATTTTGATCTTCATCATTTCATCTCCCGTGCCGCTTTTTCCACATAAGGCGCAAAGTATGCCCCTGATTTCTGATCGCCTGCAAAGAGTGTGTATGTCGTACTGTCACCGTCTTCCAAAATGAGCCCTTCCGCAAAAAAGGGGATCAGGCAGCCGCCAGTGTATAATCCGGCTTTCACCTTTGCCAGGCGGTACGCTTTCCCCCCGCGGGATTTCTTTTCTTTCCAGCGGGTCTCACCGCTCACATACAGACGGATTCCCTTTTTCCCCAGAAATTGTTTATACGGCTCTCCGATTTCGGCTTCTTTCCACATTTTGCCTGCAAACGGTATGGCAGCGTTCTTTTTGTCAGATGCGGCCTGTTTCGCTGCAGTGCTGCCCGCCGTGCCCGTCATTTCTTTTCCCATCAGTTTCACGAAGGGTGATAAACCGTTCTTTTCTTTCTCCGGATTCTTATGATCCACGGAAAAAGAGAGCACGAGGGATTCGTAAAAAGCTTCCGGCGTGTTTGCCCGAAGCTGGTATACCCGCAGCTCTTCCAAGGTTTCCGCCGCCAGACGGGATACATGCGGTGCCAGTTTGGACGTCAGGTAAACAGATGTCAGGCTGTCAGCACCGCCGATAATGCCGATAGCAGCTGCCTGCGGTTTTGACTCCTTTTCAACTGCTTCGTGTTCCGCCCAGTTTTTCATCTGCTTTCCAAAGTACGTCTGTCTCCCGTCAAGAATATCGACAGTATCTCCAAAATCCAGCACGTATCCTTTCGGAAGAGTGAGTGTATCTGCCGAAGCAGAAAAAGTGAGTAAAGCGGCCATGCCGAGCGCTGCGCATATTGTTTTCATAGTGACCTCGTTCCTTTTATACTTCTTTAATTATAGCAGAAACGAGCATCTGTTATTCTATTATTTTACTTTTCTTTATTGTGTCTTCTGCAATGAAATGTCCGGATGGGCGAAGCAAAAGATCTTATATAGAATCCCTATCACCGGAGGTCTGCAGATAATCCCTGACTGACAGGCTTTTTAAATTCATTTTTGATGCGGCTTTCGGCATATGCTATTGTGTCGGATTTTTTGTATCTGCAATCAATTCCCTTATGATTCTACGCTTGTCTTTCGCAGCGCAAACATAGCATAAGAAGAAATACTTTACAATTTCCATACCGACCGCTTTGTCCTGAATCGTTTCACCGATTTGTAGCATACAAAAAGATCAGAACACATCCAAGAATGAACACGTCTGACCTTTTACTATTGCATATTTTATGATCCTATGGAATAGGAATGAACAGATTCCCTATCCCATAAGCCGGATTCTCTCAATCCCAAAATTACAACCCCTGCTTGAAGAATTTCCTGAAAGCAGATACCTCCGCATGGGACTGCGTGACAGATACGGCATACTTGCTTCCGCGTTTGATTCCCGGTTCATAAGTAATCGGTTCAAACTGGAACGTAACATCCGGCTTGGAAGCGGTGCAGTACCCCACCAGTGTGGACTTAATCTGTCCGCCATTTTCTTTATTGAACACAACCGGCTCCTCATGCCCTTTCAGCTCCGCGTCCACAGGCACCACGACCACTTCTCCCGGTTTATATCCTACGATGAAATTACTGTGCGTCGTGACTTTAATGACGACTGCATCCGTAAAATCCTCCATATGGCAGTATATCAGCGTATACTGGTCTCCTTCCGGCACACACTCGTTGAAAAGCTCTCTCATCCTTGCCTTATTTCTTGCATTTTCCTCATCTGTCGCACCGGTCAGAAGCTTCTTAACGATATCCATCAATCCCATAACAATCTCCTTGTCTAAAAACAATACAAATTTAATTACACTTCACAACTGCTATTTTACCATATATGGAATACCGGAAGAACAGTACGTAAATTTACTAACCTTGTATTCAAAAATAATGCAAGATTATTAAGACGAGTCTTCGCGGTAGTTTTTATCCAAATTCACTTGTTTTGTACAGAAATCATTTACTGTCAGAGTACATCATGGCATAGCGGAGCGCATACTCCAATAAAATTTTTCTCAAAATACCTTTTGTTCGCTGCCATGTATTTTCCCTGTCTTATGATATCCATTCGTCCATCATAATTTTTTTCATCCAATTAAAATTGATTTTGGACGAAACATCAAATAGCCGGATGAAAACCACTGTTCTCATAAGTTAATTGGGTAAATGCTTGAAACTTTTCTATTTCCGACATGTTTTCACGTCTCAGTCATTCCCCGGTGTTATTAAAGCTACCGTCTCCACGGAAACGGTAATAACCAAACTGGTCATTCTCGTATCTGAAGTCTGCATCCCATGCAAGGAGTCCGTAATCAATTTCTAAACCCTGTACCTTAAATTCAGAAGCTGCGACCTCAAGATAATAAGACGAATCCACATTATCTTTTCCATTAAGGAACCAGCCTACATGATTTATTTCACATGGGACCCAAATCCCCACTCCACGAAGTCGTTTACCTTCTGAGCCTGCAAGCAACCCGTATCTTTCGTTACCACGCGCCTTTTCTTTTACCCATGCTTTTGCCTTTTCGAAATTCCTGGTCATTACTATTGGACATGATTGATTCAGGACATTGTAAATACCCTTCGATTTTTGGGGCTCGTTATCAAGCAATGCTTTAACAGAGTCAGACAGTTTTTCACCACGAAATGATCTTAGCGATACGCTCAGGTGCAGCGATGATTCCGCCTTGTAATTACGGTTCCCGAGCAATTGTCTTATTGATGAGTCGCCTACATATTTATAATCTACCATCTTGTCAGATATACAAATTTCCCATTGATCGTATCCCTTGTTCAATGCCCTAAACCAGTCTTCAATTCCCTCTTCGCCTGTGTATATTTCTTGACCTCCCCCAACAAGGCATATTATAGTCGCCCAATCTTGATGTCGGTCCATTATACTGATTAGAAATTCTGGTTCTGATTGATTAAAGTCAGCAACACCCTTTTTTATTCTCATAAAATCGCTGAGTTGCTTTTCGTCCCAAGCACGCTGTACTTCATCAAATATTGTCACCTTCTCTACAGGCGGCTGATTTGTTGTTAACGCTTCATCCCTGAACTTATGTATTATTTGGATGAAGGCCTTTGTTTCTCTCCTGGCTTCATTCTTTGTAATGCCATCACGAGAAGCTTTATCTCTTGCGAGTGCTTCCTGGAAAACATCGACCAGCGGGCCATTTCCTGGCAAGAAAACAGCATGCTCATCAGCCTCAAATTTGTGTCGTTCATTGGCAATATTCAATCCCGCGAGAGTCTTTCCTGCTCCTGGAACTCCAGTAACAAAACAGATGGCTTTTTTCTCCTTGCATTCATCAATAATCCTGCTTATAACATCTGTAGTTTCAGAAAAATTTTCAGCCCCAGCGTCTGTTCTTGATATCTCTTTAACTGAATGATTTCTGTACAAGGCCTGCGCCGCCTCAATAATTGTAAGCGTCGGTGCATATCCGGAGTTTATCCATTCTTCCATTGTCAAAGGTTTCATCGGCAATTGATTGAGAACCATCTGTATGCATATGTCAATACTATTTTTATTGCAGTGCAATACCTCAGAAATCTAGTCTTCCATTGTAGACAATTCCGGCTCAGCTAATTTTGCCTCAGTTGATACGTTAATAGGAATGATGAATTTATCGTTGCTTGCCTCATGGAAATATTTTAACTCAAAGGCATAGTCCATTACCTGATCATCAGTGGTTTTTTGTATTCTCGATCCCCGACCTTGAATTCAAGTAGAAAGATTATCCCGTCTATTATATGTGCAACGTCTACCCTGTGCTCTACACGCGGAATTGTATACTCAAAAGCTATTTCCCCTCGTGCGATCTGAAATGACTGGCTTTTCATGATTGTGATTTCATCACATCATGCATTCTTTTGAAGGTCTGTTGTTTCAAACTCATCGTTAATCAACAATTGTCCCAAAATCCATTCTGAATCTGCCAGTTCAAAATCCTTAATTATAGAAGAATAATATTCCCGTTTCATGTTTTTACCTTAATCAGTTTCCATTTCTTTTAGAAAAGCAATCAGTTTATCCATTGTATTGTCAAAGTCTTTTTTCTTTAATTGACATTCCCAAACCACATAGACATTCCATCCAGAGGCTTCCAATTGTTCATAGTTATCACCGTCTCTCTTAACGTTTCGTATGATTTTCTCTCTCCAATAATCTTCATTTGACGACGGCCAAACGAACCGAGGGCAGTCATGTTTATGCCAGAAGCAGCCATTAACAAAAATAACCGTTTTATACTTTGGAAGCACAATGTCCGGACAGCCGGGAAGTGTTTTTACATTCTTCCTGTATCTAAAACCTTTAGAAAACAGATACTTCCGAACAGTCACTTCCGGCTTTGTGTCCTTACTTCTAATGTGCGACATGTTTCTGCTCCGCACTTCTTTACTATGAGTATCCGTCATTTGACTCTCTTGCCTTTTCCCTTCTTTAATTGGTCTGCAAGTTTTTGAGCGATGTTCTTGGCCAAAATAGGAGGCACTGCATTCCCAACCTGTTGATATTGTTTATCTTTGGTCCCGACAAATTCAAAACTATCTGGAAAGGTCTGCAATCGGGCTGCTTCCCGCACACTTACTGCTCGATCAATAACAGGATGAACCCACATAGATTTCCTGACATTAACAACTGTTCCGGATGGCTGGTCATAGGCTAATCTCATATAAATAGTATTCTGTGTTCTTGATACATCTGTATAGGTGTTTGTTTTCAATTGATCATCCAGAGCATGGAAATTGTCGCCTTGTCTTAAAGCTTTAAACCTATCCATTGCGACATCTGTCGTATTTGTTATGATATGATTTTTCAGCACATTAGTATCACGCAGTTCTCTCGCAAGCTCACTGAGATTATCAACCGCATCTAAAGGAATACCCACATCATCCGAAATGTTCACAATCGGTTCAATTTCTTCTAAATCAGAAATTGCATCGAATACTGTTCTGTAGTTTTTACTTTTAAGTATGCCTTTTGGCAGCTCTGCCTCCTGAGAGATGTCTTTTCTTATTCCAACCATTACAAATCGCATTCTCTTTTGGGGTGCTCCAAAATCTGCCGCATTGAGAACATCCGAAGCGATTGAATAACCATTCTCTCCATCCTGTGAAGTTAACATGGCTTTAAGATAATCTATAACTGCAAATGACCGAATCTTAGCATATAACCCTTTCTTCACAACAAACTCGTCAACAATGATCTGATTAGTCAAAATTTCCAACACATGACTTAACATTCTTTGATACATTATGGCCGGTTCAATCAAAGGTTTCAATTCCGAGGCTTCTATTCTGTGATTATAATAATCTAATAATGCAGAAAATGCCTGGTGATCGGCTGTCTCTATAACAGTCTGTACGACTTCTCTTAAGTGATTCTGAGCTATTCTTCTTAACTTTTTCTCATGTTTTTCTAATGCGTCTGAAAGCTTCGACTGATTTCGATCCGCCTTATAAATAATATTTAGCTCCAAATAATCAAAAGCGTTCCATAGCAGCTGTCTTAGTTCAGCTTCGTTCTGTACTATATCAAGGACCCCTTCAAAAACGAGAACTTCATCGAGCAACGGCACCATCGAGCTTTTTGCTTCAACTGCCCCTGAATTAATGAGCTCGAGGTCATTTTCAGTTAAATAGAACTTATGAACATCAGACCTAAGCATACTAACATTTTCCATCACAAAGGCCTTTGGTTTAATCTCAAGAATTGCACGGATATATTCCTTCACTAATGCATTATTTTGACTTATTGCATGGTTCCGCTGCCTATTTGCATTTGAGAATCCCTGACAGGGTGGTCCACCAATTACAATGTCGATTTTCCCGTGTTCCCTTTGGATCTCAGCATAATCCGCACCACAAACATCTCCACGAACGTCAACACCTGGATGATTTTTCCTGTATGTAGCCTGCATAGCAGGATTATTTTCAAATGCCACCTTTATGTTATACTTCTGAGTTTGCTGAAATCCTAAGCTCAATCCTCCTGCACCAGCAAACAAATCTATTACGTTAAACATGAATTCCGTTTCCTCCAATTACTTATCAACATTAAATCCTTCTCCAATAGCCTTATGCAGCAAGACCAGAAGGCGTTTTGACTGATAAGCGTTGGGGATTTTTGATGGTATTTTACAGGCAACTGTTAGTGCAGTCACATCAGTTGGAGAAGCCAACCGATTATTTACAGCAAATTCCTCTAATCTCATCCACATCTCAACTGGATAGTTAACCACTTTAGTCTGAGCATATATTTCATTAACTACCTTTTGTTCTTTTTTTGCAGATCTTTGAGCGTCCTTTTCTTCCTTGGTCGAAATTAAACAGTCTTTAAGGTTGTCCGGAAGTTGGAAATTGATCTTTTTTACTTCTGTCCAGCAGGCTTCTCTTTTACACCATTGTGTGACATTAGCAACACCTCGCTTTGGATCAGTGATTTTATAGAGGACGAGTTCTGACAAAGCAAGCAGGCTCGCTTTAACAGTTTCCGGAAGATCCTGCCGATTCCAAATCAACATCAAATCCAAATCATATCCGCTGAATTGTCCTTTAATAAGCCTCCTAAAAAGAGCAACTGTGTAATAAATGATATTGGCACGGTAACCACCCTCATACCAAGACTGTTTAGGTATAGTTCTCTCAAGATATTGGAATATCAACAGAAGAGCAGCCGTCGTTTGGAAATACCGCTCATTAAACTGTTGCTCGTTCAAATTCCATTGATCATCAATGTATTCAGCAAATGCATTAAAGTTAGTTTGTGCGCCCTTACTAACTACATCTGGATGTCCAAGCCATGTGTTTTGGACCTTGGCAAGGTCTGTTTTTTTTATGACCTGTTTCTTTGGATGCTGAAGTTGGAACTGCTTCTTCTTTGCAGGCGTTAAGCGCATCTGTTCCTGCAAATACTGTCCTCGTGCTCTCTCATAGAACCATTTCGTTTCATACTGAGCACCTTCCGTAGCAGGGGCAAAGAGCCAACGGGAAATCTGTTCCATTCTTCGATGGAACGGATGTGATGCAAAAAAGTCTGCATCGCTTACCTTATTTTGACTATTGGAGGACCGTGAAATATTGCGAATAAGCTCATCAGATTCTTCTGGTGTGGATTCGTCAATTTCTGTAAGCTTCATCTGCACATATAGTCCTTCTATATTAGCTTTATCTTTATATCTCGCATTAGAAATCGATGCTGTTGTTTGGCCTCCATTTATAATCTGGAAATCCCGTGCAAAAGTTATGAAGCGACCATGTTCGTTAGTTTCTATAACTACATCCATAGCCGTTGCCGAGATCCCATTGTTAAAGGCGAAAAACATCTGAGGCATATTAAGGATGGTTGCTCTGATCTTCTTATTAACCGCAACTTTGGTTGACAAAAAAGACCGCACATTCCCCTCAAGCAACTTACTGCCATACTTGTCATATATATCCGCCAGAACAGAACCTGGTATAACACCCAGATAACTATTATATTGATCCGTTGCCGCAGAACTGGCTTCCAAACAAGGTATGCCATGCTCACAGTATTCCTTAAAATCTACTTCTATAATCTGTCGCCCCTGCTCTGAACAGCATACCCTAAACAAACGATCAATATCCCAAATCTGACCCTCTACAGGGATTCCTTCATAATCTTCAATATCAACCGTTTTTATGGCAGAACTCATCTCCGCATCAGTGAAAATCAGCAGGCGGTATTTTCGGATTTTCCTTTCATTGAGCCGGAGAAGATCCACTAAGTCTGCACATGGCGTACTCATTTCAATTTCTTTATATAGATTGCTTTTGAGTGTTGCTTTTACAAAAACCATCAATTCGCCAAAATTATGCGTCGCTACAGTATGTGTAATCCGTCTCTCGAGATCGTTTCCATTAAAATTGGCGATGATAAGATTCATCGTGTTGTCAAACTCATCATAGACATAACCGTCAACACGATACTTGTTCCGCCCATAGCGTCCTGTATAAAATGATGGTGAGAAATCTGACAGGACTTCTGCATCAATCAAATACTGTGCGATGTTATCTACAAAAGAAGCACAAGAGCCCTCTCCGGTAACAGCTGCCGCAGTTTTGATACTTTCCAAGAAATCTTTTTTGAATTCTATTGAATCCATTACAACAACCTCCTTTACACCGTCCAAGGATCTAAACTTGGCAGATCCAAGCAGTATTCGAGATTAACTATTTCTACAGGCAACACCTCTCTGACAATTCGCGGGAAGGATTCTTTCACGAGATATGTTTGTTTCGCTGATACAGAAAATTTCTCTTTGTCATACTCATTCATATCGATATAACCTGCAGACCCCAACTTTAAGACAAAGTCATCAACAGCACCCACATTTGATGACATCATTCCGAGAAGAAGATGGACCATTGCATATAGCGTTACGGCACCTGGCTTTGCCGGAGCACACTTATCAATGCGAAATACTACCAACTCTCCTTCGTCCGGATTGTCCAGTTGCTCCACAGAAGATATTTTCACTTGTGATGAGGAAGCGACTGTTGTCTTTATTTCATACCAAGCATCATCATATACAAAGTCCTGATCAGCACCATCAGGGCCGACCCATCCAGCTACTGCATCTGAAGGCTGCATGCCTTTTTCTATTTTTTCTTTCAAAAATAGCAGTTCTGCAATCATCCCTTTTTGAGCATTAGAGCTCATTAAGGCACTTCTTTTATGATCAAGCAGTTTTAACCACGCCGCATATCGTCTTAATACCTTTTTAAGAGATTCTTCCGATCGTTTTTCATATCGTGAGAATTCTATGATGTCACTCGACATGGTGATGAAAACATCCTCTTGCTCCCGATTCATCAATGTGAATGAAACCGCATACTTTCCGTCTTTTCTTTTATTGCAGGCAGCTTCTATGCTTTTTGATGATGTTATTTTGTCTGCCGGTGTTTCTGAAACAATGACGATACTTTTATGATCTGCCGTTGCATATCTCACAAACCAATCCAAAGGGTGCTCCACAGCAAGCTGTATCGATCCTCCATCGTGACAATTAATTCCATTCCACTTAGTCCTCAATTCTTCTTCATATGTATTCATCAGATTAAATCCTCCTCATCAGGTTCATCTGGGATCTCAATCCAATTCTTTAATTCAACAAGATTAACCTTATAATTCGCCTTCTCTGTATCAAGCTCAACCTTTGGAAAGCCAACACCAAGGGCATATAAGAACGGAGGCATATCCTGAGAATATTTCGACTCCAAGTAATCCGCCTGTAAAACATGGAGCATTAATATTGGAGGACGTTCTTTAACTAAGTACGCTTTATCAGGTACATTCTTTTTTCCAGTTTCTTGTTTGAATGCATCCCTTGCATCACTAATTTGCTTACTCGTTAGACCTATTCTTGTGCATCCGCCTGAACCCACACGAACCTTTGTCCCACTCACACTTAACATTTTTTGATCAATGGATATTTGTCTCTTTTGGGTAGCTTTAATGTTAAGAGTATCATCACCACACTTTATGCCTCCCGGATAAGGATCTCCATCGCCGCTATTGATCAACACCACATCCCAACCATGTGGCCATTGATGTTCGCTGATGTATTCGGATAATGCTCGCCCATTGAAGCTAAGATGCCAAGGATGCGTGTCAAAATCCAATAATAATTGTGAAACAGATTCACTCGGAACATGCTCCCAATAGTAATGATCTTTGGCTCTTTCCTGATCATGTAAACGATCACCGTTTTCGGCTAATGAATATACAAAATCCTTAAACACTTTCTCGTTTTCGGCCAAAATATCTCTTGATGATTTAAGTCGAGGTGTTTCAAGCAGATTGCCAGATACAGTTACAGGACATGTAATATCAGTAGCATTACGCATTTTATTTCTTGCTGTTACTATTAGCGCCCCTGGATCTTGTCTGACTTTCAAGCCAAACTCTCTTGGCGTCTGATGCGCATTTCGCATTTTTGCTATTTCTTCCTTCAGCTCTGCTGTGGCTCTTGTTATCTGCCCATACCAATCAATCGCCTCATAAGACATCCAGACCTTGACAAGATCGTCATAATTCGGTCTGTATCCAAACCAGCGGCCCATTTGCATGAGCGTGTCGTACATCTTTGTATTCCTGTGAAAATACGTTACACACAAGCCTTCAAGAGTAAGCCCTCTTGACAAACTGTTTCCCCCAACGGCAATTACTCTTAATCCATCATTTTTGTGATTGAAATAATCCAGACTTGCCGCACCTGTCTTCATATTAACTGCTCTCACATCGATTGGTGCAACTGCTCGGTACAAGTATGAATGAAGAACATCCTGCCATTCAATATGACATGCTGTACTCAAGTCATATTTGTCCCAAACATTATGAAGTGCTCGTATCGTTGCAATTTTCTCAGCCTTATCTCTCGGCATTTTTGAATAGTTTCTAAGATCGGACTTGACCTGATCCAACCATACAGACAGAAAGTCTGCTATCTGATTCTGAACAAGAGTATAGAGACTGATATGAACCATCATAGAGCGATGTTCTGTTGTGTCTCCCCGGATATCTCTTATAGCGTTAGCAAGAAGAAAATAGTTCGCCGCTTCATATATGTCATCGGGCAATCCAGCTACAATATGATCTTTTTTATGTTTTGGCGGGAAGTAATTCTCTAAGTCAGATATGTCAATTGGTATAAGCATATTCGAACGGTCCCCGTCATCACCAAAAATACGATCAGCGCCTATGTAATTTGTCGGTGCTGATAAAGCATAAATGAAATCTGCAGGAAACAAATCATCATCATTGCCTGGATCAATAAAGATATTTGCGAATGGAGTAGCAGTAATACCAAGGTAAGTCGTCTTACTGAACAACAGAAGTAATCTGCGAATGCAATCGTTTATTGCTGCCGGCTGCGAATCTGGATCTTTTGTGTTTACAGATGCATTATCAGCTTCATCATCAATCAATAAAAACGGAAGCTCAATTTGGCCGGCTGCATTATGTGTATTGTTGTCTGAAAGCCATTTGATTAAGTTGTTTAGTATCCTCTTATTCTTTTTTACAACGAGAATGACAGGACAATTAACATTCTCTATCCCAAGATCATTGCTGCGGAGCACTCCACTGTCAAAATCCTTGGTAACAGATGTGAACGAGGCAATCTTTTTAGCTGTTCCATAACGACCTACTCCAACAGGCTGGTTTTTAATGCCCTGCTCTGCTTTAGGATCGAGATAATACTCACTCTTTCTTCCAGAAAACTCTGCATCTAATCTTTCCTGAGTTTGTTTTCTTAAATTCTCCTGCATTCCGGCAAGAATCACTATTATGCGATATCCTGTATCTGCCGCCTTATTACATATTGCAGTATAATTTGCAGTTTTGCCTGACTGCACATCCCCAAGCACCAGTCCTTTTATTGCAAAATGATCTTCTGATGGGTCACCACACAAGTCGAGGATCTCATCGGATATCTTCCCAAGATTAGTAGTTACTCGAGGATTCCAATGCTTCACCTCTTCAAGATACTTTTTGTATCTGTTCCAGAAATAAAAGTCAAAATCAGCCCTTTTAGCCGGAAGCCATGACTGGTGTCCATTATTTCGGTCATTGATGTAAACACCTACATCCATCTGTATTACAAGATTTTGCCTCAATCTAACTAAGATTTCATTAAACTCATCATCAGAAACAGGCATTAAAAGTTCGTTGCTCTTCCGGAGCAATTCAGCCTTTTCTTTAAATTCTTCCTCCGTTGGCGGAACTTCTTTATACACGGTGTTGACGTAAGCTGATATTGTATTTTCAAGCTGTTCAACGTTTGGATTATTCATCTATTTAATCTCCCTTCTCACCTGTTCGATTACTTCTTGATAAGAAGAGAACGGTTCGATTTCTCTTATTGCATCAAGAAATGCGATTTTATCTTCATCTGAGCTTTTTACCAGCATTGACCGTAATGCAAAAGCTATATCCTCAGCATCCTGTGATTGTTCATTTTTCAATTGCTCATCATTATTCAAGTCAACATAAAGCTGGTTGAGTGGTAACCCTCTTTCAATCTGTTGAAGAAGTGCATAAAGCGGCTTTTCCAGAGTCTCGTCTGAAGACAGCATTTGCCTAATCATCGGGTGGGTTCTATTAATTTCATAATAGACGCCACCTTGCACATTCTTCATTCGGTTCCAGACATGAATTGTTTTATCACTGATTTCCTTCTTCCCCCTGAACGTCCACGTCCGTTTGCTCCTCTCTGCAATTCGATCTATTATTACTTCCAAGTTCTTCCGGACTTCAGCAGGAGGCAACGCTGAAGACTTCTTTATATCAAGAGTCCAAAGCTCATCTAAAGTATTGGGAATATCTACCTGGATACGTGCAAGTTTTGATAAATCGCCTTGCCTCATCATGCGGAACCACGTGCCCCAAACAAGTAATCGTTTATTGCGATAGACATAAAACCCCTGTTGCTTGCGCAGGCCATCCTTACCGCCCAGCTGTTTTACCTCTTCCGCTGTCATCCTGGACAGATGTGGGAGTATATAAGGCCTCACAACAATATTCTGATCTCTGATTACAAGAACCTCATCATCCATCGGCTGAGTGCTTTTTCCTTTTAGGAAAGGATCTATAGGCGTAACAGCCTCTCCATTAATTGACAATTTTAATTTTGTAATACTTGATTCGCCACTAAGATACCTATGATAAACAAGTGCTAAATGTTCTCTGACGCTATCAATTTTTCTTCCTAATGCCAACTCAAAGTTTGTTTCTCCTGCTTTTAGACGATCCAGCTGCTGCCATACGACCAGAGTTCCGGTATCAGACTCCATTAAGCATTCAATTTGTGGAACTTGAGAAATTTCTTCTTCATCTAAGATCAGCAGTGACCATTCACCTACTTCAGCAACATGATCTATATCCCACCGCCTTGCTCTTAATTGATCTCCTTGCTTTGTTGCTACTGTCAGGCATCTGCATTGCGATAGTGATGCCGTTTTTAATCCAAGTCCAAAACGCCCCAAGTCTTTTGAATCTCGAGCCTCTGAGGGATTCCTGCTTCCATACTGCATAGCAAGATCGAGCTCTTCCTCATTCATTCCCTTGCCATTATCCAAAATTCCAATGTAAGCACCATCAATAGGGAAAAAGTGTATCTCAACTTTATTTGCCCCTGCAGCTATGCTGTTATCAATAATATCCGCGACTGCCGCCTCTAAAGAGTATCCAATTGCTCGCGTTGATTCGATTAAAGTCGGCGCATAAGGCGGAAGATTCTTTGTTCTCATAAAGCAACCACTCCTTAAATGTCAATTCTGTCATTAGCATCGTCCACTAATTCCATAATATCTCCCAGTTCACATTCCAGGCCGTTATAAATTTTCAGCAAGACAGCAGTCGTGACATTATCACCGCGATTAATTTTCGCGAGTGTTGCTGTGCTAATACCGCTTACTTTCCTAAGATCTTGTCCTGTCATACCCCTTATCTAACAAGAGCTTTTTCAGCTTAATACAACTGATTTTCTTGTCCATCTGAGTCTGACTCCTTTCTCTCTGCTTACTTATAGTCTCCGGCATTTCCAACATCTAATAAAAACCCATAACGCCCATGTTTGTTGTCCATTGTAAATTCAATCATGTGGGCTTTGGAATAATCTACTCCATCAGAAATCTCGTTTTCCGCAATTATTGTTTGGCAATCGCCACAATGCTCGTATCATCAATGCCACTGTCTCCACATGCATGGTCTGGGGGAACATTCCACCGGCTGGACTTTTTTGATTTCGTAGCCTTCCGATTTTAAAATCTTCGCATCTCTGGCAAAGGTGGCAGGATTGCAGGAAACGTAGACAATGCGTTTGGGATTCATGCCTGCCGCTGCCCTTTAACACTTCTTCACTGCAGCCTGCTCTGACGGGATCCATGACAATCACATCGGGAACCAGCCCTTGCCGGTAAAGCTGCGGCATAAGTTTTCCTGCGTCGGCCGCGTAAAATTCCGTATTTTCCATATGGCTCTTTTTCGCATTCTTTTTGGCGCCTTCTATGGCGGGCTTTACGATTTCTATACCGATGACCTGCTTTGCCTTTTTCGCCAGGCAGAGGGAAATGGTGCCTGTACCGCAGTAGGCGTCTATGACGGTTTCTCCACCTTCCAGATCAACGTATTCCAATGCTTTTTCATAGACTCTCAGCCTCTTTACATTCCTTTTCGGCTTTCGCGCCACGCTCATCCAGAAACGCACCAACTATGCGCTCAACGGCCAGAGTTTTTGTCTGACCAACATCTTTGCAGTATGTTGCAAAACGACGCATTAGTGCCGCGTCCATCTTTGTATTAAGGGTTATATAGTCTTTTTTATGTTGAGCCATATCTTCACACGCTCCTTCCACATAAAAATCCCACTTGTAATAATAGTGTAGGCGATTATACACAGCTTTTCAACACGATTGCTCGTAAACTTTTTTGTGCCTTCACTTCATTCGACACATATTTCCCCTGTATTATCAAAGCTACTGTCTTCACATGAAACGATATGTCATGATAAATCTATTTAACGACTGCAATGCTAACAGCATGGTTTAATAATACGCAGAACCTTTTACCTATCTCTAAAATCCAGGTTATAGGACAAAAGTGGCATTAAAAAAGCCCAGATTTCTCTGAGCCATATCACATAATAAATTTTTGTAAATACGTATTTTTATTAAATGCGGTATTGATACTGTCTCTTATACACATCTGACGCTGCCGACGATCTTACGCGTGTAG
>ENA-UAPL01000508-UAPL01000508.1-human-gut-metagenome-genome-assembly--contig:-NODE-508-length-16692-cov-13.435054_pt1 | contig 16692 bp, 16 predicted proteins | sample MGYA00243480_ERZ654577 | MGnify/ENA primary metagenome ERZ654577 (study PRJEB26926, sample SAMN06164678) | human gut metagenome | biome: ENVO:00009003; feature: ENVO:2100002; material: ENVO:00002003...
AAAAGTGAACGGATATCCCCGTTTTGGGTGGGTGGATATCCTCCGTTTTCAGCAGGCATTACGGCATGATGGAGCGTTCGCTTTCGTCAATTCCACAAACCCTTAACGGCATGATGACATGATGACATTACGGCATGATGACATGATGGAGCGTTCGCCTTTGCCGCCGCAGGCGGGCAACACGTGCCTCTCATACAGCCATCGCTGAGCGGTGCGCATTGGGAAAGCAGCGGAAGAAGAAATGAAAAGATGATGATCGGCGGGCGGGCAACGGCATGAGCCCGCCACTGGGCGTCAGCAGCAAAAATGGCGGAGGACTTCTGCCCCCCCCGCCACACCAATGTTTCGCTATCAACGCCTGGCAGCTACAGCAAAGCGATTTCCGCCTCGATGCTCTCCGGAGCAAAGCGGATAGCCCTCAGCGCCACCTTTTCAAACACCCTATGCAGTTTGTCGAGATCGCCAAGGCGCAGTTTCACGATGTTGCCAGGCCGCTGTTCCACCCATCCAGCCTTCTCCGGCACGAGCCGCTTGGCATAGGAGATGGCAGGCGACACAAGCAGGTCGATACCCATCTTGCCGTCATACGACAAGTACAGGTCGGTGTCCTCTATCTTCTCCACCCCGACGTTGATGCTCACAGACTTTGTAAAACCAAACACCTTGATGGGCAAAGAGACAGACACGGTTTTCCCATCCACATAGCCTACATTGACCGTCTTGTGAAAGTGGCTGGCCACATATTCCTGTAACTCGGCATAGCTTATTGTCAACTTCATATTATCTCGTACTTTAGCTGTTTATTTGCTCTTCTTGCGTTTCCACATGTTTCGGAAGAATTCTTTGCATGCTTCCTTGCACATATCAAACAACAACGATCCCGTAACACTAGTATTCAAACTGCCACACTTTGGGCATTTTACAGGAGCTGATTCCGCCGTACAATTCAACTCCATGTCCACTCCAATGAACTCATGTCCACAATCGCTACATTTATATTTATATATTCCTCTATCCATCGTATGATACGATTTATATATTATTAATGTTATATATATATAGGTATGGCTTCTGCGCCATACCTACCTTCTATTATTCCTGTATTTTATTTTGTTATTTTCCAGTTGTTGCATCCTTGAAATTATTCTCCTTGAATGCTTTCTTCATATTCTCAATCTGTTGCTTGCAGGATTTGGAAATGCTTATAGTCTTGCTTGCGATATTCTTCAAAAGACGCTCGTCAAGAGTTGTACCTTTATTCTCCAAACTGTCTATAAAGCACTTCTCCACTGCTTCGTTCACTACAGATTCTATGTCTGCACCGTTAAAACCTTCGGTTATTTGACTGACAGAATTCAATACCGTTTCGTCAAGGCTTTTCTTCTTGTTTTCAATATGTATTTTTAAGATCTCCTTTCGCTCTTCCTTATTCGGCAAGTTAACGCAGAATATCTCGTCAAAGCGTCCTTTACGCTTCAGTTCAGGAGGCAGATTGTCTGCATTGTTGGCTGTAGCAATAACATAAACGCTACTCTGCTTCTCCTGCATCCATGAGAGGAAATACCCGAACATACGTGTCATGATATCGTTGTTGCCACCGACACCCGAAAAGGCTTTCTCTATCTCGTCAATCCAGAGAACGCAAGGAGCAGCAGCCTCAGCAATCTTGATAGCCTTACGCAAGTTGCCCTCGCTCTCACCAACATACTTTCCCATCATACTGCCCATGTCGAGTTTCAACAAAGGTGTGTTAAACAATGCTGCTGATGCCTTTGCACAAAGTGATTTTCCACAACCAGGCATACCAACAATAAAGACACCTTTAGGTATTGACACACCAAAATCCTGAGCCTTTGGCAAGTCTGCAATAACCCTTGACTTATTCTTCAGGTAATCCTTCAGAGCATTCATACCTCCTATTTTATCCAGAGACGCAGGAGTGTCAATCAATTCCAACAACCCGGACTTTTTTACCATCGATTTCTTCTGCTGAAGAATCATCTCCGTATCCTCTGCACTCAACGAGCCATTGCTGCTCATCGCCATGTCAAGCATTCGGTCTATCTCAAAGCTTGTCATACCCTTCAAAGACGGCATCAGTTTCTTTCTGTCCTCATCTTTGAAATTGTCATAGCAGTTCACCTCTATATGCTCGTCTATAAGCTGATTGATTTCCTCTTCTTCTGGGAATGGAATATCCAAGTAGGACACATACTTCTCCAATTCTTGTGGCACCTTAAGAACAGAGGATACTATAATGACGGTAGTATTATATTCCCTGTCATACAACTTCCGTTGAGCTATCAACTGAAGCAAAGTCTTGATAGACGGCTCTTCTATATAATCTTGAATATCCTTCAACACCAAGAACTTTTCCTTGAGATTAGATTCAACAGTATACTTCTCCTTCAAGAAAAACTCCAATGTATCTTGATCTCCCAAACCTTGACATTCCTTAGTCTTGAAGTTGGTCGTACCAGTTGCTGGATTCCATTCAAACACCTTGCTTTTGCCAACAATTTCTGATATGATTTCGTCTATACGGACAAAATCATAATCGTTGATATAGATAATAGGTGTATTGACATCTATCATCTTCTGAAAATCAGATATAATCTTCTTGTTCATCGCTCTGTGTTTAATAATCAAACAAATGATCAACGATAAAATTCAATTGCCCAGGAAACTTAGCTTTAATGAAACAGAATCCATCAATGAGATTTGACGGGTGATGGAAAGAACGGAAAGGATTGCCCCCTATCGGTAGGGTTGTAAAGCCTATCATACTATTCAATCCATTACCAATCATATATTGTGCTAATGGGTAATGATAATCTTTAGCTAACTTTACAAACAAGCCAGGTGTTTCTTTACTATAAGAGTAACGTACCAAATCCAGCACAAACTTACGTTCTTTGAAAAATACATCCGATTCATCAAGGTCATCATATTTAGCTTCTGCTTCAGCTATAACATATTTCCAATCAACAAACACCGAAGCTTTCCACAATGAGGTAAATTCCTGTAGTAATTTCTTGACATCTCGAACAAAATCCTCATCATAAGCTGTTTTTTTTTGTTATAAAGCCTATCTTATCATTCTTCCATCTGTAAATCAAATTATCTATTTTCTCTTTTACTTTAGGAGTCAACATCGCTCTCTTCCGAGCAGCACCAAAGGTGTTAGAATTAACAAAATCAACAGCCTTCTGATTGTGAAGCTCTGCAGCCTTCTCTATCAGTTCTATGCCACGTATAATGTCTTTACTTCCATCACTTTTTGAAAATCCCTCAAATGCAAGTTTTCCTTGTTCAAACAAGAATTCAGGGTCTTCTTCATTTTCGAATGTACAGAAAACATCCCTCCATTCACCATCAGAGACCTCCTCTGGATACTGCTTAAATATAAACTTGGCACCTTCATATTGACTAAGCAAGTACTTACGTAAAGAATAATAATTCTTGGAATTTCTCTTTTCGCAATCATGCCAATACTCAAACAGAGAGTAGATATCATGAATTTGAGAATTATCGAATCGTTCTTTCAAGAATAGTTTAAGCACATAAAAATATGCATGTTCATCAGGTTCCTCATTTATTAAAGACTCTACAGAATGTGCTAATTCAGTTTCTCCCAACTGTCTCAACCATCTCGATAGGCGATTATCCTTTATCAATGGCCACAAATCTTGTACGTTGAGGTTCTGACGCAAAGAATCAAGCGAGAAGTGTTCCTCCCCGCCTGACTTTATTCTTATTCGTATAGGTTTTGCTTTAGCTATTATACGCATAATATTATAATCCTAACCAAGAAGCCAGTTTCTTACCGGCTTTAACTAAACCTTTAGCAACAGAACGTACTACCGTTTTTGCGCCTTCAGCCACATAGTCCAATCCTTTTCGTACTGCCGCTTTTGCTGCTGGCACGATAAACTTTTCAGCATTCTTTATAACTGGAACGAAAACCGAAGCAGGAGGATAGACCTTTGAAATCAGATCACAAACGCGGTTCAATACTACCGGTACTCCACGCTCTATTACTTTATCAGCTACAGTTATAACACGAGCCACCGTAGCATCAATCAATTTGTCTGCTACTTCAATAGCATCCAAATCCTCATTGGCAAGCTTATACGAAAGCTTTACACGGTTCAGACCTTCGTCTACTGCACTCGCAATAGCAATCGGACTCTTGGCGTTAATAGAAAACGGTAATGTTCCTTGCTCATTTGCTATTATAATTGCAGCTGCAAATACCTTCTTCAACTTTGCTTCAGAAGCATCACCTACGGGGGAATCCAGGAATTGCTGAACCTCCTTGAACTCTTTCAGGCTTTCTACTTCTTCTTGTTCTAATTTGCGGCCAGACAACAATGACTGGAGAGCTGAGTACTTGCGACTTTCACCTTCAACATGAGAAACAAACTCATTACGACCTTCATCTTCGTTATATGCTATAAACTTCATAATCTTAGTCCTCCTCTTCGTTTAAGGTTTCATTATTCGCATTCTCACCAGCATCAGAAATGGCAGAGACGATTTCAGCCTTCTCTTGCTCGTCGCGTCCCTCCAATATTCTGTCCATCTCTTCAAGCATCCATTGCTTGCGAGACCTGCCTTCCTCCTTAGCCTTTTGCAGTGCAGCCATTCTCTCTGCAAAACCATCTATATACTCGTTAGTCTCAGAGAGTAATGCCATGCTTTCCTCTGAAACTCCCATTTTCTCACACTCACCCTTAACCAGCACCTCAATATCCTGGTCAGGATTGTTTTCTAATTGTTCTAACATCGAGGTCAGAATCTCGTCAAAACTTTTTGCCATATTATATTCTATTTATAATTCCTCACCACTGAGTTTGTCCTTCATTGAATTTATTTCAACAAGAATATCTCCATCTGAATAGTCTGGATGAAGTCTTGATTCCGTTTCTTCTATTGCATCAAACACTTCTTTTTTAGATTCGCCCGATAATTCGCCACGAAGATAATCCGTAAAAGAATCCATTGAGTCTATATTTTTTTCTCTGAATGATTTGATGTATTCAGAAATCTGTTTGGCAGACATTTCCATCTTATTCATAGCCAAAATGAAATCTGGAGACAGATCAACTTTGGCCTTTTCTGATATAGCAGTTGCTACCATAGACACTCCAGCCACATTAGCTTGAAGTTTGTCTTCTGCAGTCATGTTCTTCCATCTCTCTTCATCCAACTTAACCTCATTCCTCAAATAGTCGAAATAATCCTCCATAGACTCTTCTTCCATCTTTGGACGAGTCCCTTCCTGCATTGTCTTTTTGCCTAACTCTTCAACATCATCGCCATCTTTGAGAACATCAAGAATTTTAGCAACCTCTTTTAGTATCGGCCCTACGACCCTCAAGACTTCCACTGCTGTCTCAATAATAGTTGGTAACTTTGTCACTAATTGAGTGGCAAGACTTTTAACAACAGGACCAGCAATTTTTACAATAGCTTCCAATCCTTGAACTAATAATCCTAACATAATTGAATCTTTAAATGATTAAAAAAATAAAGCTTTATAAGTTGTCAATCTTTCTTTAGTAGAAAAATCGGTAACACCTTGTTTTATCTCCATAAGAAGATTTTCTATCAACTCCTTGTTTATTCCTTCTGTAGAATGTATGCAAGTATTCATAAGATATGACGCCATTTCTTTGGTGTCGTAATTGACACTGAGCGTACTCCAAACTTTCTTGAAATTATTCACAGCCTGTGAATTCTTCTTATCACATAAGGTTTTGAATTTATCCTGCAAGTTCTTATAGATACTATAATCACCAAGAATACGTTCAAATTTATTAACAGAAGGCATTTGGTTAAGACATTGAATCTCTGGGAATATACCTCTTTTATAATTACGAATATAATAATTAAGGCAAATCTCACGACTTTTCTGGTCCTGTGCAAATTCATTGGTTGTATCATAGCCCTTTTCTATCTTCACTTGAATGCTTTTCTCCCAACCTTGAGTAAAGACCACAGCACGACCAGTGTTAAGATTTGAAAGATATCCCTTTTGTTCGTCAGTCAAGGACAATGTGTTTCCTATTGCCTCCTTGTCATCTTGTGCAAATATCTTATGAACAATCTTGGTGTTTGTATTCTTCAACACGTCAGGAGCCATTTTGGACGGAATCTGGTCAGCAATAATCAAGCACTCACCATACTTTCTTACCTCAGCAAGCATATCAGCGAAAGTTTCTACACCGTTCTTTTTGCATGGAGAATCGCCTGGCACATACTTAGAGAGCAGTCTGTGGGCCTCTTCTATCAATGTAATGTGTTTAAAATTCTTGTCTTGCGCAAACTTATATTTTATTGCCTCATTAAGGTTTGCAAGGATAAAACCCATTACAAGCGATTTCTCCGTTCCACTCTTGATGTTCTCCAATTCCAAGACAACTTTCCTGTTAAGCAAAGTCTCGAAGTTGATAGAACGAGGTGTATTAAGCATAACTCCCTTTGCACCAACTATAAGTCCCTGAAGTCTTGCCTTTATCGAACCAATATAGTCATTTTTCAATCGTTCGTCGAACCCTTGTTCCTTTACTACCTTCTGTGTGCATTCAATAAGGTCCGACAAAACAGGGAAAGAATAAATGCCATCAGCGAAAGGATCGTCATAATACTTATTCTTGCCTGTCATAACGTCCCATCCTTTATCCTCATAACATTTATATAAGGCGGCTTCAATAATCTGTGGAATTGCAGCCTCCATGTCAAACGAAGCCTCTATACTTGCCTTTACCATATCTATATGTGAGGATATGGTTTCTGACGGAAGAAACTCCAGCGGATTAAGACGGAACGGAGCGTCTTCTTTGCCTAAAGTGAAAACAAGGACCGTAGGATCTTCATTGGTGAGAATGCGATATTCGGTCTTGGCTGGCTCGATAACTAAAAACGGCAACTTACTTTTGTGCAATAAAGTCATGCAGGTTGTTGTTTTACCACAACCCGTAACACCACAGACAAAAACATGTTTATTGAGCACATTTTTATCTAAATAAATCGGAACGTCTTTTACAATTCCGCTTTGCACAAGTCTACCCAGTTCAAGTCTGTCAGAGACAGCTGTATTGTTACTGTCATAATTTAAGCCAAAATCCACTTCCTCGTTCAATGAAAGTCCTACGACTTCCTTTCTTGGAAGACCTGCGATGATGCCAAGTTCATTTACAGACATCCAAGTACCCCAATATCCCATACTTTCGCCTTTGTTAGACGCAACATATTGTGATAAAGCTGTACGTATTGCCACTTCCTTTTCTGACATCGCTCTATTAAAACGCACCTTTGGAATCTGAAGTTTACGAACATTATCCAAATAAATTTCTTTTAAGTCTTCATTAACAATCAAAGGTGTTTTATTTCCAGCTTCACCAGAGAACAATGCTGTTGCTGTATTTTCCAATCTTTTAAGCGTCAGCTTGTTATCAGCAAACAATGATATATTTGTCATAAGCAAGCCCTTGCCCTGTCCATAGTCCAATCGCTTTAATAGGAAATCCTCAGCATACGCCATCCAATCTTGAACATTCTTTTTAGAACGTTCAAAAGAGAATGTTGTACTTTTTCCTGTATTTGTCCCTTCTGTACTTGATTCGCTTTTAGAGGAGCCAGAAGAATGCTGATCTGTATGTGAAGAGGAGTCTGAATTAGAAGAGCCTTCCGTTCCTGACTTTTGAATATTGCCATTTGACTTTGTTTCAGAAGTTGTGGTTGATTTCGTAATACCTTTTGAATTAGACTTCGAATCACTACTACTTTTCGACTCGTTAGTTCCAACTGTCTTTCCCGTAGACTTAGAAAAACCTTCAGAACTGCCCCTCTGTTCTGTGTTTTTAGCCAATGGGGCCATTTGATCATAAAAAGAACATACATTTGTCTTCAAATAATCAATTATTCCTTGATTCAAATAAAAAGCACTTACAACAAACAAAAAATCCTCACCAAGCATAGTGTCAACAAGCCTGTCGACACCTTGGAAATTGGCAGCCTCATCCTTGTTTATTCCAGGCACTCCGTCTATACAGGATACAAACCTTTTGTTTCTCAGTTCAGTCAAGATGGCATTGGTTTTCTGTTCATCTACCAATTCAACGTCACTTCCACGGAAATTCCCCTCAATACTCTTCTTCACTATCGATTCCTTTATATTATCTTCGCCATTGACCGATCCTTTTATTATGGTATTTCGTACTATACCATAATAAAATTCCACATGATCCTTACAGCCTCTAATAATATACAAGAAGTTAACTCCCTTCAAGCGCATAGAGCTCAATACGTTTTCAATGGCTTCTTTTCGGGGAGCTTCATCCTCAAAGGTGACACGCTTTACATGTATAAGTATAATGTCCTCAACTATGAGATTGGAGCCACGTTGCATAGACAATCCATTAGACTTGCTAAAAGCCAAATCACGATATTTATCTAAATAATCAACTAAGATTTTATCCTTATTCTCCATAGTCGTTTTAATCAATTATATAAAAGCTATTATTAACAATAATAACAATACAACAAAAACTATAACAACCAAATACCGCCGAGACTTTGAATCTTTTTTTTCGCCGGTATCTTCTGGTTCCTCTGTTCCTTCTGTATTTTGAGTAATTGTGTCCTCTGTGACTTCATCATCTGCATAAGATGATGTCCCTTCTGGTTCCAGCATTTCTTGCCGTTTCACCATAAACGCCAAACTACAGTCATCCAAAGTATGCTTAGTGATGACTGTATCCATAGCATCTTCTATGCCTTCAGTCACTTCCTTCAAATCTTCACCTGAGGCATCCTCAAGGATTTGCAGCAAGCCATTAGCCAATTCGTTGTTTTTCTTGTCATACAAACAAGCCTCTGGACCATCAGACATCAGTACAAAACCATTAATGCCATTGAGTGCTCCTCTGAATACTTTCATCTGAGAGCAAGCATCAGATGAAGTTGTAAAGACTGTTGTATTGGCAAACTCACCATTATTAGGAGCGCTTGCTACTTTTAACACTCCGCCCTTACAGTATCCAATAACTCCGTCACCAAGATGTAGTATAATATACCTTTCATCCTTTACTGCTACTGCCAACAATGTAGAAGCCAAGTCCTTTAACTGACAGTCATGCAGCTCAGCAATTTGCTGTAAAGATCCTGAAATCTCCTGAAACAAGCGCTCTTTAGCAATCCTTGCTTCTGTTTCATCCCAGTATGATTCGAAATTCCACCCAAGTTCATCAGCGATGCATTTCGTTACACATTCAGCACCATAATGCGACAAACGGGCAGAGCCGGCACCATCTGCCAAAGTTATGACGTAAACATCGTCATAACTCTGGCAATACGTTTTGTCCTGACAAGGTGTTCCTTGTTTGACGTGGCTTCTTCCTTGTCTCGTGCTATCTAAAAGGTTCCACATATAATCATTTTTATAAAGTTCCCCAATCATCAGCCGGAGGCAACTGTACCTTTTCACCCGGCTGCGAAGAAGATGTTCTACTCACTGATTTTGACAACCATTCAAAGAACTCCTTGAACTTCATACCTTGCAAACGCATAGGACGACGTCTTGGAGACAACTTACTTAACAAGTTCATATCAGCTTCTTTACCTATAGCAATTGCGAAAACTGTCAGTTTTTTAGAATTAGCCAAAGTTTCAACTCTTTGAATAGCTTTTTGAAGTTGTTCTGGCGAGCCATTGTTTTCTCCGTCCGACATGATTACAAGCCAAGGCTGGAAATACTGAACGCCATAGTTTTTGTAGAGATTCTTTCTCTCCTCCAACATATCCAAAGCCATATTTACACCCTCTCCCATCGCAGTCTCACCGTCTGCCTCCAAAGTTGGTAATTGTTGCTTCTCTATACTATCAAATTCAAGAAGTTTCTTTGCATTATTAGAGAAACCTACAATGGAAACCTCTGCTGCATCAACAGCCATATCGTCATTCTTGATGGCATCAAAGAAAAGCTCCAAACCATTCTGAAGCTCACCTACACGTGTTTCACCTCCTTCAACTATATTATATAGTTTGCCATCAATTATTTCCGTTCTACCTGTATCTCTATATTCTCCTCCTTCGACAGTGTTCATTGAACCAGAAAGATCCAAACACAAGCAAATAGGAACTCTTGTTGAAGGATTATTTACCAAATCCTTGTCTTTACTTAAATAATTTGCCGTTTTCTATATCATTTATTGATATTTGTTCAACATATATTGTAATCCTTTTATATAGAGTTGACGACACTCTTCTTCTTTATGCCTCTTGATAAGTTCCACGCAAGGCCGTATATACTTGTCCATTAATTCCTCACACGTGGCAGCATAGTCATTAGAAGACTTCATCTTCTCTACCAGTTTTGGAGCGCAGTCATAATACAAACTTATCTCCAATTTTCCATTCTTTTGCTCGGCAAGCCAATTATCTCTAAAGGAGCGTAACATAGTTAATTCGTAACAGTCATCCTTTTTACCGAAATATTCACAGACTGCTGTAGTGATAAAACATCCTCCGCTACTGTTTCTACTTGAATCATAGCCACGATCTGGAGTTGGCCGATTACCTTTCGCAATGCAGTCTTTACAGCGTTTAGGCATATCCAATCCCTTTGATACGAGATATTCATGCTCACCATTTGTAATTTCAAATCGCCTATGACAAGCTGTACAAGTTTCGTATTTAAATACAGAGTTTCTATACTCCTGTTCTTTACGTTTTTTTTCTTCACGCCTTCGACGTCTTTCCTCCTCTTCACGCTTTCGGGCACATTCTTTAAGTCTTATTTCTTCACACCTTCGACGTTTTTCCTCCTCTTCACGCTTTCGGGAACATTCCGCACAAATTGACGTGTATATAGAACCATATTTCAACGCTAAATCATTTCGATACAAAAATGTTTTCCCACATTTGGTACATACCCCCTCCGTTAATCCACGAAGACACTCATAGCAACATCCGTTTTTAGAAACAAGATTCTCTGGCTTTTCCTGATGACATAGCACACAAGTACGATAAACTATACCCTTTGCCTTCTTATATGTTTTAGGGAACATCTTCAGAGATTCTTTATCAATTCCTTCTAACGTACCATCTTCTAACTGTTTCTTATAGAAGAATAAATCTTTAAGCCAAACGTCAACACCAGGTCGTTTCTTTTCCTCAAACCTTGTTTCTCCTTTTCTGAAAGTAAAATAAAAATGTTCCTTCAGTTTGAAAAACAAATGACTCCAAAAATAGCACCAATCACCCTTGGGTATTTTGTTGTTACTTTTTTCCTTATAAGGAAAAGAGAAGTCACCTGTTCTGATATTATGTTCAATTTCCGCCCCACCTTGTTGAGCATAAGGATTAAGACCGAACATCATCAGTCTGAAAAGAAGAACGGCAACGGCAAAATTTTCATTGCCTATAGTACGCAGAAACGAATTATAATTCTTTCCTTGTATCTCTGGCGCAGTAAACTCCATAGTACCGACAGGACACGGATAATCATTAATTTGAAAGCTGTCAGTGTCTACAAAATAGACTTCTGTAGGAGATTTTACAAGAATGTTAGATCCATTTATGTCTCCAATCAAAATGCCTGATTCATGGATTTTCTTTATTATTGTCAATATGCTGATTGCCAAGTTAACAAGGTCTTGTCTTGTCCAAGAAGCGAAATAGCGCCCCATGCCCCCTTCTCCCTTAAACACACTGACATCCAACTTTTTTCCATCAGCCTTTGGCATCAGATACCCCACAAAGGCACCTTTTGAATTATACAAATGTGCCGTAGGAAAGCACACGCCTTCTATTGATAAGCCTGAAGCAATGAGAGCATCTATCTTTGATTGCTTATGGATGGTCAACTTCTTGTCAAAATATATCTTAGCGACAGCACCTCCGCTCTTACTTGTATTATAAACACAACCCTCTCCTCCTTCACTTATTTTTTCTGTTAGGCGAATTGGAGTTTTCACTTTATCATACACCAAATCCCCTTCTTTTGGCAGTTCGGATATAGTCACCATCGTGTCTGGAGTAGTTGTCAGCTGTGTACAAAAGTGGAAGTATGATTTCTTCTTTGTATGAGTTTTAGATACTCCCAATATGTCATTAACACCATATACGTATATATGATGCCCCTTTACTGACTTACTACTATTAAGTTTTAGAATATCCGACTTTAAATCCCAATCCTCCGAAATCAGTACAAGACGATATTTTGTACGTAACTGTGTAAATACTCGCAAAAAGACATTGTCGGCATGAGTACCATCAGCTTCATTTCCACGAATGTCAACATATTGATATATACTTTCAAGTTCTTTTAAAGCCTTTTCAGCCTTTGATTTCTGTTTTGGATTGGTTTTATGCTTATTGAGTTCCTCAATGCAACTCCAAGGTACCACCAATTTATAGCCATACAAAGATAAAACAGGAACAACCTTAGCAAGAAACTTTTCAAACTTAGGATGCATCAAGGAGCACGTATCTATAAAAACACGTGTGTCTATTTTGTCTTGTAATAGTTGTTCTAAATTCATACCCAAGATTTTACTTTGCACTCATCCTTTAAATATTTTGCATTTAATACGTCAACAAATGGTCAACTATAAAGGTCAACTGTACTGGAAAAGACAATCCTTCAAAATGGCAACCATCAATTTGTCTCTCTTTAGGAAGATTAATAACATACTGCGCCAAAGGATAATCATATATCTCGGCAAGTTCCTTAAATGATGGTGCAAAGGGTAGAGAACCGTTTGTCCATCTTAATATAAACATTCGTTCTCTGTAAAACACATCGTCCTTACTTAAGTTTGCATATTTCCTAGAAACTACCACCCCTATTCTGCTCATGTCTACAGTATAAACATTTACAAGAATCGATAAGTCTTCGAGAAACGCTTTCAGATTTCCATTTTCGTCCAGCAAAGAAGGGTATCCATATATATAAGCTAATTTCTGTGCGACCTTTAACACATGGTAATAGTATTGCGCGGCATCAGCAGGTAGTGTTCCTATCATGGCAAATCCACCAGGAATTCCAGCCGCTGCAGATATAGCAGTAACCTTTAGCGTATGATTCTTGATGCAAGCTTTTGCAATAGCATCAAGTTTAGCGATGTCCAAGTGTTTGACTGGATTTTCTTGTATACACAAACTTATAGTATTTTGGCCAATATGACGGTTAGAAAGTTCTTCCTGCAAAAAGGAAGCTCTATTCACCTTTATACCAGGAACTGCCATAGCAGCCACCATTACTTGATTCCATTTATCAGCACCATTTTCCATAATATTATATAGTTTTAATCCAACTTCCTAAATTCAAAATCATTCGGATTGCAACACGCCTTCTTGTAGTCGAAGGCGTAGATGCGCATATAGACTTCTTGCAGCTCTTTGGCTCCATTGTAGAATGGAGTGGTGGTGTGCTGCAAGGTCGTTACCGTCACTTCCATATCGGGAGTGAGGACGGTGCCATTGGAGCGCTTGATGCGCTTAGGCCATACTTGAAACACTTTACTCATAGGCAATAGGCAATAAAACTTGTTGGTCGCATCTGATGTTGCCATTCAGGATACGATAGGTATTGATGTTGCAAAAGTAAAGAATAGTTTTGAGCCATACAAGTTCATAATGGTTCACAAATCGTAATCATCGAATCGCAAGGCTGTTTATTTTACCCCACTTGACTCTACGACTGTGGCAACACGATCCCGAGGGCAGGGTTTGACCACAAAAATGGAGACCTTGCCGATGGTTGCTTATCATCGACACCGATGGTTGCTTATCCCTCGTCGTTGTCGTAAGAGTGGGCCTCAGGGAGCTCTCTCATGGGCCTGTAGCGCAAGGATCGCATCTGATTAGCGCAAGGATCGTAACCGATTATCGCAAGGATCACAACTGATTAGCGCAAGGATCACAAGCGATTGGCAAGTTTTGCCTACGATGCAAAATGCCATCATGCCGTAATGTCATCATGTCATCATGCCGTTAAGAAAAAAGGGATATGAGAAGTCAAAGAAATAGTATATAATATTATATACTATTTCTTTGAGCCCACATACAGCGTTTCCCTGTAAAATCCTTAACGGCATGATGACATTACGGCATGATGACATAATGACATTACGACCAGACTGTATGATGCCCTGTAAATCGATGTCGCGCTGGTGGGCTGTTTGTAGGTCCAAGGCGGGGAGGCGCAGGGGTGGCATCCTGTTTTTTTTGGCAAACTTCAGCGAATTCTCTTCAAAAGCCCACCACCCTCGCGGCGAATTCTCACAAAAGTTTTCAGCAAAACTTTCACCAATCTGTCTCTAACTTTCACCAAAAGGGGTGAAAAGTGGACTTCTTTCACCAAAACTTTCACCACTTTCACCCAAAAGCCCTCTTTTCACCCCTTTTTCTTCACCAAAAAGGTGAAAAAGTGGACTTCTTTCACTTTTTCTTTCACCAACTTTCACCCGAGCCCATTTTCCTTGCAAGGGAGCGGGAATTGACCTACCTTTGCACCGTCAGTTGAGACCAACGAGGCCCGCTGACGGTGCTGGTCTTTTATAGCCCTCATAGCGCCGTCTTGCCTCCTGCGCCCGCCAGCTGGCAAAGTAACAGGTCAATAACAAAAGGTCGCGAAAAGGCGAGACGTAAAACAAAAAAGAGAACTATGCGTATTTCACATTCACAGGGTCACGGTAGTGAGACTATTGCATGAATCTGACTTTTGTTTTCACATTAATCATCGTTAATCGAAACATTAATCATCATTCATCGAGACATTAATCATCGTTAATCGAAACATTAATCGGTCATTAATAGGATTGGCCCAAGGGCCAATTTTGTAAACAAAAAAAATGGTAAACACCTGAGTTGAGTACGAGGAGGATATTCCATGGTAAAGCGCGCAACAATCCACGTCTCTTCTCGCACAAAAAAGAATCATCCGAAATATGGAGGAATCAGGAGAATAAAAAGACCTACTCAGCAGGCTGCATCGAAACAACACGACACAACTTTAGACGCCCTCCATTTGAGGATAAAAAAACTATACAGTTATGAATAAGAACAATAAAACCAACAATGGCAACGAGAACCATGGCAGCCATTGCCAGCAGATGAGCGACGGGACGTTCGACTTCGTGCCACGGACGAAACCAAAGAGCCGCAGCGTGCTGATCCGCAAGCTCGCTCACGGGCGCAGAAGCAGGACGCAGGACGACGCCCTGCAGCTGACGTTGAAGTTTTTCCGCACGGAGAACGTGGCCATCGCCCATGCCATCATGGATGAGGCGCAGGACGCCATCGACGCTCTGCTCAATGAACAACTGACGAAATAACAAAGAAAGGAGAAAGAAACTATCATGAGTGTACACGTAATATATTATCAGCAGGGCCACAAGATGATGAAGGCCGTGGAGACCGAGGAGGCCTACCGTAGATACAGAGATAGCCAGACGCAAGTGCGCAATCTCACGCTGATCCGCCATCCGCAGGAGGATACGGACGTGGCCGCGGCGAAGCGCAAGCTGGTGCAGTTCAACTATAGCTGCCTGCCTACGGAGGACGGGTGCCTCAAAGGCGCGACGCGGCTGAGCAAGTCGGTGGGCATGGACATCGACCATCTGAGCGCCGACGAGGTGAACGCAATAGCCGCTACGGCCATCGACAAGAAGGAGGAGCTGGGCCTGCTCATGCTGGAGCGCAGCGCGCGCGGAGGCGGCTTGCACGTCGTCTTCCGCCGCCATCCCGAGATGGATCAGGAGGCCAACCTGCGCTGGGCCTCCGACCTGCTGGGCGTGGAGTACGACGCAGGGGCGAAGGACATCACCCGCGTATTTTTCGCCACCACGTCCGAGGACTTGCTCTACCTGCACGAGGACCTCTTCGACAACGGGGAGTGTGGGGCTTTCACGGGCCAAGAGACTGCTTTCACGGATTCAGAGACCACTTTCGCGAGCCAAGAAGCAACTTCAACGGACCTGGAGACATCCCTCGCGGGCCAGGAAGCATCTTTCGCGGGCCCAAAGACAACGACCCAACCAGCAAGCGGCTCGCCGGAGGAAGGCGAGGACTGGGAGGAGCAGGAAGGCAAGCAGGCCGGGAAGACGAGCGAAGGGGCGAGCCCCTTGAACTACGATGGCGTCCCCTACGACCGCATCATCAAGAAGTGGTGGGCCTTCTACAACCAGGGCAAAACGCCCTCGAAGTCCAATCGCAACACGCTGACCTTCGAGCTGGCCGTCAACCTGCGCCACATCTGCGGCTTCGACCGCTCCGTGCTCGACCGCGTCATCCCCTGCTACGACGGATTTGCCGAGGCCGAGAAGCTCTCCTGCATCGACTCGGCGCTGGGCGAGAGAAAGACGCAGATGCCACGGCGCCTGAAGGAGGTGGTCGAGGCCGTGCGCCAGGACATGATCGTCGAGGGCAGGGAGGTGGACTCCATCGACGAGGCCATGGAGCAGGACGACCTCTTCTATTATAACGAGCTGCCCCAGATGCCGCTGGGCGTGAGGGAGAGCATCAACGCCGTGGGCCCGCACCTCGCCATGCCCGCCATCTTCGCCATCACGCCGGCCATCGGCATGCTGGCCACGGGCGTGCGCGTCGACATCCACGGCAAGTGGTCGCAGCTCAACCTCATCAGCTACATCGCCGGCGACTTCGCCTCGGGCAAGGACA
>ENA-UAPL01000511-UAPL01000511.1-human-gut-metagenome-genome-assembly--contig:-NODE-511-length-16662-cov-24.289938_pt1 | contig 16662 bp, 15 predicted proteins | sample MGYA00243480_ERZ654577 | MGnify/ENA primary metagenome ERZ654577 (study PRJEB26926, sample SAMN06164678) | human gut metagenome | biome: ENVO:00009003; feature: ENVO:2100002; material: ENVO:00002003...
TTCGCAATAATCTTTTATACGCTTTATCCCACTTTAATACACCAAAAGTTCCCTCCGATTGAATACTTCGGTTCATTCTCAAGAGAGCACCATGTATGGATTCAAGATTTTGCAGCACTTCCTGATGGATAGCAGTTAATTCCTGATTCATTCGGATCGTTCGGTTTTTATGTGCTCTCGGACAACATTCTTGTTTATGCTGACACCCTTCACAAGATTCACATTCGTATAATTCTTCCGTTCTTCCATATTTATTATATTTCACATGCTGTGTTCTCTTGAAGAGGAATTTTCGACCGTTTGGACATAAGAGATTTCCATCTGCATCTTTTACAAAGTTTACAGCACGATACGGATTCTCATGATACTTTTTGTCCGTCGTTTCTTTTTTGTACATGGTAAATTTCATGTATTTTTCCATGCCGTGTTCTTCACAATAAAGATAATTATTGTAAGAACCGTATCCGGCATCAGCAACCGGATATTTCGGATAGTGACCATATGTGCGATTGAATTTTTCCATCAAAGGAACAAAGCATTCCATATCGGATGCATATGGTTTTACGTCGATTACAGCTATGTATTCATCACAGATGGCTGTCTGTAGGTTGTATGCCGGAAGTAGCTGATCGTTTCCCATGTAATCACGCTTTAAACGCATGAAAGTTGCATCATGATCTGTTTTGGAATAACTGTTTCTTTCTTCTCCACAGGTCTCGATATGATATGCATAGGATTTCAAACGTTCCAGATATTCATGCAATTCTTCGTATTGTTTTTGTCGAATGCTTTTTCTATGACCACGTCCGGAAACGAAAGAAGTTTCATCCAGTCCGGTTGTTTCTTTGTACATCGTAAGTAATTCAGAGACATAGTCAACCGCGTACGCTTCACGCTTTTCAAATTTTATTCCGAGATATCCAAGTACTTCCCGATTCATAGCATCAATCAAGAGTGAAATCTTGTCAAAGACTTTCTGCCGGTTTTTCACACACGATTTTTTCCATACCCAGGTATATCGATTGGCATTTGCCTCAATTTTTGTCCCGTCAATGTATGTATGCTGCAGATCCACGTGATCTTTGGCAAAAATATATGAATTAATGTCTTCAAATATCTGCTCGATAGAATCGGTTAGTTCGTTTCGGATTAAGTTTCCAAATGTAGCAAAAGAAGGCGTTTTCATGCCATCAAGAAGATACATGTAACGAATGTCATTACGGCAGAGCTTTTCTATTTCCCGTAAGGAGCAGATGCCATTTTCCATAAAGGCAAAAAGTATTACTTTAAGGAGTTTTTGAGCATCACATCTTGGGCGACCTGTTTTATAGCCTTTCTCTACAAAATATCTGGATAGGTCAATGTGATCCATAACCTCACAAAAAGTGTATACCGGATCGGAAATATCGATCAATTTTTCGATTTCTAATGGTAATTTCAGCTGACGCATAGTATAATTACCATTGGTATTGTTATTTAGTAGCATAATTAATTATACCAAAAAATCGCTCAGACCTCACGGTCTGGGCGATTTTTCTGTCAGGGGAGTTTTTTTACAGCCCCTTTTTTGTGGCATGAGTATCGATGCTGGCATCGCTCTTGGGATTTTTTGTCATAAATTAACGATAAACATTAAAAATATATTGACAAACATAAAAAGTGAAATTGTGATATACAAGAAAGGGATATACAAGAAAGGAGAATAAAAAATGTTTGAAAGAAAGAACGAAAATAAAGTAAAAAAACAATTTGAAAATGTAGGGGGATAGCCTTATGTTTTGTAATCGGATATCCGGTTATTAAATGCCTGAAATATTTAAGTTTAGCAGCATGCCAGATTATAAAAGGGGTAGAATGGAAAGGAACGGATCATTTTATTGGAGCAGCTGTTATAGTAGGAATCTGTATTTATTTCATTGGTGTTTCTTTTCAACATGGGTACGAATTGCAGAAAGAGGCTGATGAAATATTATAGATAAAGTAAAGGAAATATAAGATGCCAATTGTATTACGGTTAGATCGGGTGATGGCCGATAGAAAAATTTCCCTGCAAGAACTTGCAGAAGAAGTGGGAATATCGAATGTAAATTTGTCGAATATAAAAACTCACTAAATTTCTGATTATCTTTTCATAAGCTGGTAAATGTCGGTATAGCCTGTATTTTAGGGCTTTATTGGCATTTCCCGTTTGGAAGATACATTGCAAAAGCTGGCATTTACCAGCATGAAAATGCAACCAAAAGTAGTAAATGAGTAGTACAATCACCGATTTAAGAAGCAAGAGCCAGTCTTTCAAGTTCCGCTTTCGCTGAATTGAAAGTACCGTGTGCGTAGTACCCTAATGTCATGGTGATGTTTGAATGTCCCATGATGTATTGCAGGGTGTTCGGGTTCATTCCTTTGTTTGCCATGTTCGTGCAGTAGGTATGTCTGAATGAGTGCGGTGTGATATTTGGTAGCTGGTCTTTATGTGTCTTGTTGTATTTCTTCACAAGCCCACGCAACATACTTTCGTAGTTTCCAGCCACTTTAGGGAAGCCCTTTTGGTTTAGGAACAGGAAATTGCTGTAACCGCCTATGATGATAGGCTCTGCCTTTCCTCTGTTCTGTAACACTCGCTTAAAGGCTTGATAGGCTCTTTCTGTCATTGGAAGCTGGCGTTCTCCTTTTTTGGTCTTAGGTGTTTCAATGTAGTAGCCGATTTCAGTATCTTTCAATAGCTGGTGGTCTACATTGATGATACGGTTTGCCATATCAATATGGACTGTCAGACCGCAAAATTCAGAGATACGAAGCCCCGTTTCCAGAAGAATAACCACTTCATCATAATACTTGCTGTACGTCTTGTCCTGTTCCATAAAGGCAAGCATTTTTTCTTCCTGCTCTGGCGTGAGAATGACTTTAGGTTCTGAATTATCTTCCAGAACGTCGCTCAATTTGAAGCTGAAAGGATTTTTCCTGATACAGTCGTCCTCAATCGCCATATAGAATGACGCTTTCAGTGAACGCTTGTAATTGCTAATCGTCTTGTAGGAAAAGCCATTCTCATACATTCGCATAGCCCATTCCTTACCGTCCGATAGCTTCACCGTATCAATGCGCCTTACACCCAGAGGGTCGTTTTCCAGAATTTTCATAAGATACTGGCGACCTTTTTCTGTGTTGCGTTTCACATTCTTTCTCTGGCTGTTCTTTTTTGCGTAGAGCTGGCAGACTGTCATTTTCCCGTCTATGGTGTTGATACCGTCGGCAAGGTCTTTCTTGATCTGCTTTTCTTTTTCTCTCAACGACAAATCTTCACGTTTCCCAGCGGGTGTCTTGTCTGTCGGAACAAGTTTCCAAGCATACTTAAACTGTGGTTTCCCGTATATATCGGTATATTTGTAAACGTATCTTCCGTCTTTTCTCTGGCTCTCTCCAAGTCGTAAATTGCGTCCCTTATTGTCTTTTCTCTTTACATTAGACATAGTGTGAAGCTCCTTTCCGTCAAGGAATGAGCCGTTGATACGCTATACTTTATTATACCATATCTACGGCTCGCTGACATTAGATTTCGTCTAATGTATCAATGATTTTTTCAAACTGTTTTCGCTTAATCTGCATACGGTTTCCGTTCACAATCACCCAGCCAGAGTCGAGGTTTTCCTCTGCCAGTTTACGCAATTTCTTTTCCCCGATACGGAAGTATTTTGACGCTTCCTCAATCGTCAGCGTGTACTTTTCCCAGATAGGCACATCAGTATTGTTCATGTTATGCACCCCCTTTACTGTGTGTCTTTTGGAAGCAGACAGACGGCTCTGGAAAAGCTCCGCTGGTATCTCAACCAATCTCATTCCTATGAGCAAAACCACCTTTGGGACGTATCATTATTCTGTGAATACAGGTCGTGGCAAAGCGACTTTTCCAACGGTCGCTCTCAGATCACTGCATGGGTCGCTCGCTTCTCCTTATGGAAAAGGTCGTGGCGTACAGTCCCCGTGGCTCGCTGTATCACAAACGTATCTGTCTGCTTTATTCAGTTGTCAAAGAACAGTGACGAAAGCCATAAGCTCTCATTTGTAAACCAGAGGGCAGGACAGGAAAGAGGGGATTTCAACAAATCATGCCCTGCCATAATTGCTTTATTCTTCTGTTGGAACTGTACCAATATCGAAGTCTAAAATCATTTTGATAATAGCTTCTCTGATACGTCCTTTAAGCTCCATATCTACTACGATATAAACATTACCGTATTCATCATACAGAGGTCGCAAACAGCATTTTGATATGTACGGGTCATAAAATGCCAGTATTCTTTCAATAGACTGTTTATTTCCGTCCACAGCAGATGAAATAAGTCGATAGGGTGGAAGTTTGTACCCTTTTTTCATGTTTTATTCACGCTCCTTTGTCAGTGTTTTCTTTAAATTTTGTAAAGCTCTGTAACGGTTTTTAAAAACTCCTGCTCTGGAAATTTTCTGTGCTTTTGCAATTTCTGTATCGCTCATTTCCAGAAAGTAGTACATCAGAAGATTTTCACGGTTACGTTCCGATAATTGCTTTAATGCTTCTGAGAGTTCTTCATCAAGCACTCGGATTTCAACACCGCATACCTCAAACACGGTATAGTCACTCATGTACTCGTCCCATACAGCCAGCTTTTCAACAACGATTTCTGGAAGCTCACAGAAAGGAATTTCTTTATCCTTACGACGTTTTAATTCCTTTTTATAATTCCAGATAACGCCTTTAACAGTACGTTTGAGCTTACAGTCAAACTGACACTGGATTGTTTTTTGGAAGTCAGACGGTTTCATCATCTCACCCCCTCTCTGTCCAGACGTAAAAGGTATCTATCCCTCTTTCCGCCCCACATCGGTACAGGAATGGGCGATTTGCTAACCTGTATAAGAAAGAAAATCAAAAAAATTTTGAAATTCTTATATATGACAAAAGCAATCTATCAGAACACGAATGTACCAACAGATTGCTTTTGTTATTCTTGCTATATGCAGTTTTAATTCATATCTTAGGTAGACGGCTTGATGAAGCATTGTAGGCGGAATATCAAATTGAGAGCAGTATTTCTTTTTATGCTTACTCATAGCACGTCCTCCTTAATCGGAGCGTACTTTTCCAATAAGAAAAGGACAGCCCTGTTTCTACAAAACCGTCCTAATCAAGACGCACGAAAAGTATCATTATCAAGAACGGTTTTTTTTATTTACCGTACAGATAACGCATAAAACATTTTCAGTGCATAGTCTATGAAGTTTTAACACATTCTAATCATGTGCCATGAAGTATAAACTCATGACAGGTGATTAAAAATGAGAAAGACAAAAGAAACACATACCTTTGATTTCCGCCCGCTGGGTCTGGCAATCAGAGAAGCAAGGGAAAGAGCTGGGCTTTCCCATAATGATTTAGGCAATAAGGTATTCTATGGAGAACGCCATATCGCAGATATTGAAAATATCGGAGCATACCCCAGCTTTCAGCTATTTCATGATTTAGTTACCATGTTCAATATTTCCGTTGATGAATATTTCTATCCGACGAAAGAAGTGAAGAAGTCCACAATCCGCCGTCAGATAGAAAATTCACTGGACGCATTGAGTGATGAAGAATTGCTTATCATTCAAGGAACAATCGACGGTATCATGAAAAGCAAGGGGACGGGGAGTAAATAAGGCTTCCCGTTCTCTTTATATCTTCAATACCTTTATCGCTGATCCGCCATGCGGAAAGCGAAAAGGTATTTTTTCAAATCTTTGTCTTTTTCGTAACCTTGTAAATATATTCCTCTGGCGTAGGTCTTTTGTTGCCAAAATATTTTTTGAAATTCGCCTGTACTTCTGGGTCGGTGCTGTTCATAGCTTCATCAATGGTCGCTTGTATTCCTTCTCGTATAGCTTCTACGGGAATACCGCTTGCCTTTGCACCAGTCTTTAAGGCTTTTTTAATATCTCGTTTTTTTAGTCCTATCATTTTCATATCCTTAATCAAATACTATTTTCGTTTTTTGCTTTATACATTTTTTTAATCAGCCGAACCCCTGTTAAACAAGCTCCTAATAAGCATATCACTACTAAAATCATATAAACGTGTTGCATACCATAAATAAAGAACTCGTCATGTCCAGTTATATAGTCTGATACTCTGTAACCTGCCATATTGCTCATAAAAAAGTACAATAGTGTAGTAGATAAAGTAATTCCAATAGTCTGCCCTAAATTTCGCACTAAGGAATTTACGCTTCCAACAATACCGAGTTTATTTTTAGGACAGGTTGACATGATAAGAGCATTGTTAGCAGGCTGAAAAATTGCTTGTCCAACTGCCATAATCGCAACAAATATAGCAAATAAAATAACAGAAGATGTTTCTGTCAGCTTTGACATTAAAAAGAACCCCAAACACAGCACTAACAGCCCAGAAAAAATAACCTTTTCCGAAGATATTTTATCAGAAATACTTCCAAATATCGGAGAACAAATTGCTAACACCAAAGGAGATAACATCATAAACAATCCCGCATAGAATGGACTTAGCTTCAAAGCGTTTTGCAAATAAAACGGTATTAAAATGCTAGATGAAGCTATACAAATAAATGATGTTAATGCACAAATCAGATTGACTGAAAATTTTAAGTTTCTAAATATATCTAAATCTAAAAGTGGTTGATGTTGTTTCTTTTCCACATAAATAAAAAGTATTGTCAAAATAAGAGATATACCGATACAAACTATAATGTAAGGATTTAATTGTTCCGTCTGTTGCGATAAAATCAAGGAACCGAAAAATAATAACGTAATAGCAAACTGCAAAACAGCCCCTAGTATATCCATATATTCATGCTTTTTCTCCCCTTTTGGTAGGAACTTTAATCCCAATATAAAAACACCGATACCAAATGGAACATTGATATAAAATATGTAATTCCAATCAAATACAGATAGAATTATTCCCCCGATTGACGGTCCGACCATATTTCCTATTGCGACAGCGGTTACTAAAATCCCTAAGGCTTTCCCACGGCTTTCTTTAGGGAATAATTCTGTGATAATACCGTGGTTGTTCGCCATATATGCCGAAGCTCCTATACCTTGCAGAAATCGACATATAATCAAAACAGCAAAAGAATTACTTAAACCGCATAACAAAGATGACACGGTAAAAAGGACAGTTCCAAGTTGAAATATTTTTGATTTTCCACAAATATCTCCCAAACGCCCCCAAAATAATATCGTTGAACAAATAATAATAGAATAACTGGCGATTACCCATTCAACAGCCGATATAGTTACATTCAGTTTTTCTGAAAGGACAGGCAGTGCTACATTAACAATACTTGAGTCTAATGTAGCCATAAAAGTCATTGCAATTACAGCAATTAGAACAACTTTTCTTTTTGTCGTTTCACTATGAATTGATTTATTATTCATGATACTTCTCCTTGTTAGCATTATTTTGTGATTTACAATGCAAGCCACATATCATATAATAGGTATATATACACACAATTTCAACAACTACATTGCTATATATTAGCACAATTTTGATATATGAGGTCGTTATGAATAATAAAGATAATTATTTTAACAGGGTAGGACAAGAGAGTTTTGTTGATATTTTTAAAAAAGTAGATATTAAAAATGGACAAAACTTCCCTAGACATTGGCACGAACATTTACAAATTTATTACTTTATCAGTGGAACAGCTAAATTAGAGTGTGGTAAAAGTAATTTTAAAGTACAAGCTAATGATTTAGTCATTGTAAATCCTAATGAGCTACATTATTTAGAAAGTACATCAAATAATTTGGTTTTTTATACCATAAGGTTTGAACCCTCTTTCCTTTTTAGTAATCATGTGGATTTATTGCAAACAAAATATTTAACTCCTATTACTTTAAATAGGATTGAATTTAACAATTTAATTCGAGATGATACAGAGCTAATAGAGTTAGTAAAAAAAGTCTTAATGGAATACTTCAATAAAAAAACAGGTTACGAATTGGCAATAAAAGCATGTATTTATTATTTGGTAGTTATACTATTAAGAAACCATGTTCAGTACATTCTTACACAATCAGAGTTAGTCGAAAAAGAAGCTACTCTTATAAGATTTCAACCTGTATTTGAAATGATTGAACATAAGTATAATGAAAAAATAACATTATCCGAACTCGCAAATATAGTGGGATTAAGTGTTCATCATTTTTGCCGTAGTTTCAAACAATTAACAGGAAAAACTACAACTGATTATATAAACAATATACGCTTAGATAAATCAATCTACTATTTGAAACAAACAGATTATAACATTACAGAAATTGCCTTAATGTGTGGATTTGAAAACAGCAATTATTTTAGTCGAATATTTAAAAAGTATCATTCTGTTTCGCCTAGTCAATATAGAAATTCGTGGTAGTGTAAAAAACTTTGTGGCTTTGGTAAAAAATGGCTCCTTTTTGGTAAGAATTACAGATATGACAATTCTTATCGAAAAGGAGTTTATTTATGGCAGTAGCAAAAGACCAAATCCGACAGATTATTACAGAAAATAACATTACCAGTGTGGCTGATGTTTACTCCCTTCTTAAAGACAGCTTCAAAGATATCCTGCAGGAACTACTGGAAGCCGAGATGGACGCAACTCTGGGCTATGAAAAAAATTGTAAGGGTGATCTTAAAAGCGATAATAAAAGGAATGGTCATTCCAGCAAAACACTCAAAAGCCAGTACGGGGAATTTCAGATCGATGTTCCCCGTGACCGCAATGGTGAGTTTGAACCAAAGCTGATTCCGAAATATCAGCGGGATATTTCCGGCATTGAAGAAAAGGTGATCTCTCTCTATGCCCGCGGAATGAGCACAAGGGATATTCATGATCAGCTCCAGGAACTTTATGGGATCGAACTTTCTGCTGAAATGGTCAGCAAAATCACGGACAAGATCCTGCCGGAAGTAAAGGAGTGGCAGTCACGTCCGTTGAACCCTGTATATCCCTTCGTCTTCATGGACTGCATCCATTATAAAGTCCGTGAAGACGGCAGGATCCTCAGCCGTGCTGCTTATATTGTACTGGGAGTTACCGTGGAAGGCTACAAGGAGATTCTCAGTATTACTGTGGGAGCGAATGAAACCAGTAAATTCTGGCTGGGGATGCTCAACGACCTGAAAAACCGTGGTGTGCAGGATGTTCTGTTTTTCTGCGTGGACGGTCTCCCCGGATTCAAAGACGCAATCCAGGCCGTTTTCACCCAGGCACAGATCCAGCGCTGTGTAATCCATATGCTGCGTAATTCCTTTAAATATGTGAATTATAACGATCTGAAGAAATTTTCCACAGATTTCAAGGCTGTCTATAATGCGCCCAATGAATCTGCAGCTCTTTCGGAACTGGAAACGGTTAAGGAAAAATGGGGGAAGAAATATCCCTATGCGATCAGCAACTGGGAAAATAACTGGGAAGATGTGAGTTCTTTCTTCCAGTTTTCCGGAGATATTCGCAGAATCATGTATACTACAAACATCATAGAAGGTCTGAACCGCCAATACAGGAAAGTTACAAAAACAAAGAGTGTGTTTCCAAGTGATACAGCTCTTGAAAAGATGCTGTTCCTTGCGAGTAGAAATGTAACAAAGAAGTGGACTCAGCGTTATCGAAACTGGGATCAGGTGTTGAACCAGCTGATCATTTTATACGATGAAAGACTGACAGCATACCTGTAAACAGAAAACAGGAGTGGATGCAAACACATCCAGCTCCTGTCTTCACCTTATCCCTTCGGCATTTATAGTATTCCCAGAAAATCCCACCTTATTCCTGAGGCCGGGTGTGGGCAGAGCCCACGATAAGGGATTGCTGATGCCGTTATTTGTGCTGCAAAAAATTTTAAAATTCATGCATAACATGAGTCATATAGGGAATACTATAAACAGATAAGTAATTCGACAGCAAAAAAGCAGAAGTTCCGACAAGACATTTATACATATCTGTTTCTTATCAAAGAAGAATTTTTCCCATAGACACAGAAAATTTTACGCTCTCAAATTCGTATAGAAATTTAGCCGTAACTACATAAGTGGCTACGGCTAAATTATTTTGTTTATACAATCTTCCAGTTACTATCCTTATGTAGCGTCAGCTCATACTGTGAAATCTGCGTCGCCTTTGTCTGGTTGTCGATAAACTTCACAGCCACCTTGACCTTGATGTTATCCCCGTCAGCCGTAAATACTGGATTGACAAGCTCGGAATAGAGATAATCCCCGTTTATCGGTTCAAGCGCATTTCCCTCTACATAGTAGGCAAGCTCCTTGTCCGTTGCGGTAGGATACAGCTTGAAGAATGTTTCCAGAAACGCCGTAGCATCATTGACTGTATCTGCGTCCACGCTGTTGTCCGCTTCCTGTACTTTTGGAGTCTTTCAAAAGTAGCTATATGTTTTGCAAAGCTCTACACATATGTTTTTGATAATCATTGTAGCGTTTTATATGACTTAGCTACATATTAAAATTTTAATATAATACAGAAACTGAACATAAAGTTTCAAAGTGTTCCATAAAGTTGTGAATATATCTCCTCCATTTTCTTCACTGCTTTCTTTATATCATTCTGCAATTCAGTATATATTTTATAATCTTCCTTATCCATTTTTTCTACATTCTTTATTTCTCCATTTTTATCAAGAGAATAATTTCTAATTTCCGGAGAAACTCCGTCTACTGTATAATCACCTCTTGAAATACTCAACGTTATAAATTCATCTTTTCGTATTGTAATTTTTGCTTTTTCCGCTAATAAATCCGAATTGCTTTTCGTATATGTTCCTACCACAAATTTCTCATATGAATTTAATTCTTGCTCCCATTTCCATGCAGAGGGTCTATCAAATAAATAAATATCATATTTAAAATTAGTGTCTTCTAAACAATAATTATTTCCATACTTTTCAAATCCAAGTTCTTCTAAGTTAGTTTCCATAGTATGAACAATATTATCTTGCTTGATGTTTTGAACACTAAAATATGAGAAACCCACAAGAATAATTACTGCTATAATAGCTGTTGCTATTTTATAAACTTTTAAATGCTTTATCTTTTTGTCAATTTGCTCCACTATTTCAAAATTATCTCTTAACATGGCGTCTACTGAAACCCCAGCCATATCACTAATCTTGACTAGAGTTTGTAGGTCAGGGAAGCTCTTTTCTTTCTCCCAGTTTGAAATTGTTTGTCTTGTAACATGAAAATACTCTGCAAACTCCTCTTGTGACATTTTTTTCTCTTCTCTCAGTTTTAGAATTGTTTCACCTAATCTCATTTGCAAATCCTCCTTTTCTCTTGATGATTTTATTATAACTAAATAATCATCGATGACTAGCAAAGTCTACTTGCAATCGCATTTTTCAGCGCAAATTATTTTTACGTACCTAACGACAGTGATTTGACATCTCTTTTATAGAGTTCTGTTACCATATCCTTATAACCAATATACGATTAGATAAATTTATCTACTATTAAAACAAACAGATTATAACATTACGGAAATCGCCTTAATGTGCAGTTTTGAAAATGTTAATTATTTAGCCATAACTACAAAAGAATAAGTAGTTACGGCTAAATATTTCTATTTATACAATCTTCCAGTTGCTGTCCTTATGAAGTGTCAGCTCATACTGTGATACCTGTGTCGCCTTTGTCTGGTTATCGATAAATTTCACCGCAACACTCACTTTCACATTGTCGCCGTCAGCCGTAAATATAGGATTGACAAGCTCAGAAAAGAGATAGTCCCCGTTTATCGGTTCAAGGGCATTTCCCTCTACATAGTAGGCAAGCTCTTTGTCCGTTGCGGTAGGGTACAGCTTGAAGAATGTTTCCAGAAACGCCGTAGCGTCTTCCGTAGTATCAGCGTCCACGCTGTTGTCTGCTTCCTGTGTCTTTGGTTCATAATCGGATTTCTCCATAGCAGGGGCAAGGGTCGGGTTCTGGATAATCACCATATGCCCGTCAGCGTCCACATGAACGGTCACGGTATAGGTTTCTGATACATTCCTTGTCTGGTCGCCCTCTTTTATCTGCTGATCTACTTCGTAGGCAACCGTAAAAGCATTCTCCCCGGACTGTTCCACGTCCCAGATAAGTACGTCCTTGACCGTAGAGCTGGTCGGTATATCTGTTCTCACAGTATCAACATTCAATTCCTGCAATTCCTGTGTCAGATAGGCACGGATAGCCTGTGTCCTTTCTTCGATTGCTTCCTTGCTGTTGCTCCAAGTGTAATAGGACTTCGCAAAGTTCTTCACGAAATTTTCTATCCCGTTGGTGTCATTCAAGCGGAGCTGTATGGTTTCTACCTCATGCGTGGTGTGCTGGTCGATAGCCGTAAAATTCTTATACACACCAAAGCTCACGCTTGCGATAAGCACCACCCAGAGGGCAATCACAGATTTCTTATGCGTCCCCACTTTCATAGTGCGGATTTTCTTTTCCTTTATCGGTTTTTCTTTCTTCTTGAACATGATATTTCCATTCCTTTCTTTCTATTGCTTAATTCTGCCAGCCCCGATAAGGTGCTGTTGCCAGTAGCTATTATTCAAATCGGCATAGCCTATCGGGTCGCCAGCGTGGTACATCTGATTGTTTCCTACATAGATACCGACGTGCGTTACATAGCTTCCTGCGTCATAGGTACTGTGGAAGAAAACCAAATCCCCAGCCTGTGCCTGTGAAAGCGGGATATGCTGGGTAGCGTCATACTGTGCCTGTGCCGTTCTCGGCAGACTGATACCAGCCTTGCCATAGCACCATTGAACCAGCCCCGAACAATCAAAAGAAGTGTTAGGATTGCTCCCGCCGTACACATAGTCCCAGCCTTGATATTTCAGAGCTTCATTCATTATCTTCTGTGCCAGCTCGCCCGATACTTGACTGACCGTGAGATACTGGCTGACAAGCTCCGCATAGAACATATTCCCGTAGGCATATCGCCAGCCACCATTGCGGGCGACAGCGATAGGGTTCGTGTAGGTGACTTTCTTCCCGCCAGACTTGTCACGGGCGAAATTCTCTGCCAGCGTGAAGCTGTGCTTTTTTCCATTGGAAGCCACATAGCCGATATAGCCACCGCCATAGTTGTAGGACTGTACCACCACGTTTATATCCTCTATGCCTTGATTTTCTGCTGAAGAAAGCAGGGACGCAAAATATTTGCACCCCTGCTTGATTGAACTTTCCGTATCAAGGGAATTAGGCGGTAAGCCCATGCTCTCGGAACTCTGCATAACGTCCTCGGCTGTCCCGCCACTTTCCACCTGTATGATTGCCAGCAGATAGGGGACGTACTCAGAAATGCCGTACTCTTTAGCGTATTTCTCCACCATAGGCTGATGTTTCAACACCTCTGCGGACAGGTTCATGCCTGTTACCCATGAGGAAGAACCACCGCCCCCGTCGTCGTCCTCGGCACTGATAAGCACGCCAAAGAAAAGCACTATCGCAAGAAGAAAGGGAAACAGACTGCCGATAAGGGCGATATGTCTTAATTTCATTTCTTACGTCCTTTCTTTCCTGTCATGTTTAGGGTCGCTTTCTTGATGTTTCGCTCCTTTCTGGTGGTCTGCTGGTTCAGCTCCACACCATTGAGCCTTGTTCCGTGTTTCTGCAATACAGGTTCAGCAGATTTTGAAGCAAGCGGACGCTCTTTGACAGGCTGTGCCTTTGTCGGCTCGGTATGTACCTTATCCGTGGTGACAGGTCGCTTGACTTCCTGCACTTTTCCTGTATCGGTCTTAGAAGCAGGAGAAGCGGTCACAGGTCTGTCATGGGGACGGGTAGCTCCTGTTGTCGCTGATCCGTCCGTCGTTCTGCCAGCCTGCTTTGCTTCCTGTGCCTTTTGAAGCTCCATACGCTTGTCAGCGATATTCTGTCTGTGCTGTTGGAGTTTGTCGGCACGCTGGCTCTGTCTGGTTTCCTGCCCCTGCACAATGCCACGCTTGAAGTCGGACACATTTTCCTTTGCCTTTTCCTTAGCGGAGTGCAGGGCATAGGCGGTCTGTGTCGGCATATCCTTGATGTTCTCCTTGACAGCCGTTGCCTTGTCCCTGACCTTGTTTTTCGTATCAAGTACCGCACCTACGGCTGAACCAGCTCGGCTACTCATGGACTGATTGCTCCTGTTTCCTCTGGAAGCAGAAGTACGGTTTTTATTTCCCGCACCCGCAACGGCACTTCCCGCCACAGCTCCCGCCATGCTTCCAGCCGTGACCGCACCAGCGATACGTCGTTCCATACGCCTAGCCCTGTGTCGCATGAACAGATAAGGGCGACGGAATATCCTGCGTCCCATGCTCTGGCTGTCCCCAGCATTTAAGCTGAACATACTCATAAGGTCGCCCAGCTTCATGTAGATACCCGCAAAGCACACTATCTGTAAGAACGCAATCATAAAGAACGGGTAATCGGTAGATATGTTGTAAAACATACTGGAAATACTGAAAGCCACCGTGACAATGAGCGTTATCCCCGCCCTTGTCATAATCGTATTGAACACCCTCACGATTGCCTGTTTCGCCATGTTCTCATAGCTGGGTATCATAGAGAGTAGAAAGCTAATCGGCAGGAACATAGCGAAGATGATAAATAATATCTGGGAGAATATCATCATGCCTGTGAGCAGGAAAACAAATATCGTTATCCCCAGATTGAAGATAAGCAGGAAGAACACCATTCCCAGACGGTTGATGACCTGCGGTATCGTCAGATTGTCGTTGTCGTTATCCTCGATTTCCGTTTTCACCACGTCCTCACGGGTCGCCCCGTCGTCGGCAGAGGGACTAGCCGATACCAGAGCTTCCACACGGTCAGCCCCGATTTCCTCTATATCGCTGTTCCCAAATTGCAGGAGTAGCCACGGCTGTTGTACCTGTATGGAAAACAGGCTGTCCCTTATCAAATCCACGCTGTCTTTTCCTTGACTGTCGCTGTCGGGAAGCATGATTTTTGTCCCCAAATCCAGCGAAGCGGTACTTATATCACTGGAAAAATCGTTTATCTTCTTGATGTAGTCGGGAGCGTAGGCGATAAAGGAAGCGGACAGCACGAACACCACAATAAAGTTGATAACGGCGTGGAGTGCCTTGCTGGTTTCTCTCTTTATCAGTCCCGTGTAGGCAACATAGATACCCACCACAAGGATAATGAGAAGCAGGAAGCCCACATAGAAGCCCGTACTTCCGAAGCCGTTTTCTGTCACACCCGCTAGGGTCTGTATGCTCTTTCCGATACTGTCTGCCATGTCATTGATGAAGTCCAGCTTATACGCCTGCTGGACGACATACCCCGTGGCGTTGCTTAGATACAGGCTGATAGTCCAGATAAAATTGGTGATACAGTAAAGCCCGTATTGTACGGATTTCCCGATACCGTCCAGCCAGTTCCACGGAAGCCAGCCCCAGCTATTGTCCACATAGAAGTCAAGCTGGTAATTCTCCAAAGGGTACTGTGAATACAGGTTGTCCGCATTGACCGTATCATCAACCAGCCCCGTGGCATGAGCCACCGTACCGAACAGCGAGAGGAACAAGACAGAGGTAAAAATGACTATCAGAACTATCTTGAAAAAACGAAAGAGCTTCTTTCTTGTCAGAAGCCCCTTTATCCTATCTTTCATCACTCCACCTCGCTTTTCACGGGCGGTCTGGTATCAAAGGCGTGCAGTAATTCTTCAAAGACAGGGTGTATCTGCACCACGCCCACACGCCCGTACAAGTCTTGAAGCAGGCATTGTCCGTTCTCCAAGTCACGAAGTCGTTTCTGGTTGTTCTCGTCGTCCTTGTCGATACCGAAAAATTCAAGGGTCTGCTTTATCTCGTTGATGTCCGTAGAACGGAAAGCGAATTTCAGACCGATATTATTTTTTAGGCTCTCCTTTGACACGTCGCCAGAGGATTGCGTGACGAAGTACACGCCCGCCTGCATAGCACGTCCCGCTCGCACCAGCTTGTTTGAGAGGGTTTCTCCCTGTGCCACATTCAAGAACGCCCACGCTTCATCTAAATCCACGATTTTAAAAATACTGCGGTCTGAATGAATGAAGTCTAAGGCAAAGGTGGAAATGACAATCAGCATAGCCACGGACAGTAGTTCTATGGTCGTGTATTCCTCAAAGGTCGTGTCCTTGTCGGGCAGTACCAAGTCTGCCACCTGTATGATATTGAGCTGGTTGTCCAAGCTGATAGCGTTCTTAACCGAACCGTCGGAGAACAGCAGATGTGCAAAGTCATAGTCCGTAAAGCTGTCGATATGGTCGGCAATATTGCGGGCTATCACCGTGTCCTCTCTGCGTAGCTCGTCTATCACATGGAGAAGTCCTCGCTGATCGCTCTGGGTCACGGCTCGCACCGCTTTTCTAAGGACAGGGAATTTTTCACCGTCCCTAGAGGAAATCCCCGTAAGGAATGTGAGAATGTCTATCGCCAGACTTTCAGCGTCCTTTACATTTTTCATAATCACGAACGGGTCAAGAAGCCCAGCGTTTTCCTTATCGCTGGTAAGGTTGACGATATTGATTTCATGGGCTATCTCTGGGAGCGTTTCTTTCCAGTTGCCACGCTATAGCGATAGGTAACTTTTTGATGTTATCTCCAAGTTTTCCCCCGCTTCACACC
>ENA-UAPL01000534-UAPL01000534.1-human-gut-metagenome-genome-assembly--contig:-NODE-534-length-16149-cov-4.173916_pt1 | contig 16149 bp, 17 predicted proteins | sample MGYA00243480_ERZ654577 | MGnify/ENA primary metagenome ERZ654577 (study PRJEB26926, sample SAMN06164678) | human gut metagenome | biome: ENVO:00009003; feature: ENVO:2100002; material: ENVO:00002003...
ACGCGTAAGATCGTCGGCAGCGTCAGATGTGTATAAGAGACAGATATTAGGTGATATGGATAAACAAAATTACAGAGAAGTCTTAGGACAAGCATTGCAAGCATTTAGAGAATCAAAAGGTCTATCGAGGTATGCAGTGGCACAAAAAGGACAAATAAGAATAGAACAAGTTAAAGCCGTAGAAGAAGGAATAACAAACTATACGATAGATGTCTTTTTAGGTTATATCTGTGGGGCTGACTTGTTCATGTATTTTGCAGAGAAAGATAAAAAAGAAGGGATTGATTTTAAAGAGATGCTGGAAAAAGGGAAGGAAAATCTACCTAAACAAGTTTAACTAACATAAGGCGGTAAGTTCAACACTTCACCGCCTTTTTTGTGTCCGGGCGGTAACTAAGTTCGGACATTTTTTTTGAGTATAACCGTCAAATTAAGAATTAATAATTAAGTCCGTGTCGTTTCGCGAAAAAGACGGTGCAAAGGTGAGGTGAACTCCTTATCCGGTGTGGCAGAACACGCTTTTTGACGCTATTTGTTGCATTAATATGTTATTACGATTACTTTTGCATAGGGTAATCAATCAGTTTTCAGGGGTTTTCATTATTTATTCCAGTCTATGAAGAAGAATCGGACTAAAATAGTCGGGTGCAGTTATGCCTTTCGTGTGGAGGACATCGTGCGTATTTATGACGAGCATGCACGCAGCGGCCTTAGTAACCGCGAAATCCTGCGCCGTTACATCTGGCCGAAATATCACATCTGCGAAAAGACTTTCTACAATATCATCAATGCCAGTGCCGACCCGCGCATCATCCGCAAGCAGGAAGAGATGCGGGCGCAACTCACTCTTTTCTGATGTTATCCATCACCATGCATGTATAGTCGCTGATATCTTCCACGAGTTCCTCATGGTTGTGGTTGGTGCTGCTGCCTGTGCGGCGGAACATGTTGAATTCCGTCTGTCCGTTGCTGCCCATGATATTGAAGAGATGATGGTCTATGCGGTCCAGCAGGTCGAAGCGTTCGAGGCTCTGCCGCTGGAAGATGCTGCCATTGCGGCTACTTCCGTCCCAGGGAGTGACGATGTGCAGGCGGATGGTGACTTCGGCGCGCTGGGTGGCGCCTCCCAGGTTTGCCCACTTCACGGGCATGAATTCGATGAAGATGGCGGGCGTGTAGAACACTTCTTCCTGTTCGATGAATTCCACTTGTTCGTTCCAGAGGTCGAACGTCTTGATGGCGGGTTCTCCCGCTTCGTCCTTGAGTTGTTTCAGCCGGTCAATGAGGCTGAGGTAAAGGAACTTTCTCATGATGTATAATTTTAGGTGCGGATTACGCGGATTAATTAAATATCTCTTTGATGTTGGCATCGGTAATTTCACGGATGAAGCGTTCCACGTCGGGATGCATGCCGATGAACTGACGTTTGGGGATAATGATTTTGCTGCCCACTTTCTTCAGTGCCATGATTTTGCAGAACCTGGCTTCTTCGGTCAGTTCCCGGTTCTTCTGATTATCCCGTAGTTCGCCATTCTTTTTGCGTTGCAGCTTTCCGGTGAACTTCGGTTTGTCCGGGCGGCTGCGCTTGCTGCCCATGATGAGCATGTAGCGGTACCAGAAGTATCTCTTCATCTTCCGGGTGACAGTGATGGTGCCACCCTCGTTATGGATGGCGGCATAAGGCACGCTACTGGTGAAGACGACGCTGTCATGGTCGGTGACGGATACCTCGTCTTTGATGCTACGGCGCAAGGTTCCTTCCCGGGCCAGCAGACCGCGACTTTCATCATCATTAAACTTCCGGCGCGCCCACTTCTCGTTGAAGAATGCTTCCCGCTCGAAGTTCCGGTCAAACTCATCGCCCAGTTCCCCACTGATATTTTCCAGCGTGAGCCTGATGAATCGTTTGACCTTTTGTTCCAGTTCCTTGGTTATATTTGAATTTTGGGTTTCGTTCATAGCGGTCTATTCGTTTGTTTCATTCAGTTTTCCGATAATCGCGAGTTCTTCCGCAGTGAGCGTTATAGGGATACGCTCACGGGTCGCTTGACGTTCAGCCGCCATTCGTTCAGCCGCCATTCGTTCAGCCGCCATTCGTTCAGCCGCCATTCGTTCGGTCGCCAGACGATCGGACAGCAGCAGTCCAGAGCCGAACACCTTATATTGGCATTCACCAACATGTCCGACAGGGATACATTGGTCGGATGAAAGCTCTAAATAAATGCCTCTTTTGGCGAGTTTCCCGGCTATTGCCGGGGTGATGAGGTGCGGATCATACGAAAGGGACGATTTTCTTTTATCCGGTTTGTCTTTCTTTTGCAATTCCTCCAGCTTCCGGCATAGCGGTCCGTCCACGATCATTTTATGCGTTCCGCCCATCATATTGGTGACGAAAGAGGTGTTAACTTTCGCCCCGTTCTCGTATATGACACTAACATGTGTGCAAATCGCCGTCACGCCCGGGACGGAAAAACAGCTTCCGCAGGTGAGCGCCGGAGCGAAGAGGAAGAACGGCACGCCCCGCCGCTGGTAGAAGCGCACGATTTTTATAAAGATAGAGAACGGGGGATTGTCTATCACCACGTCTCCCGGCAGGTATTCGGCGCGCTCGTAGTCTCCGCCCGGATAGAACGGGCGCAATACACGGTGTCCTTCCAGCGGCATCACGTGGCGGTTCACGTGGTCCACTATAAGGTCGTATACTTCCGGCGGCGTATAGCAGTCGTCGGTGGTTTTCTTCGGTTTGAACTTGTCAACGAATTCTTCGTAAGTTTCTTTTTTAGCCATAACGGTTGTTTATTTGATAAATAGCTGTATCTTTGTGTCATCAGAAAGAGAATTGATTAATGGATAAGCCTAGATGGGAATCGCCCATTATTGCGTCATCAATCAGTTCTCTTTTTGCGTTTCAGGGCGTATGGCTTTTCAAAGCCTTTTTTATAAACCTCACAGTTCAGCTCCCATACTTCTTCTCCAATGCGGATATCGTAATAATTATAACTTACCACTCCCCTGTCACTTTTCTTTTTCAGATTCTTCTTTATCGTTTTCGGGTCTCCTTTTTTCCCTTCTCCCAATAAGGCATTGTGCGTATACACGCGTTCTTCCAGCAAGTCCATCAATGTGGCGATTATCATTTTATCTTCCGGCCTCTTGAAGTGGTCGACTACATCTTTCAACGAGCCGCGGCTGATTCGAAGCTCGTGGGTATCGTTGTCCGAAGTTGCAGGTAGCGTATAGCCTTTCTCCGGTACATGTCCGCTCACCCATTCGTAAGCCTCTTTTGAAGCTTCCTTGATTCTCTTGGCTTCTTTAATGAAGGTTTGTTCCTTGATAACTTTACAGGCCGTGCATAGCTCATTATCGGGTACTTTCGCCAGCTTCAGTTTTCCGGGGCGATTAGGACAGTCCTTGCATTTACTGATGGTATAGGTATTGTATGCCGGGAAGCAAGCCATCTGTTTGCCCGGATTGAAACGCATCATTTCCTGATGTTTTCCCGCCGTTGCCTGGCTTCCTGCCAGCATAGCCTGCGCCTCGTCGCTTTCGGGGTACTTGCCTTTCCTCACCCTCGCCACGGTGCAGCGACAGTTCCAGCCGTTTGGCGGGAAATATTCGTCCCAGAACCGGGAAGTGATGGGCAGCGTGACGTTGTGCAGTGCCCGGTGCACTTTGCGTACCCTTTTGTCGCCCACGGTTCGGTATTGCAGCAGATATCGGTCACGGTCTTCATCATCCCACCAACCCTGCCACCTGGCGGCCATATCGGCTGATGACATGGCAAAGTTGTATTCCGCCTTCAGGTACCATTTATTATAGTTTTCATTTATCTTTTGAACGTCGTTTAAAAAGCGCTCAAAAGGTTTCCGGTTGCCGTCAGCATCGAGCAACGAAGGAAATGCCTCATTCAGTTCATGGAAAGTCTTGAAACTGGAGAACACAAAATTGGATTCCTTCAGGCGTTGCACGCTGATGTCATCCAGCGGACGCTGGCGGATGGAATAGTCTACGGCATTGTCCAGCACGGCAGCATGTGTACGGACAAATTGTTGTACTTCTTCATCCTTCAGCATCTTCGGGGTGAATTCCGGCTGGCGGTGCAACCACTTCATAAGCAGGGCGAAGGCAGCTTCTACGCTGGCAGTATCCGCGCCCGCCTCTTCCTCTTTCTTATTCAGTTGCATTTTGTCTCCGAAATAAGACAGGCATGCCCGTTTGTGCAGCCCCGCATAATCATCGGGGCTTAGTCGAAAAAAGGTTTTACGAGTTTTTGCTTCCCTTTGTCCTTCTTTCCTTTTGAGGCTTGTTCATCATCACCGTTGTCCGGAATCATCACCGGTGACGCTTCCTTTTTCCCAATGATAGGCACATTATACTTGTCGATGAAGTACTGCGGGTCCACTTCGTAGTTTTCCAGCAACAGGCGTTCGTATGCCACCTGCTGTTCAGGAGTGAAGTCGATACCTTCATACCAGTCGAAGCGGTATCCCCGCAACGGGAAACCGTGCTTTATCATCTTCGGAATGAGCTGGAAATTGATGATATCGCGCAGGTTGTCGGCGTCCTTGCTGATCAGGTTCTTCAGTACTTCCAGGTGCACCTCGCTTTGCGAAAGCGACGCTCCGTTCTCCGTAGTCATGGTCTCGGTGAGTACTCCTTTTGATAGTTCGGAGTTGGCCCGGTCTATGCGCTTGTCGAATACGTTGTAGGCATCGCCACGGGTGGATTCTTTGATTTCTATATCCGTTCCTTCGGGGAAGAGCGCCCAGCCTGCCGCGCCCATGCTGCCCAGCATCTTTTCAATGCGGCTCTGTTCCTTGGCGTCCCGGCTGGTGGTTTTCCCCACACGGAAAGGGATGCCGAAAATCTCGGAGAACATATCCCAAAAGCTACAGACATTCTTCTTCGGGATGGTATGCTGGGCGCACTTCAGAAACAGGCCCAGATCATTGGGCGCACCGACTTCTATCACCCAGTCCGCCATTTCGGAGTTGCGGTAATCGTAACCGTTCTGCCACCTTTCCTGCTGGTTCACCACCAGTACGCCGTATTCCGGGATGACGTGGCGGCGGGGCACCAACTGCACGTTGCTGAATGCGGGGATGCCGTCCACTACGATGATATCTCCCAGCTGTATGAGCGAATGCCCCCAGTAGATGCTGTCCAGTGCCAGGTTCATAAAGGCCTTGAACCATGGAGACTCGAAGACGGCCGTCAGGTCAGGATTCTCATCGCCCTTCCTGTCCACGATGCGGAAGCTCTTGTTCAGGACGTAGCCTTTGCGCTGTCCTACGCAGCCGGTGAGGTGCATGTCCACTTCCACGTCACCGTATATGTTGTACAGCGGCACACGGTTGGGGTAGTCCACATTGATGGCATATTGCCAGGCATTGCGCCAGGTGCGCAGGTCCTTTTTGGTCAGCGCTTCGGTCTGTAGTTGCAGGTTGACGGAAAGTTGCGTCACCCGTTTCAGTTCGGCCGGATTATCCAGATTCACACGTCCCACCTTTACGGGGTTTTGTCTTTTGTTTTTTGTTGCCATAATGTTACCAGATATAATCGTTCTTGGTTGCCGATCCGTAGCGGACCGGATTGTGGTAGTCTTCTTCACCGGAAGGCCCGGTGATGGTGGGGATATCGGGAGTGATACGTCCCGCCTGTATCTCTTTCAGATAGTCCAGCGCATCTTTGTAGCGTTTCTCACGAACTTCATTTCCCATTTTGCCGGGCAGCGAACATATCATGTGATAGAGCGCGATATCGGTGGCACACCCCACCAGTTCCGCATCCCTCTCACCGGCTTCGCGTGCGAATGTCGCATCCACGTCATAGCGTCCGCGCAGTGCTGCGGCAATACGTGACAGGGCACGCTGTTCCGCCGTTTTCCGGTTGTCTTCGGAACTCTGCTGCATGATTTTCAGCGCATCGGTGCCTACTTGGATATAGTCGTTTTCTGTAATGAACATGGCTTTAATTATGAATTATAAGTTATGAATTATGAATGGTCACCACGACTGTGACGGCGGTTGCCTCAATCCCATGCGCGGAACAAAACTCTCTTCGCGTACCTGCTTTTGCAGCTTGTAGATAGCGCCTTCGTCGGCATCCGGCCCGTCATCGTGGGCGCGGCTTCCTTTCTCAAAGGCGAGGGTCTGTTCAATGCCGGTTTTCATGTCGTTGTCGTTCTTCAGCTTCTCGTTGTACCACACGAAACCACGCTCCCACAGCGGGCTGACGGCTTCGATACGGGCGAACTTGTCCGGCTTCTTGCGCTTGTCGGCAGTGACGGGTACCTGGTAGCCCCGCAGGTTGCCTTCACGCTCGAATTCATCCAGTATGGTGTCCTGCATGAAGTTGGCTTCCATGTAGATGGTGACGGCTGCATCTTCGGGCAGCGATTCCCAGAGGTCGTATACCCAACGCACCATTTCGCCCACGCTGCACTGGCGCACGAAGGCGCGCAGGCAGTGCAGTTCCGAACGTTTGGCCGTCTTCAGTCCGGAGCGCGGACGCCCCCAGAGTTTGGCGGCCTTGTAGTCGTTCTTGCTGCTGTCCTTGAACGAAGGGTCGATGTAGAGCACAAGGCTCTCATAATAGCTGGGTTTCAGCATCCGGCGCCATTGTATCCAGCGTTCCTGGAAGACGGCGCCTTCGGTGATGGGGTTGTGCATGTACTCCTTTTGGAAGCTGCGGTAACCCATGAACTTCTCACGACTGCGCAACAGTTCGATGGTGTAGCATTCCGGCCAGGCAGGCGTGCCGTCTTTGGTGATGGCATAGACGGTGCTGGTGTAAACGGTGTCGCTGTCGATAATCTGCTGGAGCACGCTGTTCTTGCTGATGAGGTTGCCCACCATGATGAACCGTCCTTCCTTACCGCCGAAGCAACCGAACAAGGCTTCCTTGATCCACTTCGTCATTTCGCGCACACGGGCTTCGCTGCGGCACATTTCATCATCATCCAGGTCATCCACGATGATGTAGTCCGGACGCATGTCCCGGAATCGCAATCCACGGGGCGACTGTCCACGCCCACGGCTGAAGAAAGCGCACTGGTCCTTGGTGACGAACTCGCCTTCCTGCCAGCATCCGGCATTGTATTGCTCGCCAAAATCCTCGATGATGTACTGGTTGAACTGTAGTTCCGCCTGGAGGTCACCCAGCAAGGCGTCGGCATTGTCTTCGCTCTTGCCTACCAGCACCATGACGTGCAACATGCTTTTGAACTTCAGCCAGAGCGGGACACCCACATCCAGGTGCACCGACTTGGCATGGCCGCGCGGCCATTTAAAAACGGCACGCATTTCCGGGTGCTTCTCAATGTAACGGGCGGCATCGTTGTGGAACCTGGCATTCTTGCACTGGCAATAGTGGCTGAGGTATCTCTGGCAGAAATACTCATAATCCTTCAGGGCGCGGGCGATGTTCTTCTTCCGTTCCGCTTCCGTCTCCGGCTTGCGCTTCGAGGTGATGCGCTGCAACCGGTTGCAATGCTCATCCCACCGTTTGAGTGCCTCTTTTTTCTCTTCCGCTGTCATTTCTGCTTGAATTTGATATTCATGAAGTCGCTGTGCAGTTGGTTGATGAGCATGATAAGTTTGTCATCTATTTCCGGATATTCCTCACGATGGGTCACCAGCCAGTTTTCGAACTCAATGATAGTATCCACCTTGTTCACGATGTTGGTGTTCCGGTTGATTTCCTTGATACCCTTTGCCGCTTTTATCAGCGAGTCCGTCATGCGGCTGATGCTCTTTTCGTCAGCGTCCGTATTCTCTATGGCTTCTCCCAGTTTGGAGAGAGTCATGGACGTGATGGACTCTTTGCTCATCTCACGCGCGGCTCGTTCTTCTTTCCAGTTCTCCTGGTTTACCCAGCGGCTGACGGATTGCCTGGTCACCCCGGTAAGTTCCACAATCTGCATGATGGGCGTACCTTTCATGTAGAGGTGCTTGGCCACCGCCTTTTGTTTGCTCATGTCTTTTGCCATACCTTCCAACTGTTGATTATAGCGGCAAAGTTGCGAATCCCGTGGCGGGCGGCGAAAAAACGGCGGAGCGGTTGCAAGGTATCGTGGACAGGCTGCACGCTTCATCGTAACCGTTGCACACTTTTTTGTGCGGTTGTGCGCGTAGCCGTAAGTTTGCGCCAAAATGAGACGCAAATCATGGGAAAAAGAATCAGGATATCAAGTGAAAGTTTAAACTGCTTCGGCACGTGGGTGAAGACCGACGGCATCGATTACGGGCAATACCAGCAAAACCCCTTGCTGTTGTATATGCACCGTCGTGGAGAAATAATAGGTAGCATCAAGGATTTCCGGGTAGAGGGAAAGGACGTGACCGGGGAGCCTTACTTCGACGAAGTGCGGGATGAATCAAAAATATTGAAACAACAGTTTGACAAGGACACGCTGAAAATGTGCAGCCCCTTCTTTGAAGTAATAGAGACGAGCGACGCTCCCGAACTCCTGAAGCCGGGACAAACCCGTCCTACGGTGACCAAATGCAAACTCCTTGAAGTAAGCATGGTGGATATGGGCGGCAATGACGACAATATCGTGCAACTCAGTTATCAGGGTAATCCTTTGAGGCTGGCGGCAGGTGAAGACTGCCCGTCCCTTCCTTTATTGAAAACTAACGGCGGAGAAACTCCGCAAAACAATAATTCTAAAACAGAAGAGACTATGAATGTAGATTTCAAAGCTATCGCCCTGAAGCTGGGCTTGCCGGAGACGGCAACGGAAGCGGAGATTCTCGCCAAGGTTGGCATCTTGCTGGGATATCAGACCGCCAATACGGAACTGCGCACGCAATTGGATGCCATGAAATTGGCAGGTGTCACTCAGATGGTGGACGACGCCGTCAAAGCTGGAAAGTTCAATGCCGACAAGAAGGAACACTTCATTAACCTGGGCAAGACAATAGGCGCTGAAAGTTTGAAACTGACGCTGGACAGCATGGCGGCTGTGACCAAACCGATGCAACTGATCAATCCCGGCGGCGGCGCAACGGGCGGCGGCATGGCAACCGGGCAATGGAACAAGCTCAGCGAGGTACCCGAAGGGCAGCTGAAGCTGATGCGTGAGAACGAACCGGACAAATACCGTGCGCTGTACAAGGCGGAATACGGCATCGAATGTCCGAAATTCAATTAATAACTAACAATTTAAAATTAAATCGAATGAATTCTATCTTGAAATTTGTTTGCGGTACGCTGTTCAACATCCTGATGGGCGTGGTTCTGGCGTCATTGGTAGGGGTAACCCCTGCAATAGGTGCAGTGGCGGGCGCGGTTGTCCCGGCAGTGCTTGGAAACTTCATGCCTGCAGGCGCTGCTTTTGAAGGCGTGTATACGGAAGTGTGGACCGGAGAATTGATAAAGCGCCTGAATGCCGGACTGAAGGCGGACTGGCTGAACGGTATTCCGGATTATTCCGCGAAGGTGGACAATGAAGTGATTCACCTGGTGGACGTGGGCGGCGACCCGGACGTGCTGGTAAACAACACGACCTATCCCATTCCTATACAGGACTTGACGGAAAGTGACGTGCCGGTAGGCCTGGACAAGTTCCAGACGAAAGCTACCCGCGTGACGGACGACCAGCTATACGCCTTGTCTTTCGACAAGTATTCCGCTGACGTGGAACGTCATGGCAATGCCATTCTGACGGTGAAGTACAAGAAAGCCGCCCACGCCTTGGCTCCCTACAGCCATACGGACAAGACTCCGGTTATCGCAACCAGCGGCGCGGCCGACGAATCGGGACGCAAGAAACTGACCGTAAAGGACATCATAGCCCTGAAGCGTGCCTATGACAACATGGAGGTGCCCGAAGACGGCCGTGTGCTCGTTCTTTGCCCGGATCATGTGAACGACCTGCTGGAAGCCGACCAGAGCTTCAAGGACAAGTACTACAACTACACCTCCGGAAAATTGCTGAACATGTTCGGTTTCGAGGTGTACACGTATGTGAATTGCCCGTACTACACGAAAGCGGGCGTGAAGGTGCCATACAATGCCACTCCGGCGGCTACTGACCTGAAAGGTTCTTTCTCTTTCTACCGCCCGCGCATGTTCAAGGCGCAGGGAAGCACGAAGATGTATTACAGCGAGGCGCGTACCAACCCGACCACACAGGAAAGTCTGGTAAACTTCCGCCATCACTACATCGTGCTGCCTAAGAAGTTGGAAGCATTCGGCGCCATCTATAGCTGGGACGGCGCAACGGCACAAAGTAAGGATCAGGCCGTTCCGGCGGAAAAGCGCTGGGCGCAGGTTCGCCGTGAAGCCGCAGCTGCCGCCGCCAATGCCGCCGCAGACAATCCGGCGCCTGATGATCCTAACAGTGAATTGGAGGCATAACCGATGAGTGCGCGAGGATTACGCAACAACAATCCGCTGAACATCCGTCTCTCTGCCACCACCCGGTGGCAGGGGGAAGTCCGGCCCTCACGGGATAGGTCATTCTGCCAGTTTGAAAGCATGGCTTATGGATATCGGGCAGGCTTGAAGCTGTTGCAGAACTACCGGAAATTGAACGGCTGCCGCACGATAGCCGACTTCATCAACCGGTGGGCGCCGCCTGTGGAGAACAATACATCCGGCTATATCAGCCGGGTATGCAGGGAAATGCAGGTGCCTTCCAGCTACGTGCCCGATGTGAACGACCGGGCAACGATGTGCGCTTTCGCCGCCGCGATGTCGCGGGTGGAGAACGGGGTACCGGCTGTGATGGCGGACGTAGTGGCGGGATGGAATTTGCTTTGACAAGCAAAAATTAAAGAATTAATAATTTAAAATTAAAGGCGAATGGACTTCTTGATGCAGATATTGGGCAGCCTCTTTCCGGCAGGATTGGGCGCGGCGATTGGAACAGCCTTCGGTTGGTTCTTCAACCGCCGTCTTTCAAAGGCCCGCAACGGCGGAGATGTTGACGCTGCCTATATGGACAATATTCAGAATCTCCGTTCGGATTTATTAAATTCTATCAATGAAAACAGAAAACTCTACAGGGCTATCGCCCGACTGGACCGCACGGTGGCTCGCGCTACTACTTGTCATCACTGGAATGATTGCCCTGTTCGCTTCGAGTTGCAGAAGTCCGGTGCCGACGGTGACAACCTCCCGGCACCTAAGCGACAGCCAGCAAAGCGTAAAACAATTCGCGCTCCTGCAGGAACCGGTACCGCCCAGCATGGCGAAGACCGTATTTCCGACAGAGATACTGAATACTATACCGATAGGGACGGGCTTCAGTAAGCGCAGCGGGCAGGCCACGGTGAACGTCTCCCGGATATCGGGCGACAGCATTGAAGTGACCGCCACCTGCGACAGCCTGGCACGGCAGGTGATCCTGCTGACGGAAGAGCTGGTGCGGATCAGGAATGAAACTTCGGAAGAGGTGAAGGAACTGCCTCCCAAGGTGATAAAAGAACCCACTGGTTGGCAATGGTTCCAGATATGGACAGGGCGGATAGCCGTTTTGGCTCTTGTTCTGATAGTGATTAAACGGCGTTTAAGTAACAAAAAAACGTAGAGAAAATGGATAAACTTATCTATGGAATGGCCCGCGTGAAATTCGACGGTGTGGAAATAGGCTGGTTTGACGAGCAGGGGCTGACCCCCGCGGGAAGCGCGCCTACCCAGGTGGACGTTTACGCGGCCCAGGTAAAAGACGGTCCGGTGGCTACCATCACAAGCAATCCGGGCAAGAAGGCCTTCACCGGCAACCTGATAGACCTCAGCCCGGAGAACCTGGTGAAGGTCATCGGCGGTACCAAAGACGACAAGGGCAATTGGGAACCGCCCGAACAGTGGGAAAAGACCGGAGTAATGGATATCATCTGCGACAGCGGACAGACGATCCGCCTGTTCAACGCGAAGGTGACAGGCAACGACTTCTCCGGAGGCGTAAACTCGCAGGGGGTGCTGGCGCTCGCATTGAACGTGGAAGCCCTGAAGGATGAAAACGGGAAACGCCTGAAAATATTCGCCAAAGGCATCGATCCTGAAACCGGCAATCCCGCGGTGAACCCTGAAGGCTGACGGGCGTATGACGGACTTTAACATCGAACTCTTAGCGGCAAAGGTATTGGCGGACAACGGCGTTTCTTTGCCGCTTCGCCTTCCCGGCGGCAGGCATATACGCTGGGTGATGCGGGTGCCGAATTTGGAAAGCCGCGTGCGCATATCGAAGATGTACCTGAAAATGGATGTGAAATATACTGACCTGGAGAAGTACACCTTCGAGCAGAAACTGGATTTCATGCGTAAGCATACGAAAACGGTGAGCCGCATGGTGGCCTATGGTATTGTCCGGGGATGGCTGCTGGGGCGTTTGATGAACCGTCCGGTGGCGTGGATGCTGAGGAACTGCATGCATCCGGCGGCTTTGGAAGACGCCTGGATGCTCACCATCGGCACCATGAATACTGTCCCTTTCGGAAATATTATCAGATTGGCGGAGGTGATGAACCTGATGTCGCCAAACCTGAGCCACGGAAAAAGGTAGAACGGGAGTTAAAGGGATACACGGAACCCGCACATAGCTCGTTCGGACTGATAGGACAGATAGCACGCGATACCGGCTGGAGTATGAAATACATCATGCGGGGCGTTAATTACCCGACGCTGATGCTGATGTGGCAGGATTATCCCCGTCATGTGGACGGACGGAAGAAAACGACGCTGGAACTGTTCCGGGAAATGGAGGCGGAAGAGGACAAAGCCGCTTCCGGGAAGAAGAGCGTAGACCCGCTGGCATTTTTTCAACAATTAGAAGAAGAGGAAGACTGAGATGGAACCCATAAGACTTGAAATATTCCTGGACGACAGGACCCGCGGCGGCATGCAGTCGGCAGAACGGAACATCACCGGACTGGAGACGCGGATGCAGGAGGTTATCAATATCCTGAAAAAGGAGTTGGTCGGCCTGCAGTCCGCATTCAAGGATGCGTTGTCTACGGGCGTTTCCTCGCCTTCCGACCTGGCGGACATACAGGCGCTGAAAGGCAAGATTGTGGAGCTGGAGGAAGAACTGAAACGCCTGAAGAAGCAAGCGGAAGTTCCGGTGAAGCCGGATATCGACCTGTCGGGGTACATTACGGATGAAATCAGGGCCATGGAGAGTTCCGGCGAGAGGGTGAAGGCCATTATCATCAATATCCAGAAGGATATAGACTCACTGAGACAGAAATCGCTGGAATCGGCGGCGACGGGTATTGTCAATCCGGAAGATACGGCAAAGATAAAGGCGCTGGAGGCACAGGTGCGTTCGTTGACCGAAACGTTGGTGAAATATGAAGTAGCCAAAGCGGACGGTAACAATACGCCGATCATGCAGTATGATCCGGCACCTAAATTGAACAACGTCAAAATGAGCATGCAACAGATTGCCCGGGAACTTCCGGCACTGGCGATGGGACCGCAGATGTTCTTCCTGGCCATTTCCAATAATATACCGATGTTTACGGATGCGGTGGCATCGGCACGGAAGGAATATGAATTGATGACGGCCGCAGGCAAGAAGGCTACTCCGATTTGGAAGCAATTACTAACTTCACTGTTTTCCTGGCAGACGGCGATGGCGACGGCTATAACGCTTACTGTGGTCTATGGTAAGGAGATTGGGGAGTGGGTGAAAGGATTGTTTGGTGGTAAAACAGCTTTGGATGAACTTCGTGAATCTATGCAAAAGACGTATGAAGTGGAGAAAGAAGCTAATTCTACACTGGTTAAGACCCGTTTTGAGTTTGATCAGGTTATCAAGTCTATCAAGAATTTCAAAGGAAGCAAGGATGAAGAACGCAAGAAGATTACGGAGTTGAACAGTACCTATGGTGAGGCGTTCGGGTATTATGAGACGTTGAGCCAATGGTATGATACACTTATGCAAAAGAGTTCCGATTATATACAGGTTCTTGTTTTGGAACAAAAAGCAAGGAAATGGATTGATCAGGCTGTAGAGGAAGGGGATAAAGCTGACAAAATCAAATCTGAAGGTGTAGAAGTAAATCGCCCCTGGTTTGGAAAAGGCGGCAAAATTTCCAAGTTTTTTGGAGGTAGTACTACAAATCAGTTTGGCAGTGATCCCGCTGTTGTTGCTTATACTAATAAACTGAAAGAGGTCTATGATGCAGAAGAAGAGGCCTTGAAACGTGCAGAAGAGTTTCAGGATGAAGCTAAACAAATTCGGGAAGGGACAAATATAAATACTGTTATCACAGGGTCTGTTGAAGAGTTGGAAAGTGGTATTGCTGAAAAGAGAAAAGCCCTGAAAAAATTGACTAATAAGGCTGATTATGATGCTGCATTAAAAGTCATTGAGGAAGAAGAAAAGAAGTTGGAAGCTATCACTGGTAAGAAGGATAAGGCCGGAAACGGTATCGATAAAAATGATTATCAGACAGAACTTGCTGAAGCTCGTCTCCGTGCTCAACAAAAGTTGGAAGCCGCCACCGTCCAAGTAATGCAGGAGGGTTATGAAAAGCGTTGTAAACAGGCGAAACTGGAATACGATGAAGAATTGGCCCGCATTGATCGTCAGGAGAAGAAGTTGACTGAAAGACTGGATAATGCTAAGAAAAGTGGTAAGAAGGTCAGTGCGAATGATTATAAACAAGTTCAGAGTGACGGAAGTACCGAACGTTCCGCCGCCCTCATGATCTATGAGAATGAACTGGATAAGATCAATAAGGAAGCTACCGAAGTGGAGCGTAAGAAGCTGGAAGAGTATGCAAATCAATTTCAGGGATATATCACCAAACGTACACTGACGGAGAAAGGCTTTGATGAAAAGCGTTCGGTACTGGAAAAAGGCGGTGCATCGCAAGAAACCCTCAACGAACTGGACTATCAGAAAGAAAAGACCCTTTCGGATATTGACAACGAATTCGCCGCACGTGAAGAGGCGTTCAAGTCCTGGGCGGCAAATGTGGTAAACCTCAACCTTGAAGAATTGCAGCGCCTGCTGGTGGAAGCTGAAAGAGAGCTGGAGAGGGAAGAGTTCCTGCACCCGGATGACAAGGGACTGGCCGCGAAGCGTGCAAAAGTCAGCACTCTAAAGAATACCGTCAGCAGCAAGATGAACGCTAAGGAAGAGGGCAAAGACAAAACAGACAACAAGAAGAGTATTAAGGAATGGTCGGAATTGAACCGTGTGCTGGGAGATGTGGAAGACTCTTTCAATGATATAGGTGGCACCGTAGGTGATGTGGCGGGTGACATCATTAAGACCGCCGGCACCATAGCCACATCCACCCTGAGTATTATTGATGGCATTACCACCTTATCCGAGAATTCGGCGGGAGCCATGACGGGAACCGCCGAAGTCGCGGCGGAATCAATGTCGAACGTTGAAAAGGCTTCTGTCATCCTTACCATTATCTCGGCGGCCTTGAAAGTGGCGACCGCCATCGCAAGCCTTTTCAAACGTACGGACTATATGGAGGAATTCCGCAAGGAAATGGCAAAACTGAACTACGAACTGGCGCTTGCCAAGTTAAACGCGGAGATATCCACTGATAAGAACAGTATTTTCGGTGATGATCTGTGGGGTAATGCCATCAAGAACGTTGACCTTGCCAGGGAAGCGTTGGACAGGTATAACGGCACATTGGAGAAGATAAAGAACCGCAAGATATTCAGCGGTTTCGCAGGTGCGACAGCGGAGGCCATGGGACTGAAGAATACATTCAATTCTTTGGGAGACTCCATTGCAAACATGCAGGTAAAAATACAACATAAGACCTGGTTCAGGTCAGCCAAATATTCATCCCTGAAAGATGCGGTTCCTGAACTGTTCAATGCGGACGGTACGGTTAATCAGGATGCTCTGGAGAAGTTTATCGGTTCGGACACTTTCGGCAAGTTGAGCCAGGAAAACCAGCAATACCTGCAAGAGATGTCGGACTACTGGAAGGCATATCAGGATGCGGTAGAAAAGGTAAAGGATTACCTGACGGATATCTTCGGTGATCTCGGCAGCACTCTTACCGACACGCTGGTGGATTCATGGGCTAATGGTACGGATGCGGCCACCTCCTATTATGAGAGCGTATCGGAAATGTTGGAAAATCTGGGAAAACAGATGATTTACTCCGCATTATTCAGCGACATCTTTGAAAAAGCACAGAAAAAGATGTTGGA
>ENA-UAPL01000544-UAPL01000544.1-human-gut-metagenome-genome-assembly--contig:-NODE-544-length-15954-cov-9.734889_pt1 | contig 15954 bp, 10 predicted proteins | sample MGYA00243480_ERZ654577 | MGnify/ENA primary metagenome ERZ654577 (study PRJEB26926, sample SAMN06164678) | human gut metagenome | biome: ENVO:00009003; feature: ENVO:2100002; material: ENVO:00002003...
TTGCGACAGCTTGTTTATTCTATCAAAATGTTTTTCATTTGTCAAGAACTTTTTTCATAACTTATTTAATCAGCTTCTTTCAAAGCAATATTATAAAGTCATGTCTGTAAATTGTAACTCACAAGCTCTACAACTCAATGTGTCCCGCGAGTCAGCTTTGATATAATATCATCCCGGCACACATATGTCAACGGATTTACTGCAATTAATTAAAGTAGTAAAACTATCTTAAAAAACACAAATTTTCTAAATTGTCTGTTTATTATATGCAATTCTCACAATTACTATCTGACAGCCTCTATTGCTTCCTTGATATTTGCCACACCGACAATCTCAATTCCACTAATATGCGACACTCCTGCAAGACACACTTTGGGAACAATACACTTTTTAAAGCCAAGCTTCTTTGCCTCAGCCACACGCTGCTCGGACATGGTAACTCCGCGTACCTCTCCGCTTAAGCCCACCTCTCCAAAGCATATGGTATCCTCACGCACTATAATATCCTTTTTGCTTGATGCGATTGCAAGCACTATCCCAAGGTCTATCGCCGGTTCGTTCATCCTTATACCGCCTGCTATATTCACATAAGCGTCACAGTCTGACAGTGACAGGTTGGCTCTTTTTTCAAGGACCGCCATGAGTAGATTTACTTTATTATAATCTGTACCATTTGCTGTACGCCTTGGATTATTAAAAAAGCTGTGACATACAAGAGCCTGTATCTCGAGAAGTATCGGGCGGCTTCCCTCTATGGAACATGTGACAATTGATCCTGATGCTCCCTCGGGCTTACCGCTAAGCATATACTCCGACGGATTTTCCACCTCAACAAGTCCCTCCGCCTTCATTTCAAATACGCCTATCTCATTGGTCGATCCAAATCTGTTCTTAACACCTCTAAGTATCCTGTACGACTCATACCTGTCACCCTCAAAATAAAGCACAGTATCAACCATATGCTCTAACGTCCTCGGCCCCGCAACCGCACCATCCTTTGTCACATGTCCTACTATAAAAACAGAAATACCCAGAGTCTTTGCAAGCTGCATAAGCACTCCGGTTGTCTCCCTGACCTGTGAGACACTGCCCGGTGCCGACGCTATCTCCTCATTGTACATAGTCTGGATGGAATCTATTACAACAACCTCCGGTTTTTTTCGTTGAATCACGTCCTTTGCTATATCAAGACTTGTCTCACATAAAAGCTCCAGTGAATCCGTAAAATCGCCAAGTCTGTCGGCACGCATCTTTATCTGATGCAGTGATTCCTCACCTGACACATAAAGTAATGGCACCTTTTTTTGTGAAAGTTCCCTGCATACCTGAAGTAGAAGCGTGGATTTTCCTATACCCGGATCTCCTCCCACAAGCACAAGTGACCCCCTCACAATTCCTCCACCGAGCACTCTGTCAAACTCGGCTATACCTGTCACTATACGCTCCTCTTTCTCGCTTTTTACTGCCGAAAGAGGCAGAACCTGTGCCGCCTTTGATTCTTTTTTTACTTTTCCCGACGAGCTTATCGATTTTTTATCTACGGTTTCCTCTACAAATGTATTCCATTCCTTACAGGCCGGGCACTGTCCCATCCATTTTGCCGATTCATAACCACATTCCTGGCAGAAAAATACAGAGGTCTTTCCTTTTGCCATATTGTTCTCCTTTATAAAATACAAAAAGCCCGGCTTTCACCGGGCTAAAAATATGCTCTATTTTCTTGATACTTTGATATCGACTGAATCAACACCCTCAAGCTCTACGCTTAAGCTGAGCTTGCCGCCGAGATTTGTCTTCATAGTACCTGCAACAGCTCCAGCTATATCAATTTCGTACTCTGTCTCCTCTTCAAGGCCAAGAGTAATCTGAGCATCCTCAGGTCCCTCCACAGTAAATGTCACTGTATCAGCAGTCTCTTCGAAATCCATAACCGCTGTTCCCGGAACAGACTCGTATACAAAGAGTCCGTTTCTTTCGAGCTTTGTAATCTCCTTAAAGGTCTTTACCTTGTAGATATCTCCATCCTTCTCAAAATTGTCAAGCTTTGCCTTTGCAGCCAATGTATAATCTCCGAAGCTGAGCTTTCCGTTTTCCTCAGTACGGATTAATTCACTTATTACAGCCATTTTTATCCTCCCGTAGCTATATTGATATATTAATTATAAATCCAATTCTACTCAACAGTCAATGAAATTTGTTTGTTTTTCGTAGAAATTATTACCTTATTGCCGCGCTTAATTTTGCCGGTAATAATATCCTCTGACATACGGTCTTCAATCTCCTCCTGAAGTTTTCGTTTAAGAGGTCTTGCGCCATATTTTCTGTCATAGGCTTTGTCCACGATAAAGGATTTTGCACTGTCGCGCACTGTGAGCTCTATATCAAGCTGTTCTTTACAGCGTTTCTTAAGCTCCTTTACAAGAAGTGTCACTATATGCTTCATGTCATCCTTGTTGAGAGCTCTAAATACAATAGTCTCGTCGATTCGGTTCAAAAACTCAGGTTTAAATATACGGCGGACCTCCTCCATGACACTGTTCTTCATACGCTCGTGATCCTGCTTTTCATCCTCACCAGCGCCAAAGCCAAGGCGCTTTGGTTCTATAATAGAAGAAGCTCCTGCATTTGATGTCATGATGATTATTGTATTCTTGAAATCAACCGTACGCCCCTGTGAATCAGTGATTCTACCATCATCAAGCACCTGTAAAAGTATATTGAACACATCAGGATGTGCTTTTTCTATCTCATCAAACAGTATAACAGAAAAAGGATTGCGTCTGACCTTCTCTGAGAGCTGTCCGCCCTCCTCATGGCCTACATATCCCGGTGGTGAACCAATCATCTTTGAAACACTATGCTTTTCCATGTACTCTGACATGTCAACACGTATCATGGCATCTTCTTTACCAAAGACAGCCTCAGCAAGCGCCTTTGACACCTCCGTCTTACCTACTCCTGTCGGTCCCAAAAACAGGAATGAGCCAATCGGCTTCTTAGGATCCTTTAAACCAACACGGCCTCGTCTGACTGCCTTTGCGACAGCAGAAACAGCCTCCTCCTGTCCTATTACACGCTTGTGAAGTATCTGTTCAAGCTTTGCAAGTCGTCCTGCCTCTGACTCTGTAAGCTTATTTACAGGTATTTTGGTCCATCCCGATACTACATCCGCTATCTCATTTTCGCCGACTACAGGCTGATTTTTGGCTCCTGTGCGACGGTTCTTTCTGATAAGCTTCTGCTGTTTATTTTCAAGCACTTCCTTTTCTGACATAAGCGCGCCGGCAGCTGCGAGATCTCCTTTCGACAAAGCATTTTCCAACCGGTTCTGCTTATCTGTTATCTCTTTTTTCAGAGCAAGCAGCTCGTCAGATGATGTCAGATTCTTAAGCCTTATCCTGGCTGCCGCTTCATCCATCAGGTCTATCGCCTTATCAGGTAAAAATCTGTCATTTATATATCGTGCAGAAAGGTTTACTGCTGCTTTCACACCCTCATCTGTTATGATGACACCATGATGCTTTTCATAGAGTCCCTTTAATCCTGTGAGTATCTCTATTGTCTCATCCACACCAGGCTCCTCAACCATCACCGGCTGGAAACGGCGCTCAAGCGCAGCATCCTTTTCCACGTATTTGCGGTACTCTTCTATAGTAGTGGCGCCGATTACCTGTACCTCGCCTCTGGCAAGTGCTGGCTTTAATATGTTAGATGCATCTAACGAGCCTTCTGCTCCTCCTGCACCTATTATAGTGTGAAGCTCATCAATGAAAAGCAGTACATTTTTGGCATTTGAGACCTCGCTTATCACCTTCTTGATACGCTCCTCAAACTCACCACGATACTTTGATTTGGCTACAAGCCCGGACATATCAAGGGAAACCAGTCTCTTTCCCAAAAGAATATCCGGAACATTGCCACTGACTATATCCTGCGCAAGTCCTTCTACTATAGCGGTCTTGCCCACTCCCGGCTCTCCAATCAGACATGGATTGTTTTTGCCACGGCGGCAAAGTATCTGGATAACGCGCTCCATCTCCTTTTTTCTGCCTATAACAGGGTCAAGAAGCCCTGCCTCTGCCATATCTGTCAAATCTCTGGAATACTGATCTAATACAGGAGTCGCAGAATTGTATGATGTACTGTAGCTTTTCATCAGATCCCTGTATGCAGACGGTTCCTCACCCATCGCACCAAGAATATCTATAAACATCTTCTGACTGTTAACACCCATGGTGTTTAAAAGTCTTGCAGCTGCACAGTCTCCCTGCAGTACTATAGCCATTAGCAAGTGTTCTGTACCTATCTCATTGCACTCAAATCTATCGGCTTCCTCCGATGCACGCTCCAATACTCTCTGTGTCCTTGGTGAATAGCCATCCCTGTCCATCACTTCGATGTTATCCCCCGGTGAAATCAGGTCTTCAATCATCGAAATAAGCTTATCATATTCCACATTGCAGGCTGTTAGAACCTCAGCTGCCACACCGGTGCCCTCTTTTATAAGGCCAGCCAGTATGTGCTCTGTTCCAACATAGCTGTAATTCATTTTCTTTGATATACGTGCAGCCAAATCTATTGCTTTTTTAGCCTTACTTGTATATGGTTTCAAGTCATATCCTCCAGTCATATTCACTAATTTAAGTCGATGAACTGCAAATCATCATCTTCGCTGTCATCTTCATTGTCATCCTTTGCACTGCTGTCTATAGCCTCAGACGGCTTATTTCCCTCATTGACAAAGCCATCAAGTGCCATTTGAACTTGATTCTTCAAGGTATCATCATCTGCAGCATTCTCCTGATTTGAAGCCTCATTTGAATCAAAATCAGATTTTTCATTCTCAGCAGTTTTCTTTAAATCGGATGTAATTTCTACAGTTCTTCCGACATAGGATGCATCGGATACTTCTGTACTTTCCGTATTTTCGTCTGATCCTAAAATCTCAGCTATCTGTGACCCTTCGCCAGATTTTTCAACCGGTTCCTGAATCTCATCTACCTGTGATTCTTCAGCCTGTTCCTGAGTCTCATCTATCTGCGATTCTTCAGCCGGTTCCTGAATCTCATCTACCTGTGATTCTTCAGCCGGTTCCTGAGCATCATCATCATTAGCTTCTATATCAAACTCTTCTTCATCGTCTTCTTCATCATTTTCTTCATTAGCTGTGCGCTTCTTATTTTTCACAATAACCACCAGAAGAAGTAATGCCAGAATAATGATAATAAGAACCAATATTGCAGCTAAAACAAGATATTTATTGGCAATTCCCGGGACAAGCTCACTCATTGTTGTATCGTTTTCCTCCTGTGCCACTGTAGGTGTACTGAGCTCATTTCTCATATATGTGCCATCTACGCTATCATATGTGTACCAGCCACTCTCACCATTGTCATTCATAGCGTATACGAGGTAGAAATCCTTTGTCTGATCATCGGTTTTTTCGACTTTGGTCTGGTAGGCTGTTACCACACCCTTGCCCTCTATGGAGAGCGATACCTCATTATATCCATCAGGCACATCATCCACCTTAGGCAGTAAAACCACTATAAAATGTGACTCTGAATTGATACGGACAAACTCATATGCTGCATTCTGTGCTGCATCATATACAAAAAGCCCATTGCCGCTTTCCGACTGTAAATACACAAGCGTGATATCACCAAAGGTGCCATGAAGGGTATTGTATTCAAGTCCGTCAATCACTGTCTTTGAGTGCTCAAAGCCTTCAGGAACAACATCCTCCGGAATGTCATTTACCATAGTCCACTCTGTGCCATTTATATCGAACTTCTTCCAGTTATCCTGCTTATCTGCATTCTCCGGATCATCCTCGGCTCTTCTGGTAACAACTATATTGTATGTGCTTGTACTGCCGTCCTCTGCTGTCACAACAACGCTGACCGTATTCTCTCCAACCTCAAGTGAATCATTGCCTGTGACGGATGTCACACTCGCCTTGGAATCAGCCGGATTTGCTGTAACCGCAAGGCTTGAACAGCTGTAATCTACTGTAGCTGTGTAATCCTTTGTCGCAGCAGAAAACTCAGGGGAAAGCGTACCTGCTGAGATAACAAGCGAACCAAGAGATGCGTTTGAGGATTTCTTTTCCTCTTTGTTTTCATTATCTTTATTTGCATTGCTGTCATTGCCGGTATTGCTGCCGGAATTGTCCTTGTTATCCTTGTTGCTGTTTGAATCGTTGTTTGATGAAGCACTTGTTACCGTCACCTTCGTGCTGGCACCGGTAATTACACCTCCGGCATCGTTGCCCTCTGCATCTCCTACAACTGTACAATATGCCTTTATAGTGCAGCTTCCTGCAGCCTTCGCCGTAAATGAAAACGACTGCGATGTGGGATACCCTGCGGCGTCACCAATATTGGCCACGCCATCCCCTCCGTTACTCAGTACTCCCTCGTCAGAGCTTGAGATAACTACAGTGCCAAAATATCCAGACGGCATGGAAACAGTCACCTTAACTGTTTTTCCAACAGTTATAGAGCTTGAGCTGACACTGAGACCAAGTCCCTGCGCATATACATGCTCGGCAGGTGTGAAAACAAGCATCACCGCCACAACAAGTGATAATATACATCCAAATAATTTCTTCATATCTTTCCTCACATTTCTAATTCTGCGATATCTTTGATTTGCCCAGTATGTGTCTGTTCATGATTATCATATCAAGGGCATTTCCACCATCACGCTTTCTGTTAGCATCAGCCGCCTCCAGATAAGCACCTGTGAGTGTTCCCTTTCCTAAAATATGTCTGTTGAGCTTAATCATATCAAGAGCATTTACAGCGCCATCACCATTGATATCTCCATATATAACAATATCGTATGTCTTTTTCAGATTACCTGAAGCATCATAAACAACCACTTTATTGCCTGTTGCAATCTTTCCGCTGTTTTCTGAGCCTGAGCTTGTCAGAAGCTTTACAGTACCTGATGCTGATACTGCTATATTCTTCACAAAATCAGCTGCACCGGTTCCAGGCTCAATGCCTGTAATATAAGTACCTATACTGTATTTACCTGATGTTATGTTTACATCTGTATTATTTTGGTTATTATTGTTCTGATTATTATTGCCACCTGTATTATTTGCAGATGCCGCCTGCCTGTTTATATTGATAGTGTATGTTCTTGTATCACCGCTTTGCGACTTGCATTTTACCTTAATTGTATTATTTCCGACAGCAAGCGAATAGCTTCCCGTTCCTGAAACACCACTGTTTCCTGAAACTGCATCTGCCGAAACAGTCACTGAGCTTATAGCATTTGAAACAACTGCTGAATAGCTTGTTGTCGCTCCATTGAAGGCCGGTGTGAGTGTTACACCGCTTATCGCAATCGACTGCAGATAGTTATTGGTATCGCCAGCTTTATCGAAGCCCACTGCTGACGATGGCATATTGTTGTATACAGGTATTTTAAATACAAAAGCCTGATTCTTGTCTGAATATCCTTTAGCCAGACTCTGTCCCTCAGTAAGAGCCGCTGTGGCATTGCCCATGTACTGATGGAAATACAGCGAGCTTGTATTTACTACATTAAACTTCTCAAAATACAGTGTATTTTGACCCTTATTTATATAATTGCTGCCCACCTTTACAGCTCCGCCGCTTATGGACTTTACTCTTGTATTCCAGCCCTGCTTCTTGGCAAAAGACAGACCATTTTTATAAATCTGGGCCTTCGTTTTTCCGGTTGCATTAAAATTAAAATAATTATAATATCCTTCGTATCCGGAATATGTACCCGAAATAAGAGGGCTCGTTCCCTTTTGTCCCTGCTCCTGCTTTATACGCGATGCTATATGGTATGCACTTACTCCACTGCTCTTTGCCACATCCATGAATGTGCTTGCATAATTGATTTTCTCACCATTGTTGGAATATGTCTTTGTTCCCTCCATAAATGTGCCTTTTACTATGGACTTGACACCTTCAAGTGCCTCATTCGGACTGTATGCCAGACTCTGAAACTGAAAAACATTGGTCTCATCAAGAAAATTCCTTGGATCCATGAGATAAGCAATATAGGCACTGCTTGCTGACACCCATCCCGGTTCGTACTCAACCCACTTATTTGTTGACCAGTTATATGCTCCGGCAGCTGTGGATTTCTTGGCATTGTCTGCTGATTTGGATACCAGATTAAGTCCGTTTACACTTTCATTTTCAATCACCGTATCCCAATTCAAACCTGTATTTACAGCCTCAAATGTCCAGCTTGGATACTTATTGTGAAGAGCTGTAAGGTTTGGAATATAGCTGTCAGGAAAGCCTGCATTCTTCATAGCCGTGACAAAATCAGTATTGTCCCCACTGTTATTGTATGTCACCTTTATGTATGTACTGATAGTCCAGCCCGTAAATGCCTTGCCATTTAAAGTACCCTTGACATTATACCAGACCACACCGTTTACCCTGGTCTCTCCTATTATGTCAACCTGATGGTTCCAGTTGAGTGAGACAACCTTGGTAGTGCCGGATGTGCCTGCTGCATTGCGGACATACACATTGCCACCTGTAATCGTACCTGTAGCATATGCTCCCGATGCGGTTGCAAGGGCAAGCTGCTCCTCATTATTATGCTGTATGGCATCCGCATTGCCGGTGTCTGCAGAAGTATCCCCTGTCTGCGCATTGTCTGATGCAGCTGTGCCGGTACCTGCTGATACAAAATCAGACCTGATATAGCTGACACACTCCTCGTTATTTGCTACCAGATTGTACTTTGCCTTGTACCACACCTTGCCGTCTGCACCTGTGGTCTGCTCAAGAATAGTAATATCCTTGCCGTTTGAAAGCTTGTGCTCCAGCCCATACTCTGTTCCCGGTCCGCTTCTCGCCGCTACCCAGTATCTCTCATCACACACAACCTTAGCCGCCTGATCCGCATAGACTGCTATGCTGCTGTATGGCGCCAGGTCACATGCGGCTAATGACAATGTAACGATAGAGGCTGCCAGAAATTTATTAATCTTTATCATCAAATCCCATCTTTCTTATGTGCATTGTTTACATTAATCCATTATCCATTTAATTATAATAGAATATGACCTTTGTATCAATGTATTCGGCAGAAATTTATTATTTTTTTTTAAGGTATACATCGAATTGCATGCAAGCATGCATCGATGATACCTTTTGACCCTTTAATCATAATATAAAAAACTCCCTTCAACGTGCAGCTCATGCTTACGTTTCAGGGAGTTGCCTGATTCATATTCTGCTTATTCTTACTGTATCCTGTAGCTTTTTCTAGCTGAACAGGGATTTTATCTTATCCCATAAATCCATAAAAAAGTTACCAAGCTTTTCCCAAAAGCCCGGGTCATTTATCTTATCGCCAAGCTTTGATGCCCAGTCCTGTGCCTGGTTGATGACTGAATCCCAGTCGATATTGGCATCCTTAAGCTTCATAAGAAGCGATGTCAGCTTTGCAATATCATCATCAGAAAGCTTCAGGTCGTAATCCTTTGCAGCCTCCTTTATCGCATCCTTTATCTGACTCTCATCCTTAAGCCCTCCATCAGCGAGCTGCTTCTTTAAATCTGCAATCATCGCCTCGATATCCTGCGAATCGCCGTCAATGCTCTTGTTGAGCTCTCCTGTTGTGACAAGCTCATCCATCGCTGCGTCTGTCACCTTGTCGTCAAGCTTCTTGCCTGTCATCTCCTCGTATGCCTTTAGTGTGCCTACAAGTGCTGCCGTTCCGGAAATAGGGAAAGGTCCTGCGACTATGATTTTAGCATCAGCTATGCCTGCTGTGGCAAGCGCATTCTTGTACATTCCTACCGTACAGTAATTGATATTGTGCGTGGAAACACTAAGACCCGCCCCCTTTTTATCCTCTGTAATGAGTACTGAGGAAAGTGACCTTGTGCCAATCTCGCTCTTGCTGATGTATGAATCGAGGTACTTGTGCTCCTCATCATTATTTACATAGACCACATCGTATTTGTCCAGATCAGTGAGCTCGATTCCCATAAATCCAAGCACTGTCGCTCTCTGATCCGGTGTGAGGTCTGCTCCAAGACTTAAGTATGGCTTATCATTATTGCTGATGGTCACCTTGTCGTTTGCCTCACTGCCGGCTGTCGTTGTGCTGTCTGCAGTACTGTCTGTGTTACTCTTATCAGCTGCGTCACTGCTGTCACTGCCTGATACATCAACGCTTGAAACTGTATCAGTCTGCGTAGCTGTCTCTGTTGCAAATACAGCCGGATTCATTGTAAACAGTGTCACCGCAGCAAGCACGCTACATGCAATACTCTTTGCTTTTTTCTTTATTAATCTAATCATTTTTCCTCCAATCTACTGCTCTATATCATACGAAATTGTAAAGCTGCTTCCGTCGAAGCTGACATCGGCCATGCTTCCGCATACCACAGGCATCATCGGCGACATATGACCTATATCCAGATCCATGATGATTGGCACATTAAACTCTCTAAGCAGTGATGAAAGTGCCTGTCTGTGGTCTATGCCAAACATTTCCTCTCCGAAGTGCGCCGGACGTCCGATAAGAAAGCCCTTTACATTTGAAAACCATCCTGCATTTTTCATCTGCCACATAGCCCTTCTCATGCCCATCACATTAAGGTCACAGGCCTCAAGGAACCATATGATACCATCATCACTGTAGCGCTCATTAAATTCCCTTACATGGTCAAACGATGTACCAAGCAGATTGATAAGACAATCCATGCAGCCACCAAGCAGCCTGCCTCTCATGGTAAGCCTGCTTTCCTTTGCCACCGCAGGAATAGAGCTGATACACGACTTTTCAGTCAGGTTGTAGCCCACAAACGGAGCATTCTCATCCTTTATCGATTCCTTCTCCCACATAGGGTAATTGGTAAATGAAAGCTTCCTGCCACAAAGCAGATCAAATGCATCGGTAAGTGACTCATGCCACACCTCCATGCCAAAGCTGCCCGCACACGGCCCGTAAATACCTGCTGTATCTGCAATAGTAGCCTCCAAAAATGTAAAATTCGTGTTGTCGGAATAGCCCATGTACCATTTCGGCTTTGACTGCTTTATGCGCTCAAAATCAATATAAGGCACTACCTCGCACATCAGCTCGCCACCACCACAGGATATAAGCACATCACTGTCAGCAGAAGCATAGCTCTCGTTCAGCTCTTCTGCGCACTTCTTAGGTGTATTGCTGATACCTATGCCACTGTCGCACCTGCAGTTAGGTCCCTCTATCGTCTTATACCCCATGCTGTGAAACCTTTTAATGGCATTGTCAAAGGCACTCCTGTACGGCTCTGTTGTACAGCCCATCGAAGGCGCCACAAAGCCTATTGTTCCTCTATCCTTTAGAAATTCAGGGTATCTCATGTTTCTATCATCCTATCACTATTATTTACATATCTAAGCTTCTGTCTGAAGTAAAATATGTAGGATTTTATCATTTCTGTCCAGGTCATTTTACTGTCATAATTAAATGTCGTCGTGTACTGCACATGCTGTCTGTTGCACCAGTTGTATATATCATGCAGACTTATCGAATCAACATGCTTCATATTGTTCATAAACACCTTAACCTTTGAAAACTCATCCTCACTGTCAATGTATAGATGAAAGATAGTATTCGGACATTCAATTATTATCTGCTGTTCTTCTATATTTTTCATCACTGTATCCTCTATTGAATGATGTATCCTGTGTGATTAAAAACATTATCGTCTGTCACACCGAGATGTGAGTAATAACAAAATATCGTAACCGTTCAGTACCTTCACAGTTAAAAAATATCACATAACCATAGTACTACACCGGCGTCACAAAATCCAGTCATTTTTGCCTGCCAATTCTTACTATTTTATTAAGAAAAAACGGTAAATATTATACTCCCTCACAGTCAAATGCCGGAATGAAGCTGTCCTTTGCCACGTCACCCTCCTGTATAAATGCATTCGTGATTCCTATCTCGAGGGCATAATCAACAAGCCTTTCATACTCTCTCCTTGTCACTGTGCGGTTTATCTCAGGATAATCCTTTAGTGCAATCGGCGTAAACTGGCTCATCATGCTTATATATACGTGATCATGATATGTATCATACAGGTACTTAAGTACAGCCTTTGCATCATTCACATGTCCCGGCAGTAGAAGCTGTCGCACAATAACTCCCTTTTGTATGAGTCCTGTCGCATCGTCAATCACGACATCCGGCTGCTGCCTGACCATCTCTGAAAGCGCCTGCTTTGCGACAGACGGATAATCTTTTGCCCTTGAATACATTGCCGAAAGCGTACTGTCCATATATTTAAAATCCGGAAGATATACATCCACTATGCCCTCAAGCAGCTTTAGCTCTGTCACATTTTCATATCCGCTCGTATTGTATATAATAGGAAGCTTCATGCCGCGGCTTTTTGCATCGTTTACCGCCCACACTATATCAGGGATATACTGCCCCGGTGTGACCAGATTGATATTATTTGCGCCTTTGTCAGCAAGTTCCATAAAAATATCACTCAGCCGCTCTTTACTGATTACCTTTCCCTCTTTTCCGTCAGAAATCTCCCTGTTCTGGCAGAACACGCAGTGCAGGCTGCAGCCTGAGAAAAAAACTGCCCCGCTTCCTCTTTTTCCTGATATGCACGGCTCCTCCCAGTAATGAAGCGCTGCGCGCGCCACCATTATTTCAGATGAAACGCCACATACGCCTGTTTGTCCGGTTCTTCTGTTTATGCCACATTTTCTGGGACACAATAAGCAATTTTCGTATTTATTCATATTTTTCATTTTAACCCTTGCTAAAAATAATGTTTGATACTACAATCTATATGATTATGCGGTGCATATGCCATGCGCCTTCATTAGTCATTTTAAAGTTATACCATAACTATTCTTACAGAAGAGAATAGTTAAAATACACAATAAGGAGATTACAATGAATCAGTCAAACTGTATCGTCGCCCAGTCAGGCGGTCCAACTGTTGCAATCAACGCAAGCCTTGCAGGAGTCATCGCAGGAGTAAAAAGCTCCGAGACATACGATATCTGCTATGGCGCCGTAAACGGAATACTCGGCATATTAAATGAGAATTATCTCAATCTGTCAGATATTTTTTCCAATGAGGCTAACCTCGAAAAGCTCAAGACCACACCTGCCATGTATCTTGGCTCATGCCGCCACAAGCTCCCTGATTACAAGGATGATGATTCACCATATGTATACATCTTCCACCAGTTTGATAAGCTCTCCGTAAAGGCTTTCTTTTACATCGGTGGAAATGATTCGATGGATACCGTATTAAAGTTATCCGATTATGCAAAAAAAATCAACAGTGATGTGAAAATTATAGGGATTCCAAAAACCATCGACAATGATCTGTGCATGACAGACCACACTCCGGGCTTTGGCTCTGCCGCCAAATATATCGCATCAAGCATGCTTGAGATAGCCCATGATACCTTTATCTATGCTGTTAAGAGTGTGACAATCGTTGAAATCATGGGACGTGACGCAGGATGGCTCACTGCCGCTTCCGCTCTCGCACGTAATGAGTACAATACAGCGCCTCAGTTCATCTATCTGCCTGAGGTGGATTTCGACAAGGACAAATTTGTTGCCGATATAAAAAAAGCCCTTGCGCACACTAACAATGTGATAGTTGCCGTATCCGAAGGAATACATGACGCAGACGGCTCATACATTACATCATCAAAGGCCTCATGGGACCAGTTCGGACACCAGCAGCTAAGCGGTGCCGGAAAAGCTCTTGAGTTCATCGTAAAGGAAAACATCGGTGTCAAGGTGCGCTCTGTAGAGGTAAATGTGCTCCAGCGCTGTGCCTCACATCTTGCATCATTAACCGATATCGAGGAATCTTTTGCTCAGGGTAAAAAGGGTGTCATGATTGCAGCAGAGGGTGTGACCGCATCAATGGTATGCTTAAAGCGCATCTCAAATAATCCTTATCAGGTGGAATACACATATTCTGCTATCAAGGATATCGCAAACGAGGCCAAGTCTGTGCCAAGAGAGTGGATCAATGATGCGGGCAATGATGTGAAGCCTGAGCTTATCGAATACTTAAAGCCACTTATTCAGGGAGAAACCGCTGTAGCCTACAAGAATGGTCTGCCTGACTATATGGATGTGTCACATCTTCACAAATTTAACTGATTTTAGCTGCCGCCTACACCCCGGTGTGGGCAGCAACAGCATATCTCCAAGGAGGTCGATTTACATGAAGAAAAAAGTGCTTATAACCTGTGCCGTTGTGCTTGGTGTGCTTTTGGCTGTTTATCTTGGCTTTGCCTTTTATTTTAGCAGCCACTATCTGTTCAACACAAAGATTAACTCTGTAAAATACGCAGGGAAAACTGCAAAAGAGGCATTAGAAAAAAATACAGCCCTAAGCCGCGACTATCTGCTCACAATCACTGATAGAAAAGGCAACAGCTTTTCACTTAAGGGACCTGATTTTTCCTATGAATATGTCTCAAACGGTGACGAGGAGCAAATCCTAAAAAGCCAGAATGCTTTTACATGGCCTGTCAGTCTTTTCAAATCTCAAAACTATACTCTAAAGGGTTCGTCCAAATATGACGATGCCGCTTTGGCGGAAAAGCTCAAGGCTCTTGATATTTTCAGTGATGACTACATTGAAAATCCGGAGGATGCCCACATCGAGATAAAAGACGGCAAATACGATGTGATTGAAGAGAAAAATGGCTGCAAGCCGATATATGACAGCATCCTTGCCGAGGTAAAGAATGCCATGGACAATGAGCTTCCAAAGCTTGCCTTAAGTGATGACTGTTATGAATCTCCAAAAATCACAAAGGAAAGCGATACAATAAAAAATGAAAAAGAGGCTCTCGACAAATACACTGCTTCAACCGTCACCTACAAAATTGAAGGTGCCGACGAGAAGCTTGACTCAGCCAAAATCCTTGATATGCTAAGCATCTCAGATGACGGCAGCGTGAGCATAGATGATGCCAAGGTCACTAAATATGTCCAGCAGCTTGCTTCCAAGTACAATACCTTCGGCCGCAAACGCTCATTCAAGACATCGTCCGGTGACACTATTGAAATAGGTGGTGGAGACTACGGATGGGTAGTCAGCAAGAAAAATGAGAAAGCCCAGCTCCTTTCAGATTTAGAGGGAGGCAAGCCAGTGGAAAGAGAGCCTGTTTACGAGCAGACAGCACTCTACCGAGGCGCTGACGACATAGGTAATACATACATAGAGATTGACTACACAAAGCAGCACATGTGGTATTACAAGGATGGTGCTCTCCAGATGGAGTCTGATTTCGTATCAGGTAATCTCGCCCGTCAGAATGGCTCCGTAGATGGTGTATACAAGATTGTATACAAGCAGAGAAATGCTACTCTTGTCGGCGAGGGATACTCTTCTCCTGTCAGCTATTTCATGCCGTTTGCCTACAATATAGGTATCCATGATGCCGGCTGGCGTGATACCTTCGGAGGAACAATTTACAAAACCTCCGGCTCACACGGATGTATCAATGTGCCGCCTGCTTTTGCAGAGCAGCTGTTCAACGCTGTGGATAAGGGCACTCCTGTTGTTGCCTACTACAGAGAGGCGGTCACTCTGACAAACAATGCTGCAAAGATGTCCAATGCATACTCGTATATAGCTCCTGATGCTGCGCAGTAAGTGTGGATTGCATTGTATCTTTTAATAATATGGGAAGGCGACCGGCGCACGGGGATTGGCGGATTGGCCCGCCCGGCAGAGGCTCTCCCGATGAGCTAACGCTACGCAGCTAAGGTACTGTACGAATTATGCTTTTAGGGTTTCTATGCTTGACGAAACCGTCGAAACGCGCCTTCCATGGCGCGGTTTCTCCTTGCCCCGGCGTCCATGCCGGGGCATTTCTGCGTTGTGCGCCTAGCGGCGCACGTTTCTAACGGGTTAAAGTCCCGAATCCGCCC
>ENA-UAPL01000553-UAPL01000553.1-human-gut-metagenome-genome-assembly--contig:-NODE-553-length-15747-cov-8.992863_pt1 | contig 15747 bp, 14 predicted proteins | sample MGYA00243480_ERZ654577 | MGnify/ENA primary metagenome ERZ654577 (study PRJEB26926, sample SAMN06164678) | human gut metagenome | biome: ENVO:00009003; feature: ENVO:2100002; material: ENVO:00002003...
TATGAATTAGTAGTTCATATTTAATAAAATGATGGATTGCTTAGTTATTATGAAAACTACAAGCTTGTAGCTGTAATTGTAAGCATTCATCGTTGGAAAGAGAGTAAAGTTTGTTTTTGGTATATGGCTTGTCTGGAAAATATAGGGGGTATCCTTTTTGGAGGCAGTTGTTTCGTGCTGTGTTGGTATGAGGCATATGTTCCGAGCGTATTGCTATTAAGAGGTAACTGTACTGTGCATGCGTATTAAGAGGTATTTGCTCTGCAATGGCGACCAGGCGAAGAAGTTAAGCAACATGGAGCATGATGCATAAATATATGGTATAAAAGAGTCTGAGAAAATCAGACTCTTTTTTTTTATAAACTAATATGATATAATCTTGAATAAATATTTATACAGAAATGAGGAATAATATGAAATCCATTAAGAAAAAACCGATTATGATTTTGCTTATGGCAGCATTAATGGCCACATTCATTGTTGGCTTATGCGCATGCGGCAAAAACGACAGCAAAAAGGTCGCTTGTGTGGACGATCTGGAGGGCGCAAAAATAGGTGTCCAGCTCGGTACCACAGGAGATATCTATGTATCTGATTATGAGAACGACGGTTCAGGCACCAAGGTAGAGAGATACAACAAGGGTGCTGATGCAGTCCAGGCATTAAAGGTCGGCAAGATTGACTGCGTAGTTATTGATGAGCAGCCGGCACTTGCCTTTGTAAAAGAAAACAAGGGGCTTAAGATACTGGACGAGGAGTTTACCAACGAGGATTATGCATTCTGCCTGAAAAAGGGCAATACAGAGCTTCGCGACAAGGTAAATACTGCACTTGAAAAGCTGCAGCAGGATGGAACAGTTCAGAGCATCATCGACAACTATATCGGCTCTGAGAATCAGGTGGGAAAGACTCCATACGTGAAGAAGGACGTTGACAGGTTAAACGGTACACTTAAGGTAGGAACCAATGCAGAGTTCCCACCATATGAGTATTATGAGGACAACAAGGTCACAGGAATCGATATGGATATCATGCAGGCCATCGCAGATGAGCTTGGCATGGATATGCAGGTAGAGGATATGCAGTTTGACTCAATCATTGCCGCTGTATCATCAGGCAAGGTGGATGTCGGAGCAGCAGGCTTTACAGTGACAGAGGACAGACAGAAAAATGTTGATTTTACCGATACGTATATCACCACAAAGCAGGAGATTATCGTAAAAGACAGCCAGTCAGGCTCTTCAATCGGTATAAAGGAAAAGCTCTATGACAACTTTGTCAAGGACAATCGTTACATGTATATCGTAAAGGGTCTTGGCAATACACTAGTTATCACAGTATTTGCCGTAATGCTTGGTATTGTGCTGGGATTTTTAATTGCGATAGTCAGAACCAGCCATGACAGAAACGGCGGTCTTGCCATATTGAACGGAATTTGCAAGGTATACCTGACCATCATCAGGGGAACACCTGTCATGATACAGCTTCTTATCATATACTATGTAGTGCTTGCATCTGTGACCAACAAGATACTTGTAGCAGTCATTGCTTTCGGCCTCAACTCGGCTGCATACGTGGCAGAGATTGTGCGTTCAGGAATCATGTCTGTAGATATAGGACAGTTTGAGGCTGGACGAAGCTTAGGACTCAATTACAGACAGACCATGAAGCTTGTTATCATACCGCAGGCTGTCAAAAATATACTTCCGGCGCTGCTTAACGAGTTTATCAGCCTCCTAAAGGAGACATCAATCAGTGGTTATATTGGTATGATGGATCTGACAAAGGGTGGAGATATCATACGAAGCAACACATACGAGGCATTTATACCGCTTATTGCTGTAGCCCTTATTTATCTGGTTATAGTGATGCTTTTAAGCCACGGAGTAAGCAAACTTGAGAGGAGACTGAGAAGCAATGAAAGATAATAACGTGATACTAGAGGTAAAAGACCTGCACAAGAGTTTTGGAGAGCAGGAGGTATTAAAGGGCATAAGCACAGAGGTAAACAGAGGTGATGTAATTGCCATCATCGGACCGTCAGGCTGTGGAAAATCTACATTTTTACGCTCCCTCAATCTGCTTGAGACACCTACATCAGGACAAATCCTTTTTGAAGGAACAGACCTGACAGACAAGTCAACAGATATCAATGTGACCAGACAGAAAATAGGCATGGTTTTCCAGCAGTTCAATCTGTTTGCCAACATGACAATAAAAGCAAATATCATGCTCGCACCGGTGAAGCTCGGTGTGATGACGAAGGATGAGGCATCAAAGAAGGCAGATGAGCTTCTCACCAGAATAGGTCTCCTTGATAAGGCAGATGCATATCCGGCACAGCTTTCCGGAGGACAGAAGCAGAGAGTGGCAATTATCCGTTCACTTGCTATGAATCCTGACGTCATACTGTTTGATGAGCCTACATCGGCACTTGACCCTGAGATGGTAGGTGAGGTGCTTTCAGTAATGAAGGAGCTTGCAGAGGCAGGCATGACAATGGTAGTCGTGACACATGAGATGGGCTTTGCCAGAGAAGTGGCCAACAGAGTGATGTTCATCAATGAGGGTACCATAGCTGAGGAGGGCACACCGGAGGAAGTATTTGGCGCACCAAAGAGTGAGAGATTACAGGAATTTTTGTCAAGAGTGTTATAAAAACAGGTAGCTATTCAGAACCAATAAATAATATAATTCAGAGGTATATAATTATGCTATTACAGGATCTGGAAAAAGGGGAAAAGCTTGTGCTGCAGGCCAACTGGGGAGGATTGGAATACGACCTTGATTCTGCAGTTGAAGAAATTGAAAGCGGCGGAGTGTACGTAAAGGCATATGAATATGGTGGTCATGTGGTTGATTTTGGAACAGGTGCATTCAAGGGAATTGTCATAAATGTTTATGTTAATAATCACCATGGGAGAAGATATTTCTGGCCCGATGTGAGCCTTAAGGTGACGAAAAGGGGAAATGAAACATATTACCTGATTCAAACCAGCACCTACAAGGAGACAGCACGCGAGGATGAGCGCCGTTCAAAGGACAGAATATTAATAGAGCAGAGCTGTAATCTGAGCATATATGGCGAGGATGGATATTATACAGGCGTTGTTCATGATGTGAGCCAGGTTGGAATCTCATTTTATTGTGACAGTGAGATTGAAATAGGCGGCAGGCTTGTGGTGGTGGAATTCAGTGATAGCGTTGGAGACCACGATTTTACTCTTCAACTGAAGGTCAGAAAAGTCCGGATTGATGACACTGCGGAAAAAAAGCTGTATGGCTGCAGGATAGTCGAAGCCGGCAGGGATACAATGGTCTATTTGTATTTCAAGAAGCTTTACAAATTGAAAGAGCTTAAGGAACAGGCAAAGGAAGAAGAATTAAAGGAGAAATAAAGCATGGCATCAAAATACTATGCGGTAAAAAAGGGAAAGGTTCCCGGGATATATTTCAACTGGAATGATTGCAAAGCAATGGTTGACGGATATCAGGGAGCAGTGTATAAAAGCTTTAAGACGATAGAAGAGGCAGAAAAATTTATTAACGGAGAGAAAACCATTACGGGAATGAAATCATCCGGCGAAAATAGTACATATGCGTTTGTAGACGGCTCCTTCAACAAAGCAACACACACCTATGGCTATGGAGGCTTTCTTGTGACTGACCATGAAAAATACGTGCTGCAGGGGGCTGATAATGATGCTGAGATGGCCACAATGCGCAACGTAGCCGGAGAGATAAAGGGCGCGGAGGCTGCCGTAAAAAAGGCTATAGAGCTTGGAATTAAGGAACTGGTAATATACTATGACTACATGGGCATAGAGATGTGGGCCACAGGGGCCTGGAAGCGAAACAAGGCAGGCACTATAGCTTATCACGAATACATCATGTCGGTTAAGGATAAAATAAAGCTTACCTTTGTAAAGGTAAAAGGACACTCAGGAGTAGAGGGCAACGAAGAGGCAGATAAGCTTGCGAAGCAGGCTGTGGGGATACTGTAGCAGTTTTCCACATAAAAGAAACAAAAATATAGCATAACAGGAGAAAAAGATGAGCATATTCAATGTAGAACTCAAAAAAGTAGTAGATGACACATATGATATTGAGATAGGCTACAACCTCTCAGACACCCTTGTATCTGACCTGGAAAATGGTCTTGCGGGCAAGATAAAGAAATTTGCAGTGATTACCGATACAAATGTGCGTGATCCTTATGCTCTTCCAATCTGTGAGAAGATAAAGCATGCGGGATACTCAGTGGATTTGTTTGTTTTCCCGGCTGGGGAAAAGAGTAAGTCACGTGAGACAAAGGCAAAGATAGAGGATGCCATGCTTAAAAAGGGGTACAGAAGAGACTGCTGTATTATTGCAGTCGGTGGCGGTGTGGTAACCGACTTGTCAGGCTTTATTGCAGGAACCTACGGCAGAGGAGTGCCGTTTATCAACTATGCAACTACCCTTCTAGCGGCGGCAGATGCATCGGTAGGTGGAAAAACAGCAATTGATACACCTCTTGCTACCAACACCATAGGTCTGTTCAATCAGCCCCAAAAGGTATATATAGACATAGCTGCCTGGAAAACACTGCCACAGCGCCAGATGGCAAGCGGTATGGCAGAGACCATCAAGCACGCATGCTTAGGCAGCGAGGATATGTTTGAATTTATAGAGGAAAATCTGGATGATATATATTCATTCAAGAAATTTGCATGTGAGTATATCGCAGAAAATAACTGCCGTATCAAGTACAATGTGGTCATGAAGGATGAGCGAGAGGCGGGACTTCGCGAAACCTTAAATCTGGGCCACACAGTAGGCCGGGCAATCGAGACAGTCAGCGACTACAGGCTGTTGCATGGAGAGGCACTGTCAATCGGAATGGCAGCACAGGCACTTATGTCAGCACGGCTTGGTTATATGTCAGAGGAGCAGGCAGAGCGTGTGATAAAGCTCTATGAGAGAGCCGGTCTTCCGACACGTATACCTGACTATATAGACAGGGAGGCACTTGTTAAAAAACTCTACACCGATAAAAAGGTGAGAGACGGCAAGCTGCGTTTCGTGCTCCAAAAGGGCATAGGAGCCACTGTTGAGTTTGCACCGGGAGTGTATGCAAAGCCTATAGAGGAAAGTCTGGCGCGAGAAATTATAATGGAGCTGTAGATTAAATAATTACAACCCCATGTGTAAACTCATTTTGCTGTGAATGACACAGCCTGCCATACAAATCAGCAGCAAAAATATCCTTGGAAATAAGCTCGTACGGAGCATCAGCGACTTTTGTAATAATAGGCGCTGATGCTCTTTTTTTGAGGAGATGCATAAGCTCTCCTGATGATTTTTTGAAACCGAGTATGCGCAGATAAGGATTATCCATACATATGTTAAAATCATTATTCTCAATACCAAGTAAAATATGCGTGAGGACTCTCGAAATACGCGTATAAGTCAGATTTTTACTCTTCAGTAAGTTACAAAACTGCGTAAAACTTTCATATTTATAAATATTTTTAACTATCTTTGCAGAAAGCTCCTTTGTGCAGTCTGAATACTGCGCAAAGCCTTTATCCTTCCATGTCAGCAGGCGATAGTAAAGCATTTCAGAAATATCATCCGGAAACACAATATGACCGCCTAAAATACAATTGACAAGAATATCAGCGCAGTCTGATGGCATTAGCTGACTGAACTTTGTGGAAATCCATGAATTATCAAGCTGCATATTAGTAATAGTGTTGTGTTTGTCTATATCCATTAAGGTCGAAATCACCCCGCGCACAGCTGTAGCAGAAGAAAACTCACTTGTCGAATTAGTGCTGTGATATCCTTCACCGATGCGCTGAATAGGAAATCCCGTAATATCACAGTCCATCAAAGCCTTCTCATACTCAATGGCCAGAATATTATTGGGTGAAGCTATGAAAGTATCTAATTTCTCGGAAGTGCTGTCATAGGTATCTCGAAAATATTCACATAGAGCTCTGCTCCTGGCCGCAGGAAAGCTCATCCCACTCTGAATCAGCCGGGCAAGAGAGGCGGAATACTCAGAAGGCGGATTCTTAAGCACGCCAGCCACAAGCTTTGTAAGTTCATGGTCCACAGACTCCACACCATAGCACAGCATGTCCACCACACCGGTGTTTTTGAGTACACTGACTCCGCCACCGGCAAAAAACTCGGCAGAAGCAGTGGCAAAGACCGCTGGAAGCTCAAGCACCAGGTCGGCACCGCTCAAAAGCGCCATGCGTGTGCGCTCGTATTTGTCAATGATGGCAGGCTCGCCTCTTTGCACGAAATCACCGCTCATTACTACGATGATATAATCAGCAGATGTCTGCCTTTTAATCTGCTCTAGCTGATATTTGTGCCCATTGTGGAATGGATTGTATTCGGTAATCACACCTGCAACCTTCATGTTTTGCTGCTCCTTTAATCAATAATGTATTTTTTAGAGTTCAAACCCATAATACCACAAAAACACCCTTGTCGCATTTGAAAAATAAGTTTATACTAACAATAGTATTGTAATTTTAAACCAAAGGAGACAAAACAATGAATGTATTAGTAATTAATTGCGGTAGTTCATCACTGAAATACCAGCTTATCAATTCAGATTCAGAGGAGGTACTTGCAAAAGGACTCTGCGAGAGAATCGGAATCGATGGCAGACTCGTATATCAGAAAGAGGGTCTTGATAAGGAAATCACAGAGGCACCTATGCCAACACATAAAGAGGCCATCCAGATGGTACTCGATGCACTTGTAAATCCAAAGACAGGCGCAGTAAAGTCACTTGCAGAGATTGATGCAGTAGGACATCGTGTAGTGCACGGCGGCGAGAAGTTCTCAGACTCAGTAGTCATCACAGAGGAAGTAATCGCACAGGTAGAGGAGTGCAACGACCTCGCACCTCTTCACAACCCTGCCAACATTATCGGAATCAGAGCATGCCAGGCACTTATGCCAAATGTACCAATGGTAGGAGTATTTGATACAGCCTTCCATCAGACAATGCCTGAGAAAGCATATCTCTACGGCCTTCCATATGAGTACTATGAGAAGTACAAGGTAAGAAGATACGGTTTCCACGGCACAAGCCACAGCTTCGTATCAAAGGAGGCAGCAAGCTACCTTGGAATGGACTTAAACAACTCAAAGATTATCGTAGCACACCTTGGAAACGGAGCTTCAGTCAGCGCAGTATTAAACGGTAAATGCGTAGATACATCAATGGGACTTACACCACTTGAGGGACTCGTAATGGGAACACGTTCAGGTGATATCGACCCATCAATCATGGAGTTCATCGCAAAGAAAGAAAACCTTGACATCGATGGTGTGATGAATGTACTCAACAAGAAGTCAGGAGTAGCCGGCATGTCAGGAGTATCAAGCGACTTCAGAGACCTTGAGGCAGCCTACAATGAGGGCAACAAGCGTGCCATCGCAGCAGTAGAGGTATTCAGCTACAGAGTAGCAAAATACATCGGAGCATATGCAGCAGCAATGAACGGAGTTGACGCTATCGCATTCACAGCAGGAATCGGTGAGAACACAAGCTTCGTAAGAGAAAAAATCATGGCATATTTAGGTTACCTCGGCATAAAGATTGACCGTGTAACAAACGACAAGACACACGGCGTGGAGGCACTTATATCAACAGCAGATTCAAGCGTAAAGGTATGCGTCATTCCTACAAACGAGGAGCTTGCAATCTGCCGTGAGACAGTAAAGCTTGTCGGCTAATAAAAAGCAAAAAGTTGTGGATAAATTATAAAATTTTGTTGACAAACACCACTCCAATATGTATAATTGGTTAGGTGTGAATAGGAGAGAACTATGATTGATATATCAACCATTGTAAAATCTATAAATAAAGAGACAACAATTGAGACAGAGCTTACGCTCACATCATTTGAGTCGCGTTTAGGAGATTATCCTATTCTGAAAAAGCAGCCGATATCACTTCATATCTCAAACGTGGAGAATGCAGCAGTGCACATCACGGGAACAGTAGATATAGACATAGCGATACCGTGCAGCCGATGCTTGGAAGAAGTTCCAACAAACATGCATTTTGACATTGACAAGACTCTGAAAATCACAGACGGAGCATTAGTCGATGAAGAGATGGAGGAAACTGACTACCTGATTGGGTTTGAACTCGATGTAGATAAACTTGTCTACGCCGAAATTCTGGTGAACTGGCCAATGAGAGTTCTGTGCAAAGACGATTGCAAAGGTATTTGTAAAGTCTGCGGGATGAACTTGAATAAAGGCACCTGCAGTTGCGATAGTTTTGTACCGGATCCAAGAATGGCAGCGTTCCAGGATATATTTAACAAGTTTAAGGAGGTGTAAACAAATGTCAATTTGTCCAAAGAATAAATCTTCTAAGGGAAGAAGAGATAAGAGAAGAGCAAACTGGAAAATGTCTGCTCCTACTTTAGTAAAATGCAGCAAATGTGGAGAGCTTATGATGCCACACAGAGTTTGCAAGAACTGCGGATCATACAACAAAAAAGAAATCATTCCTCAGGACTAATAGTAGAAAACCAGTAAAATTAAGGGATTGAACGATATCGTTCAATCCTTTTTTTGATTGATTTTATCCCTTTTTTATCCCATAATAAAATGAAGGTACTTTTTGCTTGTATATAGCTTGCAGGGATGTTATTATACTGAGAGGATATTTAGATATTAAAGAAAGAAGGAAGCAAACTATCATGAATAATATAGACGATTTAGTTGAAATCTATGAGTGCCCACTCTGTGGCGGTGCCGGGATTCTCGAGGAGGACTGCGGCAGCTCATATTATGTGACATGTCTTGAGTGCGGATGCCACTCAGTAAATATTGATTTTAAGTCAGACGATGACAGACTTGATGCAGCAAAGCGCACTGCTGATTTATGGAACTGTGGCAAGGTTATTTCAATGAGTCCGGGAGAATGATGGAAGCCATATAGAGTAGTGAATTGGTTATTGATTTATACCTATGATTATAGTATATTTTATTTAATCAATTAGTAGTTTGCTTTTTAGCAGGCACAGGGAGGTCACAATGCAAAGTACAACAAGGGTCGCACTCGATGCAATGGGTGGCGACAATGCACCCGCAGAGGTAGTAAAGGGTGCGGTAGATGCGGTTAACAAAAGAAATGATATAAAGATATTTCTTGTAGGACAGAAGGTACCGGTAGAGAGGGAGCTTTCTTTGTATACATATCCTAAGGAGCAGATAGAGATAGTAGATGCGCCTGAGGTTATAGAGATGGCAGAGCCACCGGTTGTGGCAATCAGACGAAAGAAGCAGTCATCAATCGTTGTTGGCATGAATATGGTCAAGAATAAAGAGGCTGATGCATTTGTTTCGGCAGGAAGCTCAGGTGCTGTACTTGTCGGAGGACAGGTAATAGTCGGCAGGATAAAGGGCATACAAAGGCCGCCTTTGGCACCACTTATTCCGACTGAGAGCGGCGTATCTCTGCTCATAGACTGTGGAGCCAATGTGGATGCCAGAGCTGAGCATCTGGTACAGTTTGCTAAGATGGGCTCTATCTATATGGAGCATGTTGTCGGCGTGAAGAATCCAAAGGTTGCACTGGTCAATATCGGTGCAGAGGAGGAGAAAGGTAATGCCCTGGTAAAGGAGACCATGCCGCTTCTTCGAGAGTGCACAGATATCAATTTTGTCGGAAGCATTGAGGCAAGGGATATTCCAAAGGGAGATGCCGATGTTATAGTCTGCGAGGCTTTCACAGGCAATGTCATATTAAAGCTCTACGAGGGCCTCAGCTCCACTCTTATCGGAGTCATAAAGAAGGGTCTCATGAGCACACTAAAGAGCAAGATAGGAGCTGCACTTGCACTTCCGGCTCTTAAGAATACGCTAAAGTCATTTGATGCGACCGAGTACGGCGGAGCACCGCTTTTAGGATTGAATGGTCTTGTGGTAAAGACCCACGGCAGCTCCAAGGCGAAGGAAATCACTAACTCTGTTTTCCAATGTGTTACATTTAAGGAAAAAGAGATTAATGATAAAATTAAAGAATATATTATTAATAAGCCGGCTGATTAGATAGCAGTACTGCTGTATGATTGGTCACTATAAACAGAAATGAGAGGTATTAAAAATGGAATTTGAGAAGCTTAGAGACATTATTGTCGAGGTACTTAACGTAGATGAGAACGAGGTTACTATGGAGTCAACCTTCATTGATGATCTTGGCGCTGACTCTCTGGATGTATTCCAGATCATCATGGGTATCGAGGAAGAGTTCGATATCGAGATTCCTAATGAGGAAGCAGAGAAAATCGTCACTGTAGGCGATGCTGTTGAGCAGATTAAAAAAGCTGTAAGCGAGCAGTAGTATGTTTAACTAATGAAAAGCCCTTTATTATGAGGGCTTTTCGTTATACTCACGGAACATGTAAAATGGATAGATATAGAAATAGAGGAAAAATTATGGCAGATTTAAATGAATTTCAAAGCAAAATAGGCTATACGTTCAAGAACCGACATCTGCTTGAGCAGGCGCTGACACATAGCTCGTATGCCAATGAAAAGCACATGAAAAAGCATTCTGATAACGAACGTCTGGAGTTTTTGGGCGATGCTGTTTTGGAAATAGTTTCAAGTGAGTTTTTGTTTATCAATTATCCGCAAAAGCCTGAGGGTGAGCTTACCAAGCTGCGCGCAAGCATTGTTTGTGAGCCGACTCTTGCACTTTGTACAAAGCCACTTGACCTTGGAAAGTACTTACGTCTTGGCAGGGGCGAGGATCATACAGGTGGCAGAAAAAGAAAATCGATTCTTTCTGATGCACTTGAGGCAGTGATTGGAGCAATTTATTTAGATGGTGGTTTTACTAATGCAAAGGAGTTTGTGCTTAGGTTTATCATGACTGATATTGAGAATAAGCAGCTCTTTTATGATAGCAAGACTATCCTTCAGGAGCTTATACAGGGCAGACACGAGCAGCTTTCCTATGAACTTATTGATGAGAGCGGTCCGGATCATGACAAGCAGTTTACAGTTGCGGTGCTTGTGGACGGCGAGCGTGTCAGCGAGGGAGAAGGCCACACAAAGAAGGCGGCGGAGCAGCAGGCTGCATATCAGGCACTTCTTTTGTACAGAAACAGGGAATAGGAGTTTTTAATGTATTTAAAGAGCTTGGAAGTACAGGGCTTTAAGTCCTTTGCCAACAAAATTGTTTTTGAGTTCCACAACGGCATCACAGGTATTGTAGGGCCAAACGGCAGTGGAAAGAGTAATGTCGCCGATGCGGTCAGATGGGTGCTCGGTGAGCAGAGCGCAAAGCAGCTTCGTGGTGCAAGCATGCAGGATGTTATTTTTGCAGGCACTGAGAACAGGAAGCCGCTTGGATACGCGTATGTCGCAATCACACTTGATAATTCAGACCATTCGCTTGCAATTGATTTCAATGAGGTTACAGTTGCCAGACGTGTTTACCGCTCAGGGGAGAGTGAGTATCTCATCAATGGCAATCCGTGCAGACTCAAGGAGGTTTCGGAGCTTTTCTATGATACCGGTATAGGTAAAGAGGGCTATTCCATCATTGGACAGGGCCAGATTGACAGGATTTTAAGTGGAAAGCCGGAGGAGAGGCGAGAGCTGTTTGATGAGGCTGCCGGCATTGTGAAGTTTAAAAAGAGAAAGCTTACAGCACAAAAGAAGCTCGATAATGAGCGGGAGAACCTTGTGCGTGTCAATGATATCCTGACAGAGCTTGAGAGACAGGTAGGTCCGTTACAGAGACAGTCCGAGAAGGCTCATACATATCTTAAAAAGAGAGAAGAACTGAAGAACTACGATGTCAACATGTTTTTGCTTGAATCAGCGCGCATTGAGACCGAGCTTAAGTCAGCTGATGAGAAATACACTATTGCGGATGACGAGCTAAAGGAGACCAATGCCACATATGAGAGCATCAAGGCAGAGTATGAGAGGCTTGGGAACGATATGCAGCAGATGGATGAGCGTATCGAGTCTCTTCGTGAGAGCATCACAAGCACTTCATCCACCAGACAGAAGCTTGAGAATCAGATAGAGCTTTTAAAGGAGCAGATTCACACGGCCGAAATGACGGATGAGCATTTGCAGTCGCGTCTTTTAGCTATCGAAAAGGAAAAGGCTCAGCGTCTTAAAAGCAGGAAAGAGTATGATGACAAAAAAGCCACACTGGAAGCTGAGATAGAGCAGATGAAGCTAAACGAGCTTCTTGCGGTAAACGAGCATGAGGCTGTGCTTGCAGAGGTTAACCGCTGTAATGACGGACTGGAAAAAGGCAAGAATGAGCTTATCGCCTTGCTTCAGGAGCGAGGCAGTATCCAGTCAAGGCAGCAGCGTTTTGCCACTATGCTTGAGCAGATTAATATCAGAAAGGCAGAACTTACCAAGCGTCTTTTAGATAGAAAGACAAGGGAAGCAGGGCTTGATGATATATTGGATGAGGCTAATAAGAAGCTTAATGCTGTCAATGAAGAGATAGCCGGTTTAAAGGAAAAGGAGTCGGCTCTTTTGGCAAAGGCTAGGGAGTGGAGAGATAAGTCCAGAGAGAATGCCCGCCTGATGGAGGAGGCTTCCACAGAGTATCATAAGTCTGTTTCCAGGCTTGAGTCGCTTAAAAACATTGCCGAGCGTTATGATGGCTATGGTAACAGCATCAAGCGTGTTATGGAGCAGAAGGCTAAAAATCCGGGGCTTCTCGGAGTGGTTTCAGATCTTATACAGGTGGATAAGCGCTATGAGATAGCGATAGAGACAGCCTTAAGTGGTAATATCCAGAATATCGTCACTGAGGATGAGGCCACAGCCAAAAAGATGATTGGCTTTTTGAAGGCCAATCATTTTGGTCGGGCTACGTTTTTACCTCTTACAAGTGTGCGTGCAAACAGAAATAATAAAAATGAGGCGGCACTCGGCGAAAAGGGTGTGCTTGGCATTGCAAATAAGCTGGTGAAGTGTGATCCGAAGTTTGATGAGGTTGTTGCATACCTGCTTGGCAGAGTGATTGTGGTGGACACAATTGACAATGCCATTGCGCTTGCTAAGAAAAATCACTATTCACTCCATATTGTGACTGTCGAGGGCGAGTATCTGGCACCGGGAGGCTCTATGTCCGGTGGTGCGTTTAAAAATTCATCCAATCTGCTTGCGAGAAATCGTGAGATTGAGGAGCTTGAAAAGAGAGTTGATCAGACTAAGACAAAGCTTAAAGAGCTTAGAGCCAGAAAGGATGATATTGCGACTGCTATTGCGCTTGGCGAGGAGGACATAGCAGCCACAAAGACACTGCTTCAGGAAAAGTATATTGAGCAGAATACAGCACAGATTTCTGTTGACAGGGCAGACCAGCAAAAGAAGGAGAGTGCGAATGTCTACGAGGATCTGCGCACAGAAAATGCCGAGATTGAAAAACAGCTCGAAGAGATAAATCAGGGCAAGAAGGATATTGCAGCGCAGCTTGAGGCGTCAAAGCAGCGTGAGGAGCAGCTTGAGAAGGAAAACAGCTCATACAGTGAGATACTTGAAAAGCAGGGAGTACTTGAGCAGGAGGCTTCACACAAGGCCGCTGCCATTTCACTTGAGCTTGCAAATATTACAAAGACGGCAGAGTTTGCTATAGAAAATATCAATCGTATCAATTCAGAGATAGAGAAATTTGATGAGCAGAAGGAAAGCCTTGTGGAAGGTGCAGCTGCTGCAAAGGATGATATTAAAAAGAAGCAGGCTGATATTGATGCAATCACACAGACCATTCTGGCATCAAAGGACAACAATTCTAAGCTTGACGAGGAGCTTAGGGAGAGCCTTACAAAAAAGGAAAAGATGTCTGAGGATTACAGAGGCTTTTTTGCAAAGCAGGAGGAAGTTTCAAAGAAACAGGCTGATCTGGATAAGGAGCTTTTCAGACTGAACAGCCAAAGAGAGAAGCTTAAGGAAGCTTCAGAGACTCAGACCAACTACATGTGGGATGAGTATGAGCTTACTCCGCATGCGGCAGCAGAGCTTAGAAATGATGCATATGATGACCTGCCTTCATTAAAGAAGCTGATTGCAGGCATAAAGGACGAAATCAGACGCCTCGGAGATGTAAATGTCAACGCTATTGAGGAATACAGGGAGATTTCAACGCGTTATGAGTTTTTGAAGGGACAGCATGATGACCTTATCGAGGCTGAAAAGACGCTGGTTGGCATCATTGATGAGCTTGATAGTGGTATGAGAAAGCAGTTTACAGAGAAGTTTGCCGAGATTCAGAGAGAGTTTGACAAGTCCTTTAAGCAGCTTTTTGGTGGTGGACATGGTTCCCTGGAGCTTGTGGAGGATGAGGATATACTGGAGTGCGGCATAAGAATCGTCGCACAGCCGCCCGGAAAGAAGCTTCAGAATATGATGCAGATGTCCGGTGGAGAAAAGGCGCTCACCGCTATTGCGCTTTTGTTTGCCATTCAGGCACTTAAGCCATCACCGTTTTGTCTGCTTGATGAGATTGAGGCGGCGCTTGATGATTCGAACGTTTCGCGTTATGCAAATTATCTGAACAAGCTTACAAAGAATACACAGTTTATCGTTATCACACACAGACGTGGTACAATGGCGGCTGCGGACAGACTATATGGTATCACGATGCAGGAAAAGGGTGTTTCAACACTCGTTTCAGTGAATCTGATAGAGAATGATCTGACACAGTAAATTTTATTTATGGAGAGTTAAAATGGAAGAAAAAGAAAAGAAGCCGGGCTTTTTTAAGAGGCTCGTTTCAGGACTGACAAAGACCAGAGACAATATTGTTTCAGGCATAGATTCACTTTTCAGTGGATTTTCACATATAGATGATGATTTTTATGAGGAGCTTGAGGAAATTCTCATCATGGGAGACCTCGGAGTGAGAGCTACAGAGAGTATCATCGAGGATCTGCAGAGGAAGGTGAAGGAGCAGCATATCAAGGAGCCGGCAGAGTGTAAGGAGCTTCTGATTGAGAGCATCAAGGAGCAGATGAAGGTGGAGGAGACAGCCTACAGATTTGAAAATGAAAAATCTGTTGTGCTTGTAATCGGTGTCAACGGAGTAGGAAAGACTACCACTGTCGGAAAGCTTGCAGGAAAGCTTAAGGAACAGGGCAAGAAGGTAGTTATTGCAGGTGCCGATACCTTCAGGGCTGCAGCAGGAGACCAGCTGAAGGAATGGGCAAACCGCGCCGGAGTTGATATGATTGGCGGTGCCGAGGGTGCTGATCCGGGAGCTGTTGTATATGATGCGGTTGCCGCTTCAAAGGCCAGAAACGCAGATGTGCTTCTCGTGGATACAGCCGGAAGACTCCACAACAAAAAGAATCTGATGAATGAGCTCGGAAAGATTAATAAAATCCTGGAGAGTGAGTATCCGGATGCATACAGAGAGACACTCGTGGTGCTTGATGCGACCACAGGCCAGAATGCACTTGTTCAGGCGAGAGAGTTTTCTGATGTGGCAAAGATTTCGGGCATCGTGCTTACTAAGATGGATGGTACGGCAAAGGGCGGTATCGCTGTAGCGATACAGTCGGAGCTTTCAGTACCGGTCAAGTATATCGGAGTCGGTGAGACCATCGATGATTTGCAGAAATTTGATTCGGACGAGTTCGTGAATGCATTGTTTGACACCAAAACGGAATAATTTGAAAATATTTTTGAGCGTATAAGTTATATTGTTTATAATAATCTGATATATCAGTT
>ENA-UAPL01000565-UAPL01000565.1-human-gut-metagenome-genome-assembly--contig:-NODE-565-length-15539-cov-15.328016_pt1 | contig 15539 bp, 20 predicted proteins | sample MGYA00243480_ERZ654577 | MGnify/ENA primary metagenome ERZ654577 (study PRJEB26926, sample SAMN06164678) | human gut metagenome | biome: ENVO:00009003; feature: ENVO:2100002; material: ENVO:00002003...
CTTATATAATGACAGTGTGTTGACATTAGACGCGCATTTGAGTATACTATACTTGAATGGAGGTGTTCTTGTTTTGATGCTTTATCGCCTTGGTTCACATTCTGAGCTATTTAAGAAATAATCTCAAAATCGGAAGTTAACAAAGGAGTACGAATAAATGAAAAAAGCAGCTATTTCTTCCATTATTGCTATTATCTTGGGATACCTTGGCACAGTATTTGGAGCCGAAATAATGAATTGGCCTCAGCTCGGTCCAATTCTTTCAATTGTTGTAATGGGGGCTGCAATCATTACCTCTTTGGAAAATGACAAATAATTGCATGGCAGCTTCCAATTTGTAAATCTCAATAGAATAGCAGTTTATTAGCATCGGTCGGAGAAATCTGATCGGTGCTTTCTTTATGCTCGGCAGAAATGCCGGGCAATTTTTATGCCCATTTTGCAGGGAGGAGGTGCGTTATGGCGGGAAGTAGAATTAAGGGTATCACGGTCGAGATCGGTGGCGATACTACCAAGCTTCAGAGTGCCTTAAAGGGTGTCAATTCAGAAATCAAGAATACGCAGAGTCAGCTCAAGGATGTCGAGAAGCTCCTGAAACTGGATCCAGGCAATACCGAGCTACTTGCCCAGAAGCAGAACTGTCCTCTCTTTATCATCGACAAGATAATACACAATAAAGTTGTCTACCGGAAGCTGATGCATTTTCATCGAATGCCAAGGCTCCCATTCAACTAACGTATAACGAGCTGGCATAAAATCCAATGAACGAACTTCCTTTCGCATGCGCCCCAGCTGAGCTGCGGCTGTCTCCGGAACAAGAAGTTCATTCGCAATATACGAATAGAGTTCACGTAAATCACCAAGTGCATCTACAGAATAGCCGACATTGTAGCTATTCGTCATATGCCAAACTCCTTTGCAAGTACCGCGTCGACTTCATCTGCAGAATATACCTTTCCTGCTTTGATGGAATCAACACCCTTCTGGAGTTCTGCATCAAGTTCTTCTCTGGTCATTGCACCAACAGCTAATGGCTTAGAAGAAGGAAGTTTCAATTCAAACGGCATACCTTTTTTCAGTACGATCTGGCTATAAAGCATCTGAATTGCACTGGATGGAGAAATGCCAAGCTGAGAAAGAATACTCTCAGCATTGTCCTTGAGATTCGTATCTATTCTTGCATAAACAGCGGATGTATTTGCCATAGTATCGCCTCCCTTTTCTTTATTATGTTCGCTTTTGCTTGCAATTGCAAGCATTTGCGCAAATTATTTTGTAACGTAACTTTGAATTTTATACGCCTCTTAAGGCAGAAAGGAATATTTATGGGATTTTTATCGGGGCTATTTCATTCCAGAGACAAGCCCACCAATAGCACCAATGGCAGCTCCTATCGTTTTCTCTTTGGTGGAAGCAACTCTGACAAAGCCGTCAATGAACGAAGTGCCATGCAAATGACTACAGTCTATGCCTGCGTCAGGATTCTTTCGGGGTCCATTGCAGGACTGCCAGTCCATATTTATAAGTATAAGTACACTGACTCGGGTAGTAAAGAAAAGGCAATCAAACATCCTCTGTATCGACTGATTCACGATGAGCCAAATCCGGAAATGACGTCCTTTGTCTTCCGAGAGACTTTGATGACGCATCTTTTCTAATATTGAGCAGCAATCTCTCGAATTTGTGAAGTACACCTTGGAACCTTGGATTGTCCGTTGGGAACAGTCCATCAACCGTGCCCTTCTATCTGAAACAGAGAAGCCTACGAAATCAAGACCGGTATGAGTCGTACCAAGCTATCCCATCTCATGGATGCAGAAACTTGGATGGATGCACATACGGCCATCAATATGGATTTTGCCGATGAAATTCTGACAAGACCTGCAGAGATACCTGTAGAAAACAACATCGCTGGCCCTATGCTTTTCTCTCGTGCATCTGTGATCAACTCTCTTATGGATAAGTTGGCTGCCAAATGCCACATCAAGAAACCAGAAATACCAGAACGCTCCGTAGATTCTCTCATGAAGCGTCTTGACCTAATCAAACAAACTATGATAATTCCTCTCAAACATTTCCCTCGCAACTTATTTTTTTATCTCTTTTCTTTGCCATATTGTTATTTATGCCTTCATCCTTCTTGACCAGCTCTTTATAGCGAATGGCATACATAGAATACCAATCAAGACAGGAATAGTAATAAGTAGATATGGTGACCAGATAAGCTTCCCAAAAATACGAGAAGTATTAGTTCTGAAAATATCTGTTGAACTTCCTACCAATGGTATTAAATCCAATGCTTTTTGCATTTCATAAGGAAGATATTCTACAATCATCATTGGTCCATATACAACAGCCAGACTAAGCAGTAAGGTAAGTACATTATTTTTTACAGCCGCTGATATAAACATAACAATTCCGGCAAAACCTATTGCTCCAAGCAGTACAAAAGCATATTCATAAATTTCTGCCTGCAGCATATTCATAGGTGCAATAGCAATCAGCTTGATATTCTGAATCGGCATATCCCATCCGGCAGTTCCCATAAAAAACAACTGTGATATAACATTTGAAACAGCAAGTAATGCAAATAACTCCACTGTAAACGCTAAACCAGTAAGAATTTTGGCAAGAGCGATTTTCCCCCAACCATTTCGAGTCGTCAATACTAGTGTGCTTGTATTATCATGCCATTCGCCCGCAAATAAAGAGGATAAAACAATACCGAGAAACAAAGCCATCACAACTCCCAGATCCGCAACCATACTACCAAGAAGCGTTGACCAGCCTTCTACCCACTCATAACGAAATGGTTTTTCTACCTTTCTCTCTATCTGATGTAAAAACTCTTTTTCAGCTCCTACCTGACCACTGACCTCCAAAAACTCATCAAGCACCTGCTGTCTTCTTTCATAGAAGCCTGTTAATTTATCCGGATCAACATAGCTTATCATCGTTTTATAATTACTGGTATCTCGAAGCTCCGGATACAATGTTCCGAGCCAACTATTAACTATCTGCCAGTCTGTCTTTTCCAGTTCTTCCTCCATACCGTCAGCTTCCATTTGCTGATAATCACTTACTATTTTCTGCAAGGTTTCATCCGTCAATTCTCCACCAAATGAAAGTGCATATTCCTGACTATCCTTTATTACTGTATATCCATCAAAATTATTGCCAAAAGCACTTGTATAGTCATCTGAACTGCCAAAACCGAACCATTGAAACGAAAGTATGCTTCCAAAAATTACACAATAAACAAAACACAACAACACACATATTTTAACAATTTTCTTTCGCCATAACTTTTTATGCTCTAACCAAAATAGTTCCATTCTATTTCACTCCTTCCTCTGTGGAAAAATAAAATAAATAAAGATCTTCCAATGTAGCTTCACAAGGCACCGCTCGCTCACTAGGCATATTGTCTGAAATAATACGCAATATAATTTCTTTTCCTTCGTGCCGTAAATTAGCAACCGTTGTTTTTGTCTGCCATTGTCTAGCTTCTTGTGGAGAAACAGAAAGCTCCCAAACCTTACCATTTGCCTTGTGAATCAACTCAGGAACCGTACCCTGCAATACAAATTTTCCTTTTTTCATCAATAGCACTTCATCTGCTATTGCTTCTATATCCGATACAATATGTGTGGAAAGAATTACAATTTTATCGCCTGCATACTCTGAGAGCAGATTACGAAAACGGACACGCTCTTTCGGATCAAGTCCTGCAGTCGGCTCATCCAAAATCAAAATTTTCGGATTATTAAGTAACGCCTGTGCAATTCCTACTCTTTGTTTCATACCACCGGAAAAAGTTTTTACTTTTTTGTTTGCCACATGGCTTAAATCAACCACTTCCAACAATTCAGTCACACGTTTTTTTGCAACATTCTTCGGTATTCCTTTCAGTGCTGCAATATACATTAAGAACTCCACCGCAGTATAATTTGGATAATATCCAAAATCCTGTGGTAAATAACCCAACACATTCCGGTAATCTGCCCCCATCGAAGTTACTTCTTTTCCATCCAGCAATACCTCCCCTGAGGTTGACTCCAAAACAGCACATAGCATACGCATCAATGTTGTTTTACCTGCACCGTTAGCCCCCAAAAGACCATATACTCCCGGCTTTAAGGTTGCACTAACACAATCTACCGCTATTTTCCTGCCATACTGTTTTGTTAAACGATCAAGCGACAATTCCATACATTTTTCCTTCCTTTCTCATCTCTGCAATATAATGAATTTCATTTATAAAGAACATAGCAAAAATCAAAAATGTAACAATCCACACACCCACTGCTGATGTTTCATATAACCATGGCAATATTCTTGCTGACATACCCCAACAAATGCAGGAACCCAGCATTACAATCGCACATATCTGTAAACTCTGTTTCTTTTGCAAACGGATCAAACGTAGCAACGCAACCATACACACTAAGTACGGAACCAGGCAGTATAGGACCATCTGTCCAATCTCTTTATAAGAATTTTGCAAATAAACTTCCATACACAAAAGAATTGTTATACACACCAAATTAGCTGCCCCGACCAAAACCAGCTTTGCTAACGTGATTTGGGCACCAGAAGCTCTTGTTACCGCTTCAATCTCGCTCATTCCATAATACTGGCTTTTAAAAATTGCTGGTATGATAGCCAATACAAACAGCGGCATAAAAATTGGTATATTCTTTGGCACGTCTGCAATGCTAGCAATTGTTAAACAAACTATAAATAACGTTACTGCCTGCAAACCAAATATTGGAATACCTTCAAAGCGAAATACATCTGAAAGATAGTGAAAGAAACCTGTCCTCGGTTCTACCCTAGTCACTTCCTGTTCTCGTACAATTTCAGTGCAAAGCTTAATCGTTTCCTCTAATCTTTTAGGCTGTACTTCCTCTCCTAAAGATTGCTGTAAATAGACCTTCAAATTTTTATCTTTCATTTTCCTGCTCCTTTCTCATAATTTTTAAAGCATTACGAACCCTGCTTTGTGCTGTTCGCATATTGCATCCCATCACTTTTGCAATCTCTCCAAAACTAAGTTGTTCTCCAAAGCGTAGAATGACTGCTTCCCTTTGTTCTGATGATAAAAAATTCAAAAAATAGCTTATCTCTGCCCTATCCTCTAGCCGAACTATGTCGTTATACTCATGCACTATATTTTCTTCATCTTCTAATGGATAAAACTCAACCTTCCTACTTTCATCAATACATAAATGATTTGCAATCGTGTATAGATAAGCCTTAAATTTCTTTTTCCCTTTATATCCGGATAAATTCTTAAACAACTTCAAAAATGTTTCCTGAGTCAGGTCTTCTGCTTTTTCCAGATTAGAGCAATGCCACCTACAGTAACGTAAAATAGATGTATAATAGCGCTTTATCAATTCTTCTGCTGCATTTTCATTTCCAAGTAGAATCTGTTCCACTAATTCGTCATCACTCAACACGCATCAGACTCCTTTCCATTGAATATCTATATATATAATAACGAGTTATGCACTTAAAATGATTAAAAGATTCCTCATTTTTGAGGCATCATCAGAATGTGTGAGCAGGTAGCTGCCTCTGGCAACACACTTATCCTTTATTCTGCTTGCACTGGTCATTATATTGTATCCTGTTCTTATCATTCAAAAAGAACATACAGATTGTAAATCACCTGATGCTTTAATGCGGCATCTTAGGGATAATGGAATTTCCATCTCAGGGAGTTCACAAAAGCAACAACTAATCAATACCGGATATTTTCATGGATATAAATGATATCGTTTTTGTATCTTCCCCTAACAGACTTCCATTCACTTCATATAATGAGATTAACGCAACCATACAATATGATACAAAATTAAAATCTCTTTTATATGGAAAAATGATGTTTATAGAAACTGCGCTTAAAAATATTGCTTTGAACACCATTATGTTAGAAATTGATTCCAGCAGTATCTATGATATGTACGATAAAGCAATCAGCAGCTACAAAAATGCACCAGCCGGAACCCGTGAAGATATAAAAAAGAAATACCAGAACAACAAACTAAATCTTCAAGGCTCCATACAAAATGCCATTGCTCACAACGATGTGGTATATGATACCCGTTTCAAAAAAATGGATCCTTCAAGACCAATGAAACAATGCCTGATTTTAGAAATGGGGGATGCCGTACATAAATTTCAAGACTATCGGTGATTACATTATCCTTATCTGTTACTACTTAAAATTACTGAAAGTCTCTAAAACAGAGATCAAATCATTCATCCGTGAATTTGAAAAGATTACAAGAGAATACGAATCTTCTGTAAACCCGAATGTTTCAGCTATTTCGATTCATCCTGATTTGTTCTCTCGCTTAAACATCTTAAAAAATTCCATATAATGCTCGCATATTTTACCTGCCTATAGTATATTATAGATAGCAATTGGGGTATGTGTTTGCGGACACATACTTGGAGGAGTCGGAGTGATCCGGCTCCTCTTTAATTTTTAATAAAAAAACGGTAGTCAAAAGGGACACCTAATGACTACCATATTTTTATTCTGCTCTTTGGAATCTTTCTTGCCCTGTGCCACTTCCTTCTGCTTAGCCGCCAGACGCTCCTTTAAGGAAAAACGAGCCTGCGGTTTTCCGCCTGTTCTTTCTTTTCTTCCTCACGATTGAATTTCTCCACGCCATTGTTGAGTCTGTCATCAATCATGTTGTAATTCTGTTCCTCAATCTCCTCGATTTTGGCAAGTGGCTTATATTCTGCCAGCTTTGCAAGCAATTCCTTTACAATGAAATTGAATGTCGCATCGGTATCGGAGATAATGACAAACAGTGCTGTCTTTTTCTCCCCCAGTGTATCAAGCTCCAGTTCATCATAAGCAGTCAGGTCACGCAGCTCCTTGATGTCAAATGGTGCCAACCTCGCACCACAGCTAATCAAAATAGATTTTGCGGTCTTTCCAGTAACAAAATGTCAATAGTTTTTTAATCACTTTTTTCAAAAAGGCAAAAAAAATAGAACGTATAGATTATTTCCATACGCTCTATCTCACATTTCATATTAAATTTTTGAATTCTACAAACTGGAAGTTGTCACTCTGTCAGTCGATTCTCCTCGCCCCAGACACAGAGCTGATCCAGCACAGTCATCAGCGATTTTCCTCGTTCCGAAAGCGTATATTCCACCTTCGGCGGAATCTGCGGATACTCGGTGCGGACGATCAGTTTGTCTGCTTCCAGCTCCTTGAGATTCATGCTGAGGGTCTTGTCGGAAATGGTTTTCAGATACCGTTTCAGCTCATTGAACCGCACGGTTTCAAACTCCATCAGACAATAGAGAATGACCATCTTGTGCTTGCCTGAGATCAGCGACAGCGTGTAGGCAAAGCCGGTGTCCTCAAAATTGGCGTTCTCAATATAGTTCTTTATCATTTGCTTTCTCCAAAGATAGTACCTGTCATAATTACCAGTACTTGAATTTCTGATTTTCCTTCGTATAATTATAAGCAGGATGAACAGTCCTGTCAATATGATCACAAGGAGGAGTTATCATGAGAACAAAATTGAAAATTACCGAAGGCATTTTCCCCATGCCGGTTCTGATGGTTGCAACTTACAACGAGGACGGCAGTGTGAATGTCATGAACGCCGCATGGGGCACCATGCAGGAACGGGACACCGTTGCACTGAACCTCACCGAGACCCACAAAACTGTGCAGAACATCAAGGCACGGGGCGCATTTACCGTCAGCATTGCCGATGCCGCCCACATGGTCGAGGCGGATTATTTCGGCGTGGAGTCCGGCAATAAAGTAGGCGACAAATTTGCCCGCAGCTGTCTGACCGCAAGCAAAGCCGAAGCCGTCGATGCGCCGGTCATCAACGAGTTCCCGATTTGTCTGGAGTGCAAGTTCATCGAGTATCAGAACAATGAGTATGGCTGCGGCGTCATCGGTAAGGTAGTCAATGTCACTGCCGATGAGAGCGTTATGGTGGACGGAAAAATTGATATGTCTAAAGTCAATGCCATCGCCTTTGACCCCTACACCCATGGCTATTACAAGGTCACCGAGCGCGTGGGTGAAGCGTTCCGCGACGGCTTGAAGCTGAAAAAGTAAGGTGTGCAAAGAAGGAGCTTTCGCATAAGCGAAGGCTCCTTCTTAAAATATGTGGATTTCACAAATTCCGATTTTCCAGTTTCAAAAAAAGGATTTTTCAAATTAGTCTTTGCAAATAACCCTTGAACCTTCACCATCAATTACAATTCCCTGATGGTTGTTAATAGGGCATAGATTCAAATCCGAAAACTCAGTCATTATTTTCTCGGTAACTTTCTTAAATGGTGCTGTAAGATAATGCGGAAGAACATAGAAATCAATCAAATCAAGCCCTGCATCATCTTCTTGTGAGTAGTCCTCCGGCTTTTCATCCATTTGCTCGATATATTGGATGCTTGGAGCGCATATAATTGCGCCTGCCGACTCGCCGATCATCAATTTTCCATTTACCAATTCCTTTTTCAGCAACCCATCAGTTCTTGTTTTACGGAGTTGGTCCATAAGAAAGAAAGAATTTCCGCCGGTAAAATATATCACATCTGCATCTTCAAAAACAGACTGTATCGTTGAATAAGCCTCCGTTGAAATATCAATTTCAGTTACGATTGCTCCCAACTTTTTGAATAATTTTCGAGCCGAGCCGACATAACCGGTGTAGCCTTCACGCAGCGAAGCTGTTGGAATAAATGCGACTTTTTTATTTTCAATTTCTTCCTTTATCAGACTTCCTACACTTGAAAAGTGCGAACATAAAAATAGTTTCATCAATATTCTCCTTTATAAATACCGATTTGTTACTCACATGATATCATATTTTTTCTTCAATTACATCCACCTAATTTTAATATACTGCCTGTCGACTTGCTTCTGTAACCAGCATCCGGTTAATCTTCTCCTGCATTGTTTCCTTTGCATTTTCATTGAAATGATAACGGACAACATAGACTGTCTGCCCGATTTTCTTTGTAAATGTGTTACCCTCTGTTTTTGTATTCATCATTTTTTCCATAATCATTTTTCCTTTCTTTTGGAGCCCCAGCAGAGAGTCATTCCATTGGTCTCTGTCAGAACATTATTCTTTAAATCAGGCCCAAAATGGGCACTTCCAGTTTCACAGGCTACCTATATATAGCCTTTTTATTTTTGCTTGCAAAAAGCCTTGTGATCACAGCACTTTTTTAACGTAAAAAGCGTTTTAATATGATACAGCCAACGACAAGAAGCATATCTAACAAATATCATTGTCTATCACTTCTGTTTTCTCTGCCGATATCTCTCTGGTTAATGCCTAATAATCTTCCCTGCCAGACAAGACGATAAGTACAGTGTTTGCTTCTATCGTGTTTCCAAATACTTTCTTCCATCATACGATAGTTCTTCATCAAGTTCCAGTCCGTGACGTTTACAGATATCTAAAAACATTGTCCGGCAGGCAGAATCGGCTGCAGATTCAAAATTTTATTATTCAAAATAAATAAAAATGGATTCCACCAAAATACCCATCACCAAAAATGTACTGGACACTTCTATTCATTATATTTGCACCAACAACTTGAAGTTATCTTCCTGCTTACGACTTTCCAACAACATAAACTCCAAATATCATTTTGATAATATAAAGATACTTCTTTCTTACCCCAGAGCAAGATCCACCTGTGTTTAACAATATTGTCTTTCCGACAAATGTTCTTTCATCAGGTTTTTATCTTGCTGGGGATTCCCCAAACCCATTCTTTCTATTTATGCCGAGGTTACTGTACACATTAGAGCAAGATCCACCCCGGTAATACCATATCGCTATTTTAGCAATATGATATTTTCCGGACGTAGGATTCTTGCTGAGGATTGTGCTCCCCAGTTCCTCACATTCAGCATAAATATACACTTGGTTCCCTGAATTTTTCCGGTCACATCACAGGGATATAAAATAGACTAAATATCTCTATATCCCTGTGAAATCACTATGTGATTTTAAAAACAGCAAGGACAGGAAGTGTGGATACACTTCCGCAAAATTACCAATTTCGGAGCCTTATCCAAAATTGAAAAATACATAAAAATCCAAAATCCATAACCTTACTCAGTATCCAAATTTATGATTTTTTACAAATCACAAAAAACCAATATGAAAATTTTACAAATTTTGTATCACCTGTAAAATTCCCATATTGGTTTTCATTCAGCTTTTATGGATTTGGAATACTCTATATTTTCCAAATATTCTGTGCATTAGCTAAGAGCCATTCTGCACGATTTTCTATTTCATGTTCGTTCCAATCATTTTTTTGAAGTACGTCATATAATGTATAAAGTCCGCTCGCACACAAAAGTAAACCTGGTTTATTTTGTCCCTTTGTACTATATAACGCGGGTTGATGTATTCGAGGGCTACAAAGCAGATTTAAAGCTATATTGCAGCCGCCGGGTAAGATGATTACTTTGTCAATTCTTGATACATTCGCATAAGGGACGCAACGCAGGCAGATTCACTTGAAAATTCCGGCGTTCCTTTTGTGAAGCCGTACGCAGCCATAACCGCACGATCATTTGCTTGATGTGCTCTGATAAGTTCCGGCGGCATTAAAACTTCATCATAAAGTTCTGCAAGACTGCTATCGGGGTAAAGTGCTCGCGCATCAAGAATAGCCTGTGCTGTCTGTTCTATTTTTGCCTTTTGTGCATCTGTAGGGGTAGGCCATGGAAAATTATTGTATACAATATTTATTGAATATTGGTAACTAGGACCATAGTATCCACATACGGTTCTAGTCCAGGCCATGTGCACATTTGATTGCAAAACGCCAAAATGAAATAGTGTTGCGCCACTCATGAGACGTAATTTGTTGCTACAAAATGTATTTTCATCCAAAAATCCCATTGGAATATATCGCCTATTTCCCGATGAAACCTCAGGGGCTGCAATATAATTACCAGACGGCATATTTTCTGTCTGAAATCTTGTCGGTGTATCTGCTAGTTTTTTTGTTGATTTACGGTTACTTTTTTCTCTGTATTCTTTAACTGCTTTCACAAGTTTCAAACATTCAGGCATTGCTTTTAATTCTGCTGGGCTACATCCACCCAACCATAAACAATACTTAAATGTATTATTTAGAAAACCTGCCCCATCTAGCCATTGTCTAAAATATTTTTGGCTGTTTGGCTCCTTTTCAACAAAATTATCCATTTCAGATTTAGTGAAAAGATAATTTCCATTATCAATAGGCTGATTACCCATCTTAAATACAGGCACTTGACACAAAGGCTTATTTCTTGATGAAACAAGAATATCCTCAGCTGCCGTCAAATATGGACTGATATGTGGTACTTTTATAACTCTATCACCTGAAAACAAAAGGGCTTCTCTATCTTCAATATGTGAAAAACCAACAATAATAACATAAACAGTTGCTGTCTTACCCGCTTCAGAATTCCATTTGAAAAACTTATATGCAAAGTTGATATAAATATCGTCTTGTAAAATATTTTTCCAAATAGGGTAAATCTGTTGCCCTTGACATATTGAATCGGTTGCAACAAAGGCACATCTGATTGCTGTATTTTTGGTGAAAACAGCCGCTTTCTTAAACCAACAAGCAACATAGTCAACATTTCCTAAATCTTCACCGAATACATTAAGCCTATCTGTTTTCTGTGTATCATCTAACATTCCTTTTGAAGATGAATCTTTAGCTTTTGTTCTTCCGGCGCGGGCTACAAAAGGCGGATTTCCCATAATATATGAAAGCTGATATTTCGGAATAACGCTTTCCCAATCAACTTGAAGTGCATTGCCCTCATGTATAAATGCATTCGTTTTCAGCGGCAGGAAGTCAAGATGCATCAAAACAATACTTTCTGTTTCTTTCATCATCTGACTTTCAGCAATCCATAATGCAGTCTTTGCAACGGTTACGGCAAAATCATTGATTTCGATACCGTAGAACTGACTGATAGAAACCTGTATCGGGTTCATATTGTCATAGCCTAAAACCATCTGACCGCCTTGTAATTCCTGTAAGATTTCATTTTCCAAACGACGCAACGACAGGTAAGTTTCCGTTAAAAAATTTCCGCTGCCGCAGGCGGGGTCTAAGAACGTAAGCGTTGACAACTTCTTTTGAAAATCTTGCAGTTTTCTTTCCCGTGTACGCTTTACAGCAATATTTCTGATTTCCTCAAATTCCGCCTTTAATTCATCCAAAAACAGCGGGTCAATAACCTTGTGAATATTTTCGATAGAAGTATAATGCATTCCGCCGGAACGTCTTGTTTCCGGGTTCAAGGTACTTTCAAATACCGCACCGAAAATAGTAGGGCTGATTTCCGACCAATCAAAATCAGAACTTGCTTTTGTTAGTAACAAATCGCGGATTTCATCGGTAAAGGGTGGAATTTCTATATCCTCATTTGCAAACAATCCGCCGTTGACATATGGGAAAGCTGCTAATTCCGGGAAATCATCTTTTAAATACGGGTCACGATCTTCGAGTTTTGTATCAAGTATCTTGAAAAGGTCTGTGATAGCACGCCGCATTTTGCGTGCGTCAAATTCCGCTAAATAATCATGGAACATACCGCGCCCGCCAAATATGCCTGCATCCTCTGCGTACAGACAGAATACAAGCCGGACACAAAGCACATTAAGGCTTTTCATAGCACGTTCACTTGTAGGGTCTGCATACTGTTTTGCAAATGCATCATAGAGCAAGCCGACAATTTCACCCGCAGCAATGGAAACTTCCATTTCACGCTTTAAGTGTTCGTTGCCGCTATCCACTAAAAATTGAAGCCGATAATATTCTTTTTCGAGATTTTCAAGCAGGATTTCTTCCGGCTCTCCGCCGGGGCGTTCCATATCGTATACAAGGAACTTTTCAAAATTACAGGTAACGACCCAACGCGGGTGTTGTGACAGCGGTAATTCTGTTATATAGCGTTTTGCCTGTTGAAATGGGGTTAAATACGTGCCGTCTGATTGCTTGATAGGCTTTCTTAAATCTTTGCCCAGTCCTTTTTGTTCAATCAGAACTTTTGTTTCTGGGATATTGCCATCAATAAAACTTGTATGATCTAAGTGCACCTGTTCTTCAAATAGTATGAACTGTTCCGGGTGCTCTTTCCCGAAAACGTCACGCAGTAGTGACAGCCAAAAAGATTGACTTTCCCCTTTCTCATATCCTTTATCTTTCCAGTATGCGGCAAAGGCTTTCGCCGCCACACGCTGTTCTACATCATTCATATGTACAACCGCCTTTCAGGTATAATAATTCAATTGGCATTATACTATATTTACGGCTGTTTCTCAATTATAGTCTGACAATTTGAAGATATATTTTTGTCGCTTAAATAGGCAAAAGTCGCTTGATGATACTTGAAGATAATACAATATCTATGCGAGATATCCAAAGAAAACCACGATATATAGTGTTATAAAAAAGATATTTTGTACTATATACATTCCGAGAAGAAGAACATCTGGACCTTCGACAGCAAAGGCGAGCTGCTGCTTACCATCATGTCCTCACTAGCACAGGAAGAAAGCCGCTCCATTTCAGAGAACTGTACATGGGGCCAGAGAAAGCGATTTGCTGACGGTAAGGTCACTGTTCCATTCAAGAGATTTCTTGGCTACGACTGTGGTCTTGACGAAAACCTTGTAGTAAATCCAGAACAGGCCGTTACCATCAAACGAATTTCCAGTATGTTCCTTCAGTGAATGACCTATCACGGGATAGCAAAACAGCTCACCGATGACGGCATTCTGACACCGGGCGGAAAGACAAACTGGAATCAATCAGCTGTAAAAAGCATTCTCTCAAACGAAAAGTACAATCTCTCTATTACTTCTTCCTCTCGCCCCGGAGGTATATGTGCTGTATCCACTTTAATTAATATCTATGAAAAATATGGTTTTCACACTCTTGATCGTGTTTTACGCCTTTGCGTTGCCACATGGGAAGGCGCGCCTATGTCCTTTAGCTCCAATATGCTTAATGCTATTGCCCGTCTGGATAATGCTTATGGAGAAACAATGAAAGATGACACATTTAAAGAAAAAGTAGGACGTGTCTCTGTCAGAGAAATCAGTCGTACTGCCAGAGAACGTCGTGCCGGTTCATTAGGGTTTGCAGAAGCTCTTTTACTAGAATACAATAAAAAATCCAAGTATTCACTTCCTTTTGAGAAATTATACACTCATAAAACACCCAAAAAAAGAGAACAATCAACTGAAGATGAATCCGGTCAAAGTTCCACTCCAGAAGGTCAGTTAGATTTATTTTCTACGGATCAGGACAATACTCAGGCTCTGCCAAACGAATAGCGCAGAGCCTTCAGCCTTCGTTCTATCCATACTTTCAAAAGAATACCCTACTTTAAGACTCCCTTTCATGCAAGCACTATTTTATCTTATTCCAAATTCATCATCTGCTCCATCCGCCACCTTATATATGAATACCCATTCCAAATATTTGCTTTTACCGGATACTCTTTCCTGTAAACAAATACAGTGTGATATTTAACAAAATGCATTCTACACCAGTTATGTATATCCTTCATATATATGTTATTTATACCGTTCACCCACTGTTCTAAAGACCATATGTCTTTATCTGACAATAACTCCATTATGAACAGTACATTATAATATTGAATGACACCTACTCTCTTCCTTTCCTCTATTAACCTTTTACACAATAACCTATACTTAATGTTCATATCGTTCCTATGCCCTCCCTCTAATCTATATTTTCCATCCTTATATACGTTATATATATAATTATTATATAGTACATATAAGTGCCTGTAGCATATCTACCGCCTCGCCTCCGCGGACTTCACCCACAACAATACGGTCCGGTCGCATACGAAGAGCGGTCTTGATCAGATCACGTATCGTAACTGATGTTGCACCTTCTGTATTTGCCATCTTTGCCTCCAGCCGTACCAGATTCTCAATACCCTGAATCTTCAGTTCTGCATTGTCTTCAATAGTGATCAGTCTCTCGTCACTGGGTATAAAATTGGACAGTGCTCCAAGAAACGTTGTTTTTCCACTTCCTGTTCCTCCGCCAATGACCATGGAATATCTTGCCCTGACCAGTGTTTTCAGAAATTCCGCACATTCCGCAGGCAGACTTCCAAGCGCGATCAGTTTTTCCATGGTGATCGGTGTATCCGGAAAACGGCGGATCGTCAGTATCGGACCATTCAATGCAACCGGGCGGACCACCGCATTCACTCTGGCTCCGTTCTCCAGACGGGCATCCACAATAGGCATTGATTCGTTGACCACCCGGTTGCATTTCCCGACGATCTGCTGGATCACATCTTCCAGCTTTTCTCCGGAAGTAAAGGTCTTTTCCCAACGGGAAAGCTTTCCGGCCCGTTCCACAAATATTGCATCCGGACCATTCACCATGATCTCTGTCACCGCTTAGTAATCCATAAGTTCCTGCAGCACATCCAGTTTTCTTAC
>ENA-UAPL01000571-UAPL01000571.1-human-gut-metagenome-genome-assembly--contig:-NODE-571-length-15459-cov-5.916126_pt1 | contig 15459 bp, 9 predicted proteins | sample MGYA00243480_ERZ654577 | MGnify/ENA primary metagenome ERZ654577 (study PRJEB26926, sample SAMN06164678) | human gut metagenome | biome: ENVO:00009003; feature: ENVO:2100002; material: ENVO:00002003...
CGCTCAGTGTCTCGTGGGCTCGGAGATGTGTATAAGAGACAGGCATTTACATCATCACCTTTCACTTCTTCCCAGCCGTTGATTTCGGCTCCGTCCACTTCCATGCCTTCGGGAGTCTCAACCAGCGTTCCGCCGAGGGTCAGCGATTTGCCCTTTCTGGTGTTGAACTCCTTGAGAGCTTCTGTGAGGTCGCTTTTCAGCGTGGTGGGGCTCGGGTTGCCGTCCGCATAGCGGATTTCAGCCGTCAGCAGTTGTTCCGTGCCAGTCACACCCAGCAACCGCACCGTGGCTTTCCACTTGCCGGCATCGTCACCTTCGGTTATCTTGGTGAAGGGCAGCACGACGTTTGAAGCGGCTCCGTAGGTATCGGTAGCGAAATCGAGTGTTCTGGCTGCACCCGTCAGATGGGCAACAATCTCCGTGATGCGTCCGGCGGCATCACCCGTCGGTTTGACGACAAGCGTCAGTTCGCGTACCTGCTGCTTCATTGCAGCGGTCAGCGGATAGTCCTTGTCTTTCTCGATGGTCACCTGTTCCGTATAGGTGAAGAACCATCCCGGGGCATTGTTAACAAAGGCATCCGTGCCTGCCCGGGTTCCCGTGGCTGCGGCAATGGTGGCTGTGGTGCCGTTCACGGTGATTCCTTCAGCCGGGTTCCACACCGCAAGGGTGTAGCTGCCCGGAGCAAACAGATGGTCGGGGGTATGGGTGGCGGAAGTCTCCGTACCCGTATAGTTGCCCATGGTGAGCGTCCATGTGGCAGGTATGTCGATACCCTCACCGCGGGCCGACCAGTCGGCTGTCACCGCAATCTTTCCGTAGTCGGGATGCGGCGTGTCATAAAGCGTGTCCTTCACGCAGGAAGAGAGCAGCACGGCGGCTGCCATTCCCATCATATTTATATATTGTCTTGCTTTCATATTCTATTCCTCCGTGTTAGAATAACTTCCATACCAATGTCACACCGGCATTGATGGGACCACACCAATCTTTTGTCTCGTTGCCGCGGCGTACACGTACATCGTCGATGACTTCATATTTTTCGAAATCGGCATTCAGGTAGCCCAAACCGAGGTTGAAATCAAGAGCCAGTACCTTGTTCAGCCGCAGCTGATAGCCGGCGGTGATGCCGCCACCCATCAGGTCGCCCTGCTTGCCTGTTTCAGAAAGCTTGTAGTTGAACTGTCCGGTCTTGAACATCGCACCCAGATACCAGGCTTTCTTCTCACCCATATAGTAACGTACTTCCGGAGCCACTTCCCAGAGTGCATAGCGGCGGTCTTTGCCACTCCAGCTCCAAGAAGTCCACGAGCCGTTTACGGCAATGCCCCACGATGGGCAGATGCGCCATTCAAGTCCTAAATCTGGTGTCAAGGTAGCCCAGCGCAGCAGGTTGGCACGCAGGGAGAGATGATAATCAGTTGTGATTTTGGTTTCCGACGGCGTGTCGGCAAGTGTATTTTGTTGAGCGGTTTTCTCGGCTTCTGCCTTTTCAGCGGCAAGTCGGGCTTCTTCCGCTTTACGCTGCTCTTCGGCAAGCCGTTCCTGCTCGGCACGCTTCTCGGCTACCAGACGTTCGGCTTCCGCCTTGCGTCGTGCTTCTGCTTCCGCATCCATCGCGGCCGTTTCCTTTGTGGGTACCGTTAGGCACACGATTACAAAATCACCCCCTGTCGCATGATTGTGGGTAATGAAGTTTTCTTCCTTGATTTTCGCGCGTGTAATTAGTTCGGATTTTACTCGATTGGCACGGATCTTCGCCGTGGCAAGGTTCTCGGCTTCACTGCCCAGTGAATTACAGTAGCCGTCAACCAGTAGCGGCAGTTTGCCGTCAAGAATTGTTGCTTTGTTGTTTTCGATACATTCCAACAGGCGGGCAAGTTCCGTGTCATTGCCATTCCAAGGAACGTAGAACATGTCCTTCTTCGGTACGAAGCGGAAGGTGTAGGTCGTTTCTGTTTTCTGCTGCGCAATGACAGGAAAAGTTACCGTCATCAGCCACAGAAACAGGGTAAGAAAAGTGATTTTTCTGCTCATATAAACTTGAATTTATTATCTTTGTCTTCTCCAAAGGTAATAAATGCCATTCAGCGCCCAAAATATTACAAAAACTTTTTCTGTTGAAATACAGCGTTTTATGAAAAATAGTCGTTTGAGCACTTTTCAAATTGTCGTTTGAGCACTTTTTTTGTCGAATTAGCACTTTTTTGTCGTTTGAGCACTTTTTGAAAATGGGTTTCTGAGACCTCTTTCAATGTTTTTTAGTATACAAATTATTCCCGATTTGCTTTTTTCCATTTGGCAGGCGTACATCCTTCCTTCTCGGAAAATAATTTGATAAAGTTACTGCGGGAAAGAAAACCGGAAGACTCAGCCAGCTTCTGTATATTGATTTCCGGATGTTCCTTCAGTATGTTTTTCGCATACTCCAACCGGAGACCGGTTATCCATTCGCGGAATGTCATTTTATACGTAGTCTTGATATAAGCGGAAAGATAGGTACGGTTCGTATGAAGTATTTCGGACAGTTCTTTTATGGTAAGTCCCTGCTGGACATAGCCGTCTGTCTTTATCCAGTTGTCCACCTTCTCTATAATTCCTGTATAGGACACTGGAATTTCCTCTTCTGAAACCATTTCGGGTTCAGTTCCCGAATTTGTCAGAAGTTCTTCTTCAGATTGTATATCTTGCTCAAAAGCATTTTCCACCTGTTCATAGAACAGCAGGTAGTTCTGATAGCTGTAGAAAAGATAGCTGTAGAACGGTATTGACGACAAAATCCAGATAAAAACATATTTGTCTGGCAGAAATGTCAGCAATCCGCATCCGACACCAAAGATAACAGCCCAATAAGTGAATATGGAAAGCCATTCGATATATGCGCCTATATCATCCGCCTGAGTTTCATTGAAAATCCGAATGGCTCTACGATATGCAACTATGACTCTGCGAGCTAAAACGACTCCAAAAACAACTAACCAGACAGCTAAAGCAAATAAAGAGATTTTTTGTATGATTCCGCTTGGCACCAGGAACACCACAACTCCGGAAAGAGTTGAGAATATAATCCATAAAATGATATGTGTCCACACACGCCGTTTGGTAATGTAAAAACGATCAAGCAACATTATCAATGCCGAACTGAACAGAGAATAGCACAGGAAGTATGTGGACATGTTCATCAATATGGAAGAATCCGCATTTTTTAATCGAATACCAAAGAAGAAATGTACCGAATAATTTGCCGAAAGCAGCAGCATAGCTATACCCATAATCTGTCGGGAGCGGAGATAATTCTTGAAAATTTTCTTTTCAGGAGTCTTTGCAAACAAAAAATAAAAGCCGAAGAATAACATCAACGGCAGTGCGGCACAAAGTGAAAAACGGTATATAGATGGTTCCATTGTTATGCTTATTTGATTTTGATACAAAAATACGTCTTTTTCTTCACAAATAGACACATAATCTATGATTTAACGTTATAGATTCGGTCATATTAGATTGAAAAATTATTAGAATTAAAGCCAGTGGTGAAAAATTCAACCACTGGCTTTTTCTGTCAAGACTTCGATATTAAAGTTTTACACCTTTGGATTCCGATAAACCGGGTCTCCCTATAATTAAATGACTGCGTACAAAGTCCACGTGCGGGCTTTCCGGCTGTTGTTCCGTCTGTTTTTTCTCGTTGCCTTGCCGGTTCTCTTCCGTGTTTTCCTGAGCCGGAGCCAGCTCAAGCTGTATCTTGCGGTCCAGTGCGGCGAGTTCGGACTTCAGCTGTTTCAGCTCGTCCTCCTTCTTCCACACCTTGCCCGCTATCTCCTGCAACTGCGGAATCTCCTTTTCCAGCACTTCGTTCTTAGACTTGTACTGGTCGATGATGGTCGGAATCCTCTCCAATGCGTTCAGAAAGTTTCGTGCGGCAGCAATCGGGTCTGCCATCGCCAGATGCCCGTTGTTGTAGGTGTACTTGTAGTTGCCCTCCACCACGAAGCGGTTGTCGGTGAACTCCAGACCTTCTTTGAGTGTCCTCTCGCTGACCACCTTTATCGGAAAGCCGTAAAGTTCCCCGACAGCCTTGTACAGTCCACCAGTCATGGCGTTCTTGGCGATTTCCTGCAAACGCTTACCGATGACCTTCTCATCCGTTGAATCCACGCCGTCCACCTTGACAAGATTAAGACGGCTGCCTTCCCTATCAGTCTGCACAACGGAAAGAAAACGGTTCCAGTCTTCCGTCATGGCTTCGATGAAAGCCGTGTTGTTGCGCAGTTCTCCCGTCTTGGATTCCAGCTTGAACTCCGAATCGCGCTTGCCCTTGTTGAACGACTTGCGTTCCCCTTCGAGCGAGGCGATACGCTTCTCTAATTTCGCCTTATCCAAAAGGTCGGTATTGCCGGAGAGCAACGCCATATACTCCGAGAAGTTCATACCCGATTTTTCGTCCATTGCTCCCTCGTCGATGGTACGTGCGCCCATCGCTCCACTTTTGAGCTGCGATATGAACGTCTGCTTGCAGTGCAGCAGATTGAACTTGTAGCTGTCCAGCGACTTTTCCACCGCGTAGATGATGACATCCACGTTATTCTCGGCAAAATGCTTGGCAATCTCGTTCCCGGCTCTAACACCCCGTCCGTCACGCTGTTGCAGGTCGGACGGTCGCCACGGTGTATCAAGGTGATGGATGGCGACACATCTTTTCTGCGCATTCACGCCCGTTCCGAGCATACTTGTGGAGCCGAACAGCACGCGCACCGTCCCGGCGTTCATGGCATCTATCACCGCCTTACGAGCCTTATCCGTCTTACACTCCTGAATGAAGTGCACCTCACTTGCCGGTATGCCGTAATCCTCCACCAACTTGCGTTTTATCTCGCTGTACACGTTCCATCCTTCCCCCGGCTGATATGTCCCCAAGTCGGAGAACACGAACTGCGTACCCTTGTGCGCCTCGTACTTGTGGTAATACTCTGCAATCATCTTGGCACAATGGCTTGCCTTGTTGTCGGGATGGTCCTCGTAGTTCGGGTCTATCATGCGCATATCAAGAGCCATCTTTCTCGCATAGTCGGTGGCGATGAGCATCTTCGCCTTTTCCTCCGTTTCCGACAGGGGTAACCTGCCAAGCAGAGTGGCATCGCCGGTTTTGGCAAACTGCATCAGCTTCTGTATGAAGTCCTCCTGCTCCGGTGTGGGCGGTATGTGGTGCAGTCTCTCATTCTTGTTTGGTCTGTCCACACCTACATCCTCCGCCGTGCGGTAGTCGGTAATCTCGTTGTAGAAGGCGGCAAGCTCCGGCACCTTGATGAAATAGCGAAAACGCTCCTTCTGAACGATATTGTTCGTTACGTTGAACTCAAAATCGGTCGTCTTTTTGGCGAAGATGGCAGCCCAAGCATCGAAACAGCGGATGTCCTGCCGTTCCAGTTCGTTGGGGCGCAGGTATTTGAAGAGCAGGTACAGTTCCGTCAGACTGTTGGAAATGGTCGTGCCCGAAAGGAACGTAGCCCCCAAGTCCTTGCCCGTGCGTTCCTGTATGGTACGGATGGCAAAGAGCATATTCAGGGCCTTCTGGCTTCCTTCCGAGTTTCCCAATCCCGCCACACGGTCATGACGGGTGTTGAAAGTCAAGTTCTTGAACTGGTGACTCTCGTCAATGAAGATGTGGTCGATGCCCATCTGCTTGAAGTCCACCACATCATCCGTGCGGGACTTGATAGCGTGTTCCACCTTCTCCAGCTTCGCCACAAGGTTATGCTTGCGCTTCTCCAGCCCTTTCAGCATCGCCCGCGACACGTTCTTGCCCTGCTGCCGCAAGACTTCGAGGTTTTCCTCCACCGTGTCAAGCTCCGCCTGCAGGATGCGCTGCTGCAACTCCGGTGACTGCGGTATCTTGCCGAACTGGTCGTGCGACATGATGACGCAATCGTAATCGTTATTTTTGATGTTGTTGAAAAAACGCACGCGGTTGGCGGTCGAGAAATCCTTTTCAGAAGCGTAGAGAATCCTCGCATTGGGATATGCCGCCTGATAGGTGGCGGCAATCTCCGCCACATTCGCTTTCAGCCCGATAATCATCGGCTTGTGCGCCAAGTTCAGACGCTTCATCTCATGTGCCGCTATGCACATTATCAGCGTCTTGCCGGTTCCCACCTCGTGGTCGCAGATCCCGCCGCCGTTCTGTTTCAGCATCCAGACGCAATCCTTCTGCGACGGGTAAACGCTCTTGATTCCCCGGCTTGCCAGCCCTTTCAGGTTGAGGTCGGGAAAAGTCTGGTGCGAGCCGTCATACTTCGGGCGCACGAAACAGTTGAACTTGCGGTTATACATCGTCGTGAGCCGTTCCTTGAACTGCGGCGACTGTTCTTCCAACCATTCGGAGAACCCGTTACGGATTTCGTCTATCTTCGCGTTGGCGAGCTGTATGCCCTCGCTGTCGCGTACCTTGATGTCGTTGCCGTTCTCGTCCTTGCCGATACTTTTCATCATGTCGGGGCAGGTGTTGTGCAGGGCGTGCTTCAACAGGTGCATACCGTCATAGTTCCGGTAATAGCCCTTTACTAAAAACTCGTCCGTGATCTTCATGGTGCGGTAGCCGCACGCCACGGAAAATTCGTCCATGCTGGCGGAATAGGCGATTTTCACGTCCGTGTCGAAAAGATGGCTCATGTATGCGGCATACACGCCCGTGGGAATCCAGCGTTCACCGAAGTTGAAGTCGAGGTCTTCAAAGGCTATGCGCTGCGGTTCGGCTTCCTTCAATGCCTCCCACGCCTGTTTCACCTCCGGCATCCGCTCACTTTCGGGATTGTCCTCCATCCAGCCCTCTATGCGTTCCGCCTTCTCTATCACGTTCCCCGCGATGAAGCGGTCTTTGATTTCGTAACCGGTTACGAGCGGGTTGTAGAAGATGCGCCCCTTGAGGGCACCAAGCAGTTCCTCTTCCGTAGTGTCGGTTATCTCCCGCATATAGCCGAGATTGACCGTGCCGAACTTGTTGAGCGATGCGGACAAGGCTTCTTCGGGAGAGCCTGCATTGACACGGCTCTCCACCGAGAAGGAAACGGGACGGTCGAAGATGTCCGCCTTGACAAACTTGCCGTCCTCCGCACGTTCCAGCGAAAGGATGTCGCGCCCTCCGGCATCCATCATCACCAGTTTCACGTTCTGTCTGGCGTTGAGGTTACCGTAACGCATGACAAACTCATCGTAGTAGGTGTTGAGATACCCGCGCTGCGGTTTGTGTTCCGTATGGTTCTCCGTCTCGTGGCTATACAGACGTTCGTAAGCGTCACGGAGCGATATATACAGCATCGCTTTCTCTTTTTGATAGCCACGGAGGTCGAGCGGTTGGAAGGTCGCACCGTAAGGCGTGAGGTCTTTCAGGTAACCGAGATTGCGTGAAGCATCCAGCACCATCGAGCCGTCACGGTGGTGTGGCTCCAGCAGGCCGTTGAACGGACGGGGAGAAAGGTCCATGACTTCCTCCTTCGGCTTTTCCGTTTCAAGTTCCGGGAACAGGGAAGTGGCAACCGTTTCGGAAGTAGGCACAACTTCTGCCGGTGTTTCAGGTTGCTTTATTTCTTCCGTTTGTTCCGGCTTTTTATCCATATTGTCCGAAGAAGGCGCAAAAGCAGGGTTCAACGTGTCTTTGATACCCATCTTTTTCAGTTGTTCCTGCCTGTGCCGTTCTGCCTCAAGCCGTAGGGCCTTGCGCCGTTCCGCTGTCAGGCTCATCATTGTCTCATAGAAGCCGTTGATGGGAGGATTGGTTTCCCAATCCAGAGTGGCGTAAATGTCGTCCGGGTCGTTTGGCTTTTCGGCATTTTCCGGCTTTTCTTCCTTATTACCGTTTATCGGCTTGGCGGCTTCAACGGGTGGAGTAACTTTGACCTGCGGTTTAGGCGTGGACGGCATAGGCTTCGGCTTGCTTTCCTTTTTCGCTGCCTTTTTCTTTTTTACCGGTTCCTCTATGGGCATACCCCAAAGGTCGAGCAGGGTAAGCTGCACGGCTGACGAATGATTGGGTTGGCGCGGCTCAATCTCCGGCTTTTCCTCTATGGGCTGTGCTTGCGGCTTCTCCACTCCCTTGACAGGCTCAATTACAGAAACGGGGGCTATTACAGAAGGTGATACCTTTTCTGTTTTCGGAGCAGGTTGCACTTCCGCAGCCGTGCTTTCCTCCTTTATCGGATGCAGCCTGTGTCTCTCATACAGTTTCCTGTCAAGTTGTTGCAGTTCTATTTTCAGATGCTCCCGCAAGTCTTCCGCCAGTTGTGCGATGTCCCCACAGTGCAGGAGTTTATAGGCTGGTTTCCCGTACGGGTCGGTACTTCTGATCAAATCCGTGTGTGAAAGCGAGCCGATGCTCCATACATACCCATTTACGGAAGTGCCGATAGGGGTCTGTTCGGTCTGCACGAAGAGTTTTTCGTTGTAATACAGTTCACCGTTCTTTCCGCTGTTCTTTTGCAGGATAATCAGGTCGCTGCCCACCTCCGTTCCCGCGTTATCCGTAAAGAGGTTGTTCGGCAGGCGGGCTACGCCCACCAGATTGGCATGGTTCATCATATACTCGCGTATGGGCGCGTTGGTCGGGGCATCCAGTACCCCCTGCGAGGTGATGAACGCCACGATTCCGCCTTCACGCACCGCGTCAAGGCTTTTCAGGAAAAAGTAATTGTGTATCGTCCGTGCCGCCGAGAGCCTTGCAGGATCCTTGCTGCCCGAAAAATCCGGGTCGAACACCGCCACATCGCCAAACGGTATATTGGAGACAGCCAAATCAAAATGGTTCATGAACGGCTTTTCTATCTTCTCGAAGCCCTGTACCCTTACTTTCTGTCCGGGATGCAGGTGCTTCAGTATCTTGCCCGTCATCAGGTCTTTCTCAAAAGCCATGATGTCCGCGTCCGGTCTGTTCTCCAGCACGGCGTCCACGAATGCACCGACACCTGCCGACGGCTCCAGCACCCGGTCGGGACGGATGCCGTGTTCATGCAGCACGTCCGCGATGGTCCCGGTTATCTCCGGCGGGGTATAGAAGGCGGTCAGCACGGACTGCTTCATGGCATCCATATTCCGTTTGTACTCCGTCTCGTCTTTTGTGTTCTCCCGCAGCAACCTGTGCAGTTCCACGGTAGGGGCAAACAGTTCGAGGTCGGACTTCGCCCAGTGGACGGCATCCGTCAGTTCCCTTGCAGGGTTGAGTATGTTCTTCAGTCCCCCGAAACCGCAATAACGTTCTAACAAGAGCCGTTCGCGTGCGGTGGGTGTGCGCTGTTCCCTGTCAAGGAGGAATGCCGTCCGTATCGCCTCGATGTTGTCCCGCAGTCTCTGTTTGCGGTTAAACGCCATACTCTTCGATATAGAGGATGACGGCTCCCGTCAGCTCCGTGTAGAGCAGGTCATATTCGGGCGACAGGGCGAAATTGTCGTCCGAGAGGTCATAGATGGAGAATACGTTTCCGACAAGCGGTAGCAGCTTCTGGGTAAAGGCTTCACATTTTTCTCCCGGTACTTCACCCGCAAATTCGTTCTCCACGACTTCGCGCAGGATGGCATGCTTGGAGTAGCGAAGGCCCTCCGTCAGCACCTTCATCGCCAGTTCCTGCGCCCCGTCGGCAGGATAGCCTTCGAGCCTTGCCCGTTCATACGCTTCGGCGGCACGGTCGGTTCTTTCTCGGATGAAGGCTTCATCGGCTGCCTGTTCGAACTTGTTCGTGGTGAGGTAGTCCAGCAGGTACAGACCGTAATAGGAAAAGTCGGTCCGACCCTCGTTTTTCTTCTTGTTGTTCATTTCTTTGGAATTTAGTGGATTGATAATGATGATAGGGATAATCGTTGGAAAACGAGAAGAAAAAGGCACCCGGTATCCCTCCGAGTGCCACCACTAAATCCAAAGTATGAGTGTAATCCGGTATCGAAGAACAATTCATTACTCTGAACCAGTGGCAAAGTTAAACATTTATTTTCTTCTTTTCGCAGAGGTCGCTTTACTTTTCCTTTCTGGGAACACGAAAACCGTGTTATAGTCCCCGTCAAAGGCGACTACGGCATCAAAACTCTTGCCCTGCTTGCTCTTGAATCCTTTGAGCAGTTTCGTGTGTCCGTCGGTGAGCAGGTTTTTGATTTCATCATCAGAGAGGGTGCGGTTTGCTTTCAGGCGGAACACGGGCAGACCGCACTCCGCGTTGTCGCAGCGGACGACCTTGCCGTAAAACTGCATCGTCCCCGCTCCGCACTTGGGACACTTGCAGCCGGAATCCCTGCGGGCGAACAGCTTGTCGCACGACAGCAGTTCGGAGGTAATTTCCCGTGTATATGCCTCAATCTTCCTGCGGAAGTCATCGGCGGGCAGTTCCCCACGCTCGATGCGTGCCAATTCCTTTTCCCATTCGCCCGTCATGGCGACATCGGCAATACGCATCGCCTTCACGACCGAGTAGAGGGCAAGCCCTTTTTCGGTGGGGACAAGCGACTTCTTGCAGCGTTCCATATAGCCGCGCTTGAAAAGCGTTTCGATGATGGACGCACGGGTGGCGGGCGTGCCGATGCCGCAATCCTTCATAGCCTGCCGCAATGCGTCGTCCTCTATCTCCTTGCCAGCCGTTTCCATCGCGGACAGCAGGGTGGCTTCGGTATGCAGCGGCTTGGGTTTGGTCTTTCCCTCCGTGATGGAGGCGGCTTTCAGTGCCAGCGTGTCGCCTTCCTGCCAACAGGGAATGGCGGCGGTTTCCTCTTGGCTGTTGTTCTCTTCTCCATTCTCCTTGCCATAGACGGCACGCCATCCGGCTTGCCTGATGATGCTGCCTTTTGCCACGAACTCCACTCCGGCACACTCTGCCGTGACGGTGGCAGTGTCCTTGACGCATTTTTCGGAGAAAGCCTCAAGCATGCGCCCGGCTATCATGTGATAGACGGTGCTGTCCTCTTTGGAGAGGAACAGCGGCTTCTCGCCCGTGACGAGCAGGGCATGGTGGTCTGTCACCTTGCCGCCGTCCAGGCTGCGGCGTGTCGGCACGGCTTTCGGCTGCAACTTGCCCTTCCATTCGGGCAGGCTGCCGATGAAGGCAAGCAGCTTGGGGATTTCCGCGAACACGTCTTCGGGAATGTAGCGGCTTCCGGTTCGCGGATAGGTGATGAGCTTCTTCTCGTAGAGCTTCTGCGCGATTTCAAGCGTCTGTTCCGCCGTGAAGCCATGCTTGGCGTTGGCTTCCTTCTGGAGCGTGGTCAGGTCGTACAGGAGCGGTGTTTCCTCCGTCTTCTCCTTGCGTTCGGCTTTCGTGACGGTGGCTGTGCCTGCCGACTTCACCTTATTATACAGTTCCGTCGCGGACTCTTTCTCTTTCCATTTTTCGGAAGAGGAAAACTTCACCGTTCCTTCATCGCAGCCGTCCGTTGCGATATGGAGCTGCCAGAAGGCTTCGGGGGTAAAGCGGCGGTTCTCCCAATAGCGTGCGCACACCATCGCCAACGTGGGTGTCTGCACCCGCCCGACGGAATACGTGCCGTGTCCGGCGGCGATGGAGAGAGCCTGCGTGCCATTGATGCCCACGAGCCAGTCGGATTCGCTCCGCGCTTTGGCGGCGAGGTAGAGGTTGTCATACTTGCTCCCCGCTTCGAGGTTGCGCAGTCCATCGCGGATGGCCTTGTCGGTAAGCGAGCTTATCCAGAGGCGCACGAAAGGGGTGGCGCATCCTATGTAATGGTAGAGGTATCGGAAGATAAGTTCGCCCTCGCGACCGGCATCGGTCGCCACGATGATCTGCTCACTGTCATTGAACAGGCGGGTTATGGTTTTTATTTGTGCCACTACGCCGCTGTCGGGTTTGTAGCCCTTCTCAGCCTTTACCTGACGGGGTATGAGCGTGAAGGAGTCGGGGATGACGGGCAGGTTGTCACGGACAAAGCCGCGTATGCCGTAACCGTCGGGCATGGCAAGCTGGACGAGGTGCCCGAATGCCCATGTCACGGCGTAGCCGCCTCCCTCGAAATATCCTTCCTCTCTCTTTGTCGCGCCCACGATACGGGCGATCTCACGTGCCACAGACGGCTTTTCTGCAATGATTGTCTTCATATTTTTCTGTCGTTTTGAATTTTACAAATGTTACTTCGGATTTAGTGGCGGACACCGGATTACATCTTCATGCCCTTATTGTTTTTCTTTTGCGGCTTCTCCTGCTGCTGTTGCTGTGCGGTGTCCTTCGGGGCGGTCTGTCCCTTCCGCAACGGCTCCTTCAGGTTCTTGGTAGCCTCGTTGGTCTTGCCCTCGCTGTTCACCGCCACCTGCGTGCGGCTCTCGTTGGAAGGCGCGACCTTCTGCGCGTTGTCGGGGTTGGTGTCGTAGCGGTACGGGCGTCCCTTCTCCGGGTTGAACCTGATGTACATCGTGGCGTGGAAGCCCTGCTTGTCGGTCACGTTCTCCAGTTTCACGGCTTTGCCAGCCACGTAGTCGGCTTTCTGCTGCTCGGTGAAGTCCACGCCGCTCCATTTGCTGATGGGGCGGATGCTGCCGTCGGCGTTCGTCCACGTGTTGCGGCGTTGCTCCTTGTTCGTGTTGGCTGTATTTTCCGTACCCTGCGCCTGTCCCTGTGCGGGGTTGTTCTTGGCTTCCTGTGCTTGTGCGGCACGTGGCGACCTGCCGGTTCCCGGCACGAACTCCACGCCGCGCTGCTCCACGTTCACTTGCAGGGTGGTGACGAACTTCCTGCCGTCCTTGCGTTCGATGAGTTTGTCGCGCACAGGCAGCCCGGCACGCAGCATGTCCTGCTCCTGCTTGGTGATTTCCGTCTTGCCGATGCGCTCCGGTATGCGCACCTTGTTTGCCGGGACATCCGTGATTTCGTTCGTCTTGCGGTCGATGCTGACGAACGAGGGGATGATCTCGCCCGTTTCCCTGTCCACGAGGTCCACAACCCTGCCGAGGTTGCCCGTTTCGCGCAGGTTCTTCCGGTCGTCGTCGGAGAACTTGTGTTCCTTGTACTCGTCGAGTTTCTGCTCCTTGCGGATGAAGTGCGGCACAAGGCTGACGTTGCCCTCGCCGTCCTTCTTGAAGGAGAGGCGGGCATCCAGCTCGAAAGCTTCTCCGCCGAAATTGGGCGACACCCTCACCAAGTCGGACTTGCCGTAGTTGAGCATCCTGTCAAGGTTGCCCGACTTTTCAAGGTCGTCGCGCTTCACGCCCCATTTCTCCTCCAACTCCTTCCAGTTGATCTTGCTCTCGTCGATGGGTTGGTAGCCCCGGTTGCTCTGCGCCTGCTGCGGGTTTTCCTGATTCTGTTCGTTTTTCTGTTCCATTTCTTCCTGTTTTTTAGGTTCGTCATCTTGTTTCTGTCCCGGTTGTTCCTGCTTTTCGGCGGACTGCTCCTCCTGTACTTTCTTTTCGTAGCCGGAGGTGTCCACCTTGTGGGGCGCAAGCATCTCCTTGTTGCCCTCGGGGTCTTTCAGCAAGTCCTTGATAACTTCCAGCAGCTTGTCGGCTTGGTCCGCCGCGACACGGTAGAAACCGAAGCGGCTGGGTTCCTTGCACTGCCGGAAGAAGTTTTTAAAGAAGTTGTCCAGCACGTCTCCGTGCCTGTCGAATTGCAGGAAACTCTGCGCGTTCTCCGCCTTTGCGGGGGTACGCTTGGGTGAGCCGTCGGCGTTAAGCCCGGCTACCACGCTGATCTCGCCCGTCTTCTCGTCGCGGACTATCAGCACGTCTTTTTCTGTTGTTTTCTTTGCCATTTGAAAAATGTTTTAATGGGTTATTTATTAAAGAAATTATGGATACGCGCCTTGTAGAAGGCTATATCTTCCTTGCGGAAATCCTTTACGTGTTCGGAGAGGAATGTCAGTACGTCCTCCTCGCTGTAATAGGTCTTTTTGCCGAGCGTCTTGTACGGCAATGCACCGATGCTGCGGTAGCGCTGCAGGGTACGCTTGCTTATCTGGAGCAGCATGCAGAGGTCTTGGTTGTCGAACATCCTGATACTTTCCATCGGGTTCGGGGCTTTGCCGGACGGTCGCAGGGAGAGCAGCAGCTCGTCCTGACGGTCGAGCCGTTCCATCAGCTTCTGCATCCAGTCCTCAAAATTGTTTCGTGTAAGCAGTTCCATATCTTATGTCCTCCTTCCTTTGGGTTTGCCGCCGCCCGTGCGCAGCGTGTGGTTGCGTTTCAGTTCCGTCAGTGTCGCTGCATCTTCTGCCACGGTGCAGTCTGCGAGCAGGCGGTCTATTTCCGACCGGCGGTAGCGGCATTTGCCGCGCAGCACGATATAGCCGATGCGCTGTTCGCTGCGCATACGTTGGAGGGTACGGGTACTCACGTTCAGCAGGTGCGCCGCCTCGCGGGTGGTGAGCAGCATGTCGGAAGACTCTCCCTTCCTCTCACCGGAAACGGCACGCACATAGACCGCTATCTCGGCTATCTGTTCCGTCAGGGCGGTGAAGGCGGAACTTTCAATCGTTATCACTTTCATATTTTGTCCTTTCTTTTGTTTCTCTGCGGCAAAATTCGGCAATAAACAAAAGGGGCTTTAACAACTCATTACGTGACTCACGTAAGATTTTCTTTAAAAGTGACTCCGTAACCCGGACAACCGGCGCAACAAGCTGCCGTATAGCGGAAAACGGCACGCATTCAAGGCGGCTGCGTTACCTTTGCGGTAAATCATTAAATGTTTTGGTATATGGAAATCGTATCTATCGAGAAAAAGACCTTCGAGATGATGCTGGCGTCATTCAACGCCCTCTCGGAGAAAGTCGCCGCCCTCAGGCGCAAAAGCGACGGCGGGCGGCTGGAAAGGTGGCTCACGGGCGAGGAGGTCTGCGGGCAGTTGAGAATCAGCCCGCGCACGTTGCAGTCATTGCGTGACAGGCGGCTTATCGGCTACTCGCAGATAAACCGCAGGTTCTATTACAAGCCGGAAGAAGTCAGGAGACTGATTCCGCTTATCGGTACGCTCTATCCCGACAGCAGATAATCTTATTATTCAACTCCTGAAAGTACGTATTTTTTATAAGTGATTGAGAATGAGATAAGTTTTTATCTCATAAAAAGAAGAGGTTACGAATTAGAAATAAACAGAATGTAGCATCCTGCTGTGATTTGCATAACCATTCAAAGAACTCTTTCGGTTGCAAAGGTACGATATTTAATCGGGGATAAAGAATGTTTTAAGATTTTTTATCCTCGATTTTTTGCTTGGATAAATCTGTTTTCATTAAACCATATTCTTCTCTATTCTTTGCTATTTCCATTTCAATCCATTCAAACTTATGTGGCAATGGTTTCTGTTTTTTGAATGGTCTATTTCGTTTGTATATTCTCATCCTTTCGTGTGTTTTGTATAAAAGTCAGCCGTCGTCGAAGAAAGACAGTCCTCGTACCTCAGACTAACTTCCTCCGACTATGGCACGGCAAGAAAAATCCTTGGCGGTATGCCTTGAAATACTTCAAGACTATACTGCCAAGGACTT
>ENA-UAPL01000580-UAPL01000580.1-human-gut-metagenome-genome-assembly--contig:-NODE-580-length-15392-cov-4.404708_pt1 | contig 15392 bp, 9 predicted proteins | sample MGYA00243480_ERZ654577 | MGnify/ENA primary metagenome ERZ654577 (study PRJEB26926, sample SAMN06164678) | human gut metagenome | biome: ENVO:00009003; feature: ENVO:2100002; material: ENVO:00002003...
GCGTAAGATCGTCGGCAGCGTCAGATGTGTATAAGAGACAGGCAGAAAGGAGGTGTTGTGCAGTGACAGACGCGAATTATAACACCAAAACTGGAGGCCACTATATCTATCGACGTTACGTCTATAAGAACGGCAAGCGCATTTATCCCACAAATGCCAAGGCATTCCGCTTCTGGGTAAATGACTAATCAATCCAAGTTTTAGAGGACGTTCCTACAAGCGTCCTCTTTTTTTATCCGCACATCAGAGCGGCGAACACCGCCAGCAAAAGCATCAGCACAAACGAGGCTATTGCATTGCCCAGCCATCGGGTCTTTTTGTTGTCGTATTGTTGCATATGTCAATTGTTTTTGGTAAATTTGCAGTGTTAATAAATGAAACACCTCCTTTTAAGGAAGCCAAGCAGTCTGACGGGTGTCCCGGGTGTCGAAGCCGGACTAACGCGACTTGGCTTCCTTTTTTTTATTCTGCAAATTCAATCGAATTTGTCCGGTTCACCCACCCGTTGTAAAACCGCATCTGACTCGGCCGCGCCGCCACTATCTTGTCGTAGCTGCGGAGCCGCGCTGTCTTCAGCCGGTTGAACACCGTGGCCGCCGGAGTGCCGTTGAGTGCCGCCAGCGACTTCGGGCCGATTATGCCATCGGTAGCGAGCCCGAACGCCGCCTGCATCTGCCGTATGGCCGTCGTCGCGCCGTTGAGCCAGCACCAGTCTACCATCATCATCGCAATGCTCGCGTTATTGATTTGGTCGGCTTTGCAACGGTCCCAAAAGACGTGTTTCAGGATTGCCAGCCACTCGTCATATTCAAGTGCTTTGAGGTCGGCCTCCGAGGCCACCGGGTTGTGCGTCCACTCCCTAAATGTGCCGATAGTCACTCCGCACATTGTCGCGCCGCCTCTGTCGCCCGGTATCTTGTGGAAGCCCCGGCGGCTCACTCTCTCATACATCTGCCTCGGTGCCAACTTGCGTTCCGAGTCTTTCAGCCCAACCTCCCACGTCAGGATGTGCGGCACCATTGATTCTATCTTTGCCATAATTATCAATTCTCATTTTTTACAATTCTCAATTCTTTCCCGGGAACGTCTGCCCGGCAAGCGCGGGGTTTGGCGGCTGTCGGTCGGTGCAATGCCCCTTGCGGCAGTGCCAGTTGCGGTAGTTGTCGCGCTCCTCGGTCAGTGAGGTGATGCGGGCGTTGGCATCGTTGAGCATGTCCTGCACCCGGTTGATCTCCTGCTCGGTCTGCCATATCTTCTCCGTCAGATTGCGGATCTGCGCCACCTTGTCGTCTATGGTGTGGTTCTGCTCCGCAATCTTGCTGATATACCTTTCCACCTCCTTGTTGAGCGTCTCCACCACCTTATGCAACTCCGCTATCCGGTGTTCGAAGTTCTCGATCATCAGCCTCTGCGCATCGGCAACCTTCGCGTCAGCATCTGCCTTGTCGCGCTTGCGTCCGTTCTTGGTCCACCACGCGACACCCAATCCTCCGGCACCTCCAAGGATGCCGAGCAGACCGCCAAACTCGCGTATTAGTTCTATTATTTCCATCGTCACGATTATTTTATGTAATTTGTAGCCGCCGCAGATTTCACGCTGCGGCGGCAGGCCGGTTATTTGCTGATCTTGCCGAAGAGTTCACCGAGTTTTCTCTCTCCCTCCTCGATGGTGGAGAAGCCGGAGATGTTGAGATTGGCGTTGGCGTAGCCGTTGCCGATCGAGGCGTTGCCTACGGAGTTGCCCTTGTCGTCTACGATTTCATACTGCACGGAGTCGATGCGCTCCGTCATTTCGCCCTCTGCGTTGTAGGAGCGGTTGATGTTTTCTGACTGTTTTCTCAGTTCCATATTTTGTATTTATTTGGGTGATGAATAAGATTACTTGTCTGCCACGACAGAGGCAATCATGCGCAGCGCGGTGGCTTTAGGCATGAGGTTGGGAGACTCCGTGGAGCCTCCGGGCAGGATGATGTCGCCCTCCGCGCCTGTGGAGCACAGGGCCGCGAAGATGTCGCGTGTCACCTCCGGCACCGCTTCCTCCACCGGTTTCATTGCTTCTGTCTCGCGCATCTCGCCGTACAGGTTTTCGAGTTCGGCGAGCCATTCCTTGTATTCGGCGCAGCGTTCCTCTTCGGGCTTGGCGGATTCCTCGTCGAACTTCGGGAACTTCTGTTCCTTGAGTTTTTTGAGCGCATCCTCCATGCGGCGGTTGAAAGCGTCTGTGATTCGGCCATAGTCGACCTGGAGCATGATGATGTCGCAGAGCGGCGTTCCGGTGATACCGGCCAGCGGCATTGCGTTCATGATTACCGAGCGGTTGAAGAGTTCGTTGTAGTTGATGGTCTTTGTTTCTTTTTTCATTTTTGTTGATTTTTAATATGTTGATTTGTTCATCAGTTTCCGTCAATATCTGGTATATAGGTTGCAAACGCCTCATCCACGTGGTCATAACCGAGGTGGTCTTTGTAGTGGAACCGTCCATACATATCGGAGATGGATATATCCGCGCTGCCGGTCATTGCCTGTATCACGGCGAAGAAATTACCCGCCGGAATATAGAAGAGAAGTTTGTCATTGACGTTTGTGTTGTCATAGCGTCCGTCTCTTGTCAGCACATTGTCGTCGGGGTCGCTTCCGGTCTTTCGCCATGTGTATGTTATCTCCATAGGGGAGCCTGACGAATATACCGTAAACACCATATCTATGCGCGAATACTTGTCGAGCAGACTCTTATAGTGCAGCGAGTCGTAGTCTTCGGAATAAGCCACGGCGATGTCGGGCGTTATGCTCCCGCCGAACTGGTTTGCCGGATATTGCGTATGGTTCTCGTCCGGGTAGTAGTTGCCGTTGCTGCCCTCCTTGAAGTTGAAGTAGTTGATTCGCTCCTCGCCCGAGCCTGTGCTTGTACCTCCGGTCTTTATCTCCATCCAAGCCTTGAAGTCAGATGAGATTCGCAGACCGTAGAATGTCGTGTCAATCGTGTTGCCGCTGTTCAGTCCGCTGCGGTTTGATACAAACGGAATGACGCGGTAGTAGTATATCACGGAAGAGTCCGCGTTGGCTCCGGTGTCGTTTATCTTCAATTCGACTGTGGTGGAGGAGGTGCCGGATATTGCGGTTGTGGTTCCGGCCACAAGCCGTGTGTCGGATGGTTGCCATCCGTTTTCGTCTGTGCCGCGCAATACAATCGCCCCGAAATACCAACCCTTGCCACCGAACAGATTAGACACCGACATTGTACTTCCATCGGGCGCGGGAGCCGTGAACACCATGTTTAGAGAATATCCACCGTCTTTGGTGTTTTTAGACACCGAGGCCGATATGACCGGATTCGCCACTCTCGCCCTATGGTTGTAGCCGTCGAAGTGTGCGATGTTTTTGAAACTGTTTGCGTCCGGTCTCGCTATATACCATTCCTTGCGGCTTGAATCAAAGAGGGTGCTGAGATTTGACTGTGTCAGGCTGCCGATGTTGTACTTCGGCACCCACACGCCATATGCCGGGCAACCATAGTCGCCCGCAGGCTTTTGGCTTACATTCCCTGCGATTTCCGTGAACCCGGTCTCGTTTAGTTCAAGACCGGGATTGCTGAGCGAATAGCGGGGCGCGAATAGAGCAAACCTGTTGATTCTGTCGCTTGTACAAAGCGTCGCGTCATCGCCCGATGATACGTTCAGAATGTTCGCGACATCATTTATCACGGAGATAGGCGCGGTTATGATTCCATTCTTGTTTGACATATCGAGTTTTGTTATTTAGTTTCAAGTTGAGATTTCATTGACTCCAATTCATCGCTGAGTCTTTTGTTTTCCGATTGGAGAGTGGCCACTTCGCGCTCCAGCACGGCAATCCGCGATTCATGCGCCACGACGCTGCGGGCTATGGAGATTGCGGAGATGAGGGCGGCTTTGCCGTAGTCCATGGAGAGCATTCCGCTGTGTTTGTCGGTCACCACCGCCATAGGGATGATGTTCTGCCAATCCTGCGCGATGCAGCCGCAGTCATGCCTGCCGTTTTTCAGCCAGTCGAACTCAACCGCGCGTGCTCCGGCTATATCGCGGATGTCGGGTGAGATATACCGGGTGACGGCTTTGAGCCGCAGGTCGGATGAAGTGTGGTATTGAAATCCCCACATCTCGCCGTCACTGTCTATGTAACTCGATGTGTTTTGAATGTATAGCACCCCCTGCGTGGAATATATATACGGCTGGTTACCGTTTTTTACAAGGTACATGTTGCCGATAAGAGCGGTTTTCGCGTCAAGTTGGCCAGACGGATGCAGTTTCATTAACGGCGCGTCCCATGAGCCGCCGTAGTAGAAGTATTGTACGGCATTGGCATTGAGAAACACACCGCAGGCAGCGCCGAGAGCCGTCTTGCCGTCAGACTTGTTGGCGACGAACTGCACCACGCTGCCGCCGTTGTCGGGGCGCGCGTTGACCGACACGCCGCTCTGGTTGAAGAGGCAGACGCGGCCCGCCTCGCCGTTTACCTTCACGTAACTGGCGTTGTTGAGGATGATGTCGCCCGTCATGGTGCCGCCGCCAAGGTCGAGGAAGTTGTCAGATACCCAATTCTGCACTCCGTCGTCCTGCGTGTCTATGTAGTCAAGGAGTTTTTTGCTTTGTTTGTTGATGCTGATCCACACATCCGCGCCGAGGTTTATACTCCCTGTAATCGTGCCTCCGCTTAGAGGCAGATAATTCGCAGGGTTTAAATTGCCGGAATGCCATATGGTGTAGTTGGCGGCAGTCCCTCCCCATGCTCTGTTGGGAGTGAAATACATGACACCGTTTTTCACCCACAGACTGTCAACGTGTGTTGCGTCGCGATACCATTGCAGACCTTCCGCCGCGTTGTCGCAGAGGTCGGCGAACTTGATTGAGTTGACATTGTAGATGTCTGAATTGTTGAGATTGAGCGAGCCGGTGTTGGCGGTGTCAGTGTATTTGTTTCCGAGAAGATTGAGTACTCCGTTCATGGAGCCGCCCGCCAGCGGCAGATAAGATTTTAACTTGTTTTCGACATAATCGATGTCTCCTTGCAGTGCATAGTCATCGAGAATGCCCTTCAGCGATGCTGTCGTGACTAAATCCGGATTGCCGACAAGTTTGATTTCCACACCGCCGATAGTTGCGATGACGGCGCTCGTAATAGTTGGCACTTTCGCGTTGTGGTTTGTGATATTCCCGGCATGCACGACAGTCTTGCCCAAGACGGTTGCGCCGCTTGAACTTGCCGAGAACCATTTGCCCGCGTCGCCCACCTGCAATGTGCCGTCTGTGCGGATGATTGCGGTGCCGCCGTAGAAGTTTTTGTTGTTCCAGATGCGTATCCATGAGGTGTCATTCATGTAGATACCGCCGCCGTAGGTCTGCGAGTACCAACCCGCGGTGCCGCCCGTCCGTACCCAATCAGCGCAGATGAAAGACGAAACATTGAGAGCATATGAGGTAGTGCTTAGGTTTCCAATAGTCCAACCGTTTGCATGTCCCCAAAGACGGGTAGCCTTCTGTTTAGCAGCGGCGTTGTTGTTGATGTAGAAATTGCCGTTGTTGTTATGGATTGACCATGTTTTAGCGGACGTTCCGGTGTCGGCTGTCAAGTCGGGCCCACCGAGCACGATTGTAGACCAATTATTGTAAGGCTTAATCCTTATGCCCTCGCAGTAACTTCCGGCGTTCGCCTGTATTTTCAGCAGACCGTCGACATTCCCGGTGCCGTTGAACGGCTGCCCCCATATGTTGCGGGCGGTCTGAAGTTTGGTGGCGGAGGCTACGTTGTCGGTGATAAGAGCGGCGTTTCTTGTTATTGGAGTCGGCGACGATTTTGTGGGTGATACGCTCTGACCATTATCTGCAAATGGAGATGTGTATAATGTTGGTTTAATGTCTCGACTAATATAGAAATCGTAGACCGCACCTCCTCTAACCATGACATATTCGTGACTTCTATTTGTCAACTGTCCTAATCCTGCTATGCAATTTGAGCCCGAAGATCCTGCGCCCCAAATCAATTGATGGATAGTACGTAACACAGTTGTCCAACCCCAATTCGAACCATTGACTGTGTAGTCAAGGATAAGTGCCATATTCTTGTCTGTACGACTATTCCATGTAGCGTTTGCTCTTGTATGACCTTGAATCCTGATGCGGGTCTGAATCGAATTGCCAATAGCCATGACTACCGGGTACCATGTGTTGTTGTCAAGAGAAGAAGCGTCAATTCTTGTAAAATAATATCCCTCAAACGAATCTTTATGCACCCCGTCCAACAAATCCGCATCAAGTCCGGAGCCGGAGCCGTCGTTGCCGGAGTGCCACACAGTGCCTCCGCTATAATAGAGGCTGCCGTCGTCTTTGAGTCCGAAATACCAACTCTTGGCGTAGTTGTACAAGTTTGTTCCATAGGTTTTGTTATAACCTACCCAGCCTTTGGCTGCTCCGGACAAATAAAAACGCATCCCGACTTCACTTGCGTTTGTGGTGTTGAGATTGAGATTTGAATTGGCAGAACCGAAATTCAGCGTGCCGCCTGTCAACGGTAGGTAATCGGCGGCGTTGGCCGTCGCCATGGTGCCGAAGCGGCCACGGTCGCAGTATTGGAGGTTTGACGAAGTTCCGGCATACGCGCCGTTCCAATGCGCGAGGGTATTAATGGTGGCGAGGTTGCCGCTCGTGCCGCCCCATCCGAGGTTTGTCACAGAGGTGAGCGTATGCACTGTCTTGACCGTGCCGTCTGCCACCAGAACCTGCGATGCTGTGCCGCCGCTACGCACGAAGCCTCCGGCCACCACAGCAGCAAGACCGCCTTTGGTGCCGTTGCCGATGTTGAGTTGGGTGAAATTGGTAGCGGTGCCGTTTGCGCCCGCTCTGTAGTTTAGCCAAAGAACACCTTTGTCATATCCGTCGGGAATCACCGTCCATTCGTTGCTCGAATGCACAAAGTCGTTTACTGTCTGCTGTTTTGCGTAGCCATTGAGCGAGGCTACGGTAGCGTAATTCGACAGCGAGGACGCAAGAGCATAGCGTCCGTCAAGAAACGACGCATAGTTGCTGGAGTCCAACACTGTTTTCCAACTGAACCATCCTGCTTTGTCAGACATTCCACGATACCTTATATTCTGACTCGATATATATGGGATATATAACTGTGCCGCTGTGTCGGTATTCCGCATGACAAGCATCTGTCCGTAATCGGCGGGTTTATTTGTCGATGACGATGACACATAGTAGGAGCCGTTGGTCTTGACATTATTCCAATCAACTGCTCCAGAGGAACCGAAAACCCGCATGCAAGAGTCCAAACTCTGATGCGATTTGAGGAACCCCTGCGAGTTTACCCACGACTGCGTGGCATAGCCGGAGAGCGAGGGGAGGTCGGCCATAGTGGCGAAATTGCAGTCGGCGAGGTAGTTTTTGGTGACGTAGTTGGAGAGATCAACTGATTTAAGATAGCCCTGCTGACTGACCCAATTCTGAGTCGCATAGCCCGACAAACTCGATTGCGTCAGATAATTGCCTTTCGGCTGAAAGCGGTTGGAGGCTTCGTCGGATGTCAAGTAGTCGGCAAGGGCATTACTTGTAATATATCCTGCATCGTTGCTTAATTGGCTGACCTTTGATAGATTACCTGCGTGCCATACGTTGTTGCCGTTGAACTGCATGAAAGTGTTGCCAATCAGACGTAATGCGGGTACGCCTGTACCTAAATTCCACGCCCCTGAGTAAATCTCAAATGTTGAGCCATTTGGTGTCGCGATATTCCAAAAAGACGATGTTGTAATGGAAAGTTGGATGCCAGACCTTAGGCTTGTGGAACTTGTTCCTATATGCAACGGGGCACTGTCCCCGTTGGTTGTGCGTCTTATAGATAAATCACCTGTGACGGTGCCGCCCGACAGAGGTAGATAAAGATTCTTGACCGCCGCCAAAGTTGCCGATTGAGTCTGATAGCCATGAGTGTTGAGGTATTCCTGCAACTGCGTGACATCGAGACCGCCGCCGCCCGATATAGAGCCGTCGGCGTTCTTGCCCTTGGCCGAGATGAAACTGTCGGAATAGAATCCGGTGCTGACCTTCAATGCCTTGCCGTCCCATGAGAGAGTCGCGCCGCCAATAGTAATAGAGTTGCCTACGGTCAGATTGGTGATCCCCGACATGTTGAGCGCAGATTGTGTCGCCGACAGAAGCAGCGTATGCGTCGATTTGCGCGAGCCGTCGGAGTTTTCGGTGTCGGTGTTTTCAAGAATGAACTTCATGTATGAGGTGTACTCGTCATTCTTGTAATGGAATACCGCCTCGGAGTCATTTATGCCTATCGCGACAGCCTCAGCCTCAGCCCCTGACCTTGAAATCAACAAAGGTTTTTTGTTAGCGTCGGTGCTGAAATCTTTTTGTCCTCTAATGGTCTGAGCCGTGGCGAGGGTGACAAACGTGTCATCAATATGCTTCTTGGTGTACGCGTCGGTGATGCCGTAGCCGCCCAATGTCGTAGGCTTCCCTGTTGTAATCTTGCTCCAGTCGAGATTAGGGATATGAGATGCCGACAGATTCACGGCAAGCACCTCCGAGGATATAGTGAGGCCGCTGCCGACTTTCACGCCGCCTTTTACGGATGTTGACGCTGTCGGAAGCACATATTTGTTGGCACCTGCCTCGATGCCGTTGAGTTTGGCGAGAAGCGCGTCAGTAAAGTCGTTCTTTGACAGTCCGTAGCCGCTCACCTTGTCAACCTTATGGCTCAGAAGTCCGGCGAGAGTGTCGGCCTCGGTATAGGATGCGAGGAACGCCACGACCTCCTCCCACTTGTTGATAATGGTGTCGGAGTCCGTGCCTGTGATGGCCGCAAAGTCTGTCACTACCTTGTTCCACTTCGTGCGCTCCGTGGCAGTGATGTGAATGGTGGTGTCGGATATGTGCGAGGATAAAGTAGCCGCGCTCGCCACATCGGAAATATTGATTGTGGCGTTCGATGCTGCCGCCGGGTTGAAAGTGCCGACAGACGAGCCGTTTTTCTGTATAGTTAACGTTCTGACCGATGTCAGATAATTACCTTTTGGCTGGAACGTGCTATCGACATAACTTTTCAGCGCGTAGTTCTGCACCATCGCCGACACATTGGTTGCCGTGACGTAGCCGTTGGTATCAAGGTATTCCTGCAACTGCGTGACATCGAGACCGCCGCCGCCCGAGACAGAGCCGTCGGCGTTCTTGCCCTTGGCAGTTAGATATTGGTCAGTCCACAGACCTGCGTTCGCCTTGATAGATATAAGTTTCCCATTCGCATCCCATTCGGGAGTAAACATCTTGTCAAACTCTGCCTTGAAGTCATCCACTTTATTTTCGACAGAGTTTATCTTGGTGGTAAGCGTTGTGATGCTGGATGCGATTCCGTCCGTCACTGTCTTCAATGCCGCCACCGCTCGGGCATTGGTGAAGTAAAGGTTGCCGCTCTCGGAGATATGCGAGGTGTTTGTCGGGATGTTGACTGTCTGCGCCCCGGCGTTCGGAGTGTAGGTTTTGGCGGAGAAAGCACCTGCCGCGAATGTCAGCGCATAGATTGTCTGATGCTTCACAAGCGGCGTGATGCTGTTGTCGCCAAGAGTTATAGTGCCGTTGGCTATCTTAGCGTCAGTAATGCCGTAACCGCTGAGCGTTGTCGGCTTGCTCCCTATCTGAGACCACGACACACTCGTCAGATACCCTTTGTCTGTCACCCATTTCTGAATGTCGGTGGTCTTGGCGTATTCCGACAAATCAACCTTGGTGCCGCCTATCTGAGACAGCACCCATTTCTGTGTGGCATATATATCATTGTCCGGGTTGTCGCCTTTGAGGTATGCGTCAAGCCGCGCCGCGTCAAAACCTGCGTTGATATTGCCGTCGGGGTCTATACCTTTCGCAGATACGAAACTATCCGAGTAGAAACCGACCCTTGACTTCAATGCCACGACCGTAGCACCGTTGGCTACGTCCTCATAGGTCAGGGCAACGAGGTTGCCTTTATCGTCCTTGCCCATCGGAACGAGCAGGTTGTTGAGTCCGGTCAGACTTTCAACGACACTCGACAGGGAGGATGACAAGTCACCCAAGGTCTTGCCGCCCTCAATCTTGATGCCGCCGCCGAATATCATCGTGCCGTCAGTACCGAGTACAATCTTGCCGTGTCCGATGTTCAGACCTTTTTTATTATAAGAGAGCAGACCGCCGACCATATAGCCGCTACCGTCGAAACGTGCGAGCCATTGCGCCGCGTCAGGATTATTCTCGTTGCCCGGAACCTCGCGGTCTATCATCTTTCCTCCGAGCCACAGCGCGATGTCGGTTTCCTTGTCCTTGATGCCGTTGATACCTGCGGTCACAATCTGTTCCTGCAAACTGGAGTTGCGCTGTCCGAGGCTTATCATTGACGAGAGGATGAGACCGCCGTTTACCACGGTGTTCTCCTTCATCGCGGCCAATGCTTTTTTCAGATAGTCATAATCTTCAAGAGCCTTATCGATAGCCGCCTGCGCCCCTGCCTCGTCGATATAGTTGCTTGCGAGTTTCCAATGTCCGATGTCGAATGTGTCGCCCGCCGCCTTGGCCGTGTTGCACCGCAGGATGTCGTCCTTGTAGTTCGCGCCGCCCTGATTGTAGGTGGCGTTAACCCAGAGGTCACCTACGCGGTATTCATCTGAATCAAGGGGTAGTCGGGCGAATATCTTCACGTCAGACTTTCCCTCGGCGGTAGTGAGAGCCTTTGCAGCCTCGGCAAGAGCCGTGGCCACTTCTGTGTCTTTGAGGATGTCCCACACATAGTTGCCTTTATCGTCCTTGCCGAAGCGGTAGCCGATGCCCGACTTGCGGTCATAATAGAGGTCGCCGAGATGCTTCTCCTCCTCGCCCTCGGCTACCCATTCAGCAGCCGGGTAGTTTTTCAACGTCGGCTTGCCGTCGGCGAAGAATGTCTCAATCGCGCCGTCAATCTGATTCTGTATCTCGTCAAACTTGCCCTGCGTGATGTTGTTCACCCACTCCGTGATGCTCTCCTGCGTCACCTTGGGCGACACCTCCTGGATGTATTGCTCGAAACTCCTGCCGTCGATGGTTGACAACACGGATAGTGCGAGTTTTGCATCCATGCGCTTGTTCGAGCGATCATAATTTATATATGTGTCGCCTTGTGGGTCTCCTATATATGTATCACCGTAACAATGCAGATATGCGTTGCCCTTGGTCCGGTCGTATCCGAAACTTACTATATCCTTACCGGAAAGGGTATAGCCGTCTATATTTTGGAATAACTTGATTGATGGCGCGTCCGAACCCACCGTGTCGAGCATTATCGCGCTCTGACGTGAGGTGTCGCTGCTGTTGCCGAGCTGCACCAGGGTATCTCCCGCTTGCGGTGTGTCACTCCGGGGCATGCAGTCTGTCATGCTGACCTCAATATAACCGTAAGTATTGGTGTTGGTGAGCACATCCTTGTCTCGAAGTGACGGGGGAAGCCCTCCATCATTGGTGACGGCATTGATATTGCGCCACCATATCCTGTTCTCTACCTTGGTATGAGTTCCTTTGCCTATGTTCCACGCTTCGCAGATGGCGCGGTCTCCGGCTTTCATCATGGTCTCGGATTTCTCGCCATCCTGCTCCGAAAGGAACCAACAACGCCATGAGATAATATCCCCGCTTTTGTCGCGCACTTCCTCAACTTCGGTACATTTCAATGATCCGCCTGGTGTCTGATAGCGTCTGCCACCAATGGTATCGGCCTTGACGATGGTCAACTCCTCGAAGTACGCTTTCATGCGGACATACAGCATATCCACCTCCGCGAAACTCTGTCCGGTGGTCTTGTCTATGCCGACGTAACCTCCGTTGATGCCGCTGTTGAATTTCCCGACCTCAAATCCGGTGTCTGATGACAGTTGATAAGGGGTTCTGTCTTTGCGGTCTTTGCACAGATATACCTTGTCTCCAATCTTTCGTACAGATTGCTTGACATTACTTAGATTCCCGATCTGTTTCTGCAAGGCGGAAATCTCACCTTGCATTTCAGAAGTAGGGTCTGCCACAACTTCATATCTGTCGGAAAGTTCAAATGATATGTCCGGAATTATATTTGCTTCTGTATCTGTCGGCTCATTATATGTATAGGTGATATTCTGTACATACAGAATTTCCTGCTGACTACCGGGGATAAACCGTTTGTCGGCGATAGTAATGGCAGAACCCACCTTTACCATGTCGATCAACGCGCCTTCATACCCATTGTTTGCAAGACGCACTTTGTCAGGAGTGACAGCCCATGCGGGTCTTATATCCTTCAGTTTTTCAAGCTCATCTTTTTTCCAGTTGTCAAGACGTTCCTCAGCCCATATCCAATATGCGGACGGAAGTTCTATTCCTGTGAAAAAGAAGTATTCTCCAGGATTGGCTGGACGCATAGAATTAGGAATCAACTTGCCTGTCACATCATAGTCCGCATCTGACTTTCCGAGACGCAAACGCCAATGTGATTTCGCTCCATTTAATATCCTGCTCTCGTCATGCTCCGGGATTGACAGGATCTTGAAGGTGTAATCTTCGCTTGTGGACAGTAGCCCGGTTGAGAATGCAATCGCAGCCTCCTCGCCCATGTGGTCTCCCAATATCGGCAACCATACACGTTCCGCATACTCTTTATCTGTCTCGGAGGCATTCTTTGAACTCCCCCAGATATTCTTGACCCAGACATACCATCCTGAATCTGCCGCATCTGCGACTGATGATTTAACAAGAAGAATATTTTTGGTGCTGACTCTAACTGTGATGCCATTGCCTGATGAGAGCTGATTGTGAACCTTTAGCGTAACTTCAAATCTCCACGTTCCTTCCGGTATGCCGCTCGAAGAACGCCGTTCGCCGGTAATGGCATTTACTGCCACATAGTCTGTCTTTGTTATCTCGGCCTTTTTTGAAATTTCCAGCGTGTCGTTGCTTCCGTTTACGGAAATGATTTCTGAAGATGCAAAGAGGTCTCCGCTTTTGCCAGCCTCTATGTAAAATACTTCCTGACTGCGGATGGTGATCTCCTTATATGCTGCGGCTGCAATCCCGGTCACGGTGCCTTCCACATCCTTAAGATTCTCTGTTACCGATTCCGCAGGCGGTTGCACCCCCGTATCTTCAGGAATGTCAACCGCCACGATCTGATCCACTCTGCCGAAATTCTCTCCGAAGAAGTTTAGATGATCACCACTCAGTACACCTTGGATTGTCGGATAAATATCTTCATTATCAGACAGCGCACCCTCCAATTCCCCATATCTGGAAATTGAAGAATCCTTTACCACTCCATATCCATTCAGACTGATGTCAAATTCATCGGCAACAAACTCGACCGGGTTGAATCTATCGTCGGTATAGCCTCGCATCCACGCCCACGGTGCGTAGGCCATATTGGCCGAGGTAACGGCTGTGCGCTTATAGTGTTTGTGATTCCACCCTTGGATATATGAGCGGAATGTCGCGCCTCTGAGTTGAGTCATAGGGATGCCAGCGAGTTCCGGCACCCAGTCGGGGTCTGCCTTGAATGTCGGGTTATCGGGATCTTCATCCTTATAATAGCGATACGGGAGATTTTTGTCACCTCCTCGCCCTCTTATCATGTTCCGGATTGTATCGTCCTGAACCTGACGCTCCACTTTCAGCAGACCGCCATCGAAACCATATTCAAAAATATAATTCACAGACGGCATAGGATAGCCAACCTTTATGACATATCTCTCTTCCCCCTCTGTCTCGTTATTATTGTCTACTCTTGGCTCAATCTGCCAACGCACTCCATAGATATTGAGAAGAGAGCCTGTCAGCACATCCCAAATACGTGAATTGCTTATGGTGACAGTTGACGGTTCATCGCTATACTCCCATTCCGGATTGAAGTCAATCGTGATGCTGTCTCCATAATAATAATCGAGGACTTTCTCAAAGAGTGTGCAGAAGTCTTTGAGATTTAGAGATATTGGATAGTCGTATTGGTCGGGAAGTATCGTCCCGGCTTCAAGATTGATGATTGAAAAGAAGTACCTGCGCTTCAACTGATATATCGCCCAATGTTGAAATGTGAGGTCTATAACCGAATCGAGGCTTGTATTTTCCTTTGCCCCTTGCGGCTGACGAAGAGGCATGATATATTTTTCCCCTTTGAACTCCACCTCCCAATCGTAGGAGAAGTCGGGGGTTATCTGCCCGTCAATCTTGACCTGCGAGGTTATGGTCTTCTCTCCCATGTCCTGCAAGGTCACAGTGGCTTGCGTCAGAGTGGCATATTGTTTCCCGTCCTTTTTGGGAAAATTCAGTTCCTTTATGTCCTTAATCACCTGTTGTCATAGTCGTAAGGCTCTTGTTGGCTCAAAGGTTATCGGTTTTCAGTTCAAAATCACATTTGCGCGGGTCACTGGCGCGTATCTTCAGTTCAACCACAGCGAAGTCAAGATCCCCATAACGATTGGAGTGATAGACATCCGTAGGCTCGGCGATAGGCTCACACGTCCCGACAATCTTCACCCGGTTGAGCAGATTGTAGAAGGCAATCTCCTTTTTTCGCTTCACGTCGCTGTCGGGTAGTTTCTCCCGCACGGCACGGTTGAAGTCATTGACTTTGACATTCACATTCGTCAAGTCTTTGTTTGGAGCCTCCACAAGGAACTTAGCCGTGTAGTCAAATGCCGCGTCCACCGTCCTGCCGTCACGGTTCTCGCCCGCCTGTTCTGCATAGCTTGACACGGCATCCTCCTTCTCGTCGGGCGCGGTGCGCTCATCGGCATCCATGTAGATGAAGCCGAATGCTGTGTAGAAGTCCAGCACCTCGCCGTTTTCTATCTGAATAAGCGACCGTATCATATCAATTCATGATGATAATGCTTGAATGTCACATGCCTGTTATCTCTCGCTGACAGGTCGTTGCTCCCGAATGAATACACCGGCACCACTGATGCCCGCGCCTGGCAATCATTGCCGACTCCGACAATCCGCATCCTGCATCCGTTGGCGACGTATAGCATGGGAATGATGCCCTTGTCTGCATTCAGTCCTACCTTTATCGTGCCTTTGCATTTATGAAATATGTAGGTCTGCAAATCATTCAGCACCTCTCCATGAAACGTTTTACCCACAAACACCCCTCTGTCCTCTATGTCTGAGAAATGTTCCTTTAGAGTGCGCAGGGTAGGGTAGTCCCTTTCCAGGCACCAGTCCGGATTCTGTATGTAATACTCCACAAGAGCTTCGGTATCATCAGACCGCATTTCTTTGTAGCCGTCGATGCAGATACCTTTGGCTCTCGCTTCTTCAATCAGTTGCGACTTTAATTCGTTCATATCTGTCTCTTATACACATCTGACGCTGCCGACGATCTTACGC